>Ga0213829_1000809_pt1 | contig 25459 bp, 24 predicted proteins | sample MC6MC0896MG_FD_180665 | JGI IMG/M metagenome (GOLD analysis project Ga0213829, IMG submission 180665) | Enriched soil aggregate microbial communities from Iowa State University, Ames, United States - MC6-MC0896-MG | ecosystem: Environmental > Terrestrial > Soil > Unclassified | place: USA: Iowa...
CAGTACCGCCGCTGCGCTAAGAATTCCTGCTACGTTCTTGTTCATATTCCGTCCTCTTGTTTATCAGCGTGTTATCTAAGCATGGGATAAAAAGTACTATTGTTCAACTTTGTGAATAACGCCAGACGAATTTCGGAAAATTCTAATAAAACAACGATAACCTGCTAAATCGGCGCAAATTAGCGCACTCGAAACTGTGATCCTTGTCGTTTCTCGCCCAAAGGGTTAGTTTTAACAGCTAACACATTCTGTTTATGTACTGCATATGGAGGGCGTGATGGCTCTGCAACAAGAGATTATTCAGGCACTGGGCGCGAAGCCTACGGTAGATGCACATGAAGAGATCCGCCGCAGCGTGGATTTTTTAAAGTCGTACTTAAAAAAGAACGCGTTCCTGAAATCCCTGGTGCTGGGCATCAGCGGCGGCCAGGATTCTACCCTGACCGGTAAACTCTGCCAGATGGCGATTTCAGAGCTTCGCGAAGAGACGGGCGATGAGACACTGCAGTTTATCGCGGTGCGTCTTCCTTATGGCGTACAGGCGGACGAGCAGGATTGCCAGGATGCGATTACCTTCATTCAGCCTGACCGCGTGCTGACCGTGAATATTAAAGGCTCGGTGCTGGCAAGCGAGCAGGCGCTTCGCGAAGCGGGCATTGAGCTGAGCGATTTTGTCCGCGGCAACGAGAAAGCGCGCGAGCGCATGAAAGCGCAGTACAGCATCGCCGGGATGACCAAAGGCGTCGTCGTCGGCACCGACCACGCGGCAGAAGCCATCACCGGTTTCTTCACCAAATACGGTGACGGCGGCACCGACATTAACCCTATCTTCCGTCTCAACAAGCGTCAGGGTAAGCAGCTGCTGGCCGCGCTGGGCTGTCCTGAGCATCTTTATAAGAAAGCGCCGACAGCGGACCTCGAAGACGATCGCCCTTCCCTGCCGGATGAAGCAGCCCTTGGCGTCACCTATGACAACATTGATGATTATCTGGAAGGCAAAAAGCTGGATGAAGGTACCGCGAAAATCATCGAAGGCTGGTATCTGAAAACCGAGCACAAGCGCCACACGCCAATTACGGTGTTTGACGACTTCTGGAAATAAACGCAAAACGGTAACCCGTTTTCGTAGGCCGGGTAAGGCGTAGCCGCCACCCGGCTCTTTTTTAACCACCACACTCCTGCTACACTGTATACCTGAACAGTATATGGAGCAGTATGTGAGCAGGCGTCAATCCGCCCCGCGTCTTGAGTTTGAAGCGGCGGCTATCTACGAATATCCCGAACACCTTCGCCCCTGGCTTGAGGCGCTGCCTAAACAGCCGGGCGTGTACATATTTCACGGCGAAAGCGACACCCTGCCGCTTTATATCGGCAAGAGCGTTAACATTCGCAGCCGGGTGTTATCCCATCTGCGTACGCCGGACGAGGCCGCCATGCTGCGCCAGTCGCGACGCATTACCTGGTTCCAGACGGCGGGAGAAATGGGCGCACTGCTGCTGGAGGCGCGGTTGATAAAAGAACAACAGCCGCTGTTCAATAAGCGCCTGCGCCGCAACCGTCAGCTCTGCTCCCTGCAGATCAACGATGGCAAGCCGCAGGTCGTCTACGCGCGCGACGTCGATTTTTCTCATGCCCCGAATCTCTATGGGCTGTTCGCCAATAAGCGTGCCGCACTCCAGGCGCTGCAGACGCTGGCGGACGAGCGACAGCTTTGCTACAGCCTTTTGGGTCTGGAGGCAACCACCCGCGGACGCGCCTGTTTTCGATCCGCTCTCAAGCGCTGCGCCGGTGCATGCTGCGGGAAAGAGAGCGTTGAGGCGCATCACGCCAGGCTCCTTAGCGGTCTGGCGGCCATCAGCGTGAACTGCTGGCCGTGGGAAAGCGCCGTTGCGCTAAAAGAAGTGGGCGAGGCAATGACCCAGTATCACATCGTCAACAACTGGCTCTGGCTGGGCGCTGTCGACGACATCAGCGACGCGGCTACCCTGCTGCGCACGCCCGCCGGATTTGACCACGATGGCTACAAAATCCTCTGTAAACCTGTCCTGGCCGGAAAGTTTGACATCATAGTGCTCAATGACCCGGCAGCCACGTGATTTCGCTGAATAACAAGGTGCCCTGAGCCTCCAGCAGACGCAGCGTATGGGTACCCTCTTCCCAGCTGGCGCCCTGATCGGCCGTCAGCAGTTTATCACCCAGCTGCCACGCCCCGCTCAGCACAAACGCCACGCCCCCGCGCGAGCCAAAGGTAGTAAAGGTTCGGTCAGCAACGCGCACCTTCGCCTGGCAGCAGTCGCGCCGGGTCATTATGTTAAAGTCCATCGCCATCCGCCCATCACAAAGCAGCGCTTTCACCGGCAAATCGCCGGCAAAACTGTAGGGCTGATGATGCTTCAGGGTATGGAAGAACGCCTGGCCCGCATCCAGCGTCACCTCTCCCCCTTCCAGCAGGGTAATCACCCGATCGACACCGGGAAACGAGGAGAATTCGCCGTTGCTGGCGATAGTCGCGATACTGGCACGCCAGTGAAAATCGCGCGTCGCGGGAGGGAAGCAGCAAATCTCACGCGTTTCGCCAGCACCATTGCGCCAGAGGCTGACCGGCATCTTACGGATATCAAAGAACTCCATCACCACTCCTGAATGGCACAATCCGTGCCAGGGCAAGGATATCGCTATCGTTGCTGTCTTGTTTGTTATCGTTGGGTATTCACAGAAACAGTATCGGCAGCAGAGCGGACAGGCCTTAGCGGAACGTTAATAAAAATTCTAACGCCATGACTCTGCAAACATTCTCTGAAGCGACTACAGGAGGATACCGCGCTGGCGGCGGCAGGCAAGAGGGCAGGAAAGAAAAACCGCCGGTCCTGTCCACAGCGGTTGCGCTTTTGTGGACAGGATCCCGGCGGTCTTAAGAGTGTGAACCGATTATTCGGTTGGTGCTGGCATTTTACCTTCCATCGCCGGACGTTCTGTCAGACGCTTCTCAAAATTCGCATTAAATTGTTTTTTCTGTTCCGGGGTCAGAATGTTGTAGATCTTGTTCTGAGTTTCCATGTGAGCCAGCATGCGCGCTTTGTGCTGCTCGGCCATTTTGTCGATCTGCGCTTCGGCTTTCGCCTTATCGAAGCTGTCGCTGGCGATGATGTCATGCATCGCACGGCGCTCTTCAAGCGGAGGACGTTTCATCTGGTCGCGTTCACCTTTTCTGATGTCGCGGATCTGCTGCTTCTGCGCATCCGTCAGGTTGAGATCCTTAAACATCATCATCTCGTTGTGCATACCCGGACCTTTATGATGCATCATCATTTTGCCTTCAGCAGGCGCGGCAGTCGTAGTGGTCGCAGTATCTGCGGCGAACGCCATGCTGGTAGCGCCCAGAGCCAGGGTAGAAGCAACAAACAGTGCAGTAAACTTACGCATAATTTATTTCCTTTCTTTCAGTTATTCTTCGGCGCTATGCCGTGTTGACGAGATTAACTTTACGGGGTTTATCGTCAATTAGTCAGAGCAACGGTAAAACAATGAAAGTGTAAAAAACAAATTTTCGTCAAATGTGGAGGAAATAAGGATAAAGCATGGAGAGTTGCAACAAAAAAATATTCAATGCGATGATTTTAAAGAAATTTAGCAGGAGTATAGCGAAATGCAGATCAATAATAAAGCAATTCACCAGGAATATTCTGCAAAACAAGCGCAAGCGCTTTAATCGTTAAGAAAAGTTTTTTTGCTTCCCCCTCCCTGATGATGAGAGGGGAAAGGTTCAGGATATTTTTTCCAGCATCAGCCCGGCCCGCAGGCCAAACGCGACGGTGGGATTAGGGAATAAAACATACTCGGTGGTTTTCTGCACCTCGTAACGTTCCTCGCCATCCTCAGCCAGCAGCGCCCCTTTGCGGAACGGGGTGAAGTTCAGGGTGTGTGCGGCCATGTGGAGCAGGAAAGCATCGCTGCGGCGCGTGATCTGCTGTACGACACGATAGCGCTCAACGGGCTGATGCGCGTGCTCGGGAGCCTTTCCTCCCAGCAGCGCCCGAAGGGCGAGATGCGTAGGCGCAAAGCGGGTCAGATCGTTCTGGCCGAACGGCAGCGCTTTTCCCAGCTCCAGCGTGCAGGCCAGCGCAGCGAAACGTTCACAGGTGAAATGGGTAAACGTTCCGCCCGGCGACTGATGAAATACCAGCGCCTCCAGCCCGGCGTCACCCAGCCAGCTCAGGAACGCTTCATCCCACGGCTGACTGCGCTGCGGCAGAACGCCGAAACGAACGTGGTAGGACGCGCGAATTGCCGTATGCAGATCCAGATGCCAGCGCGCCGGTCCCGCGGCGGCAAAAAACGCGGTCACGACGTTCTCCAGCCACTCTGCCCGCGCCGTTTCATCGCTCTGAGGAAACTGCGACCAGCGGCCGCCGAACATGCGGTTAATGTCGCTCACCAGATAGCGTTTGTTTTGCGCCAGCGCAGGGGGATTGCCGAGCACCACCAGCACGCGGCACTTCAGGGCGATCTCATTGCGATACAGCGCACGCAGCAGCAGATCAACGATCTCAACGGGTGCGGTTTCATTACCGTGGATACCCGTTGAAAGCAGCAGCGAGAGATCGTTTTTTACGATCGGCGTCAGCTCAAGCACCCCGCGCCCCAGCCACCGCCAGCGAAATGAGGGGCCATCCCCCTCTTTCTGTTCCGGCGTCTCATCGGCCAGGGTCAGCGCCAGTAAATTTTCCATATCCACTCCTTTAGCGCTGGAACGGGTAAACCGATCCCAGCTGCAGGATTGTCGATAACGCGTCCAGCGCCTCGCGCCCTTCACGCAGAAGCTGCGGGTCAACCAGATCCGCCTGCGTCAGACGATCGCGATAGTAGCGATCGACCCAGTCATTCAGCCGCGTAAAGAGCGTATCGTTCATCATGACCGCCGGGTTTACCGCCTGAATTTCGTCCTGGGTCAAGACCACGCGCAGACGTAAACAGGCTGGACCGCCGCCGTTGGCCATGCTTTCGCGCAGGTCAAACACGCGCAGCTCGTCAATCGGGTTATCGGCCTTCACCAGCTCCGTCAGGTAGCGCCACACGCCTTTATGATCCCGGGACTCCTGCGGCAGGACCAGCATCATGCTGCCATCGTCACGGCTGAGCAGCTGGCTATTGAACAGATACGTTTCTACCGCGTCCTTCACGCTCACCGCCTCCGTGGGCACCTGGACTGGCGTGAAGCCGCGCACGCGCTCATGCAGCGTGGCGAGCAGTTTCTCCTGGTGGGCAAACGCCTGCTCGTGGCAGAACAGCACCTGGCGGTTAGAGACGGCAATCACGTCGTTATGGAACACGCCCTGGTCAATCACATGCGGGTTTTGCTGGGCAAAAACCACCTGGGAAGGATTGACCTGGTTCAGGCGGGCAACCGCCTGGCTCGCCGCCAGCGTCTGACGAGCAGGATAACGGGTTGGCGCGGCGTGGCCCCCCTCTTCTCGCCCGTAGATAAACAGCTGCAGGCCCGGGTCGCCATAGCCGCCCCCCAGCCGGTTATGGTTGGCCGCGCCTTCATCGCCAAACATCGCCACCTGCGGCAGAGCCTGATGCACCTCAAAATGGGCGTCATGGTTGAAAATGGCGCGCAGCACGCGCTCGGTGGTTTCCGCTTCGGTGGCGCGGTGGAATTTATTGTTCAGGTTGGCCACCGTCAGATGGACTTTGCCATCCAGCGTGTCGGCTGACGGCGCGACGGTCGCGGCGTTTGCCACCCACATAGAGGAGGCAGAGCTTGCCGCGGAGAGCAGGTGCGGCGTCTGCGTACCCGCTTTTTCAACCACCTGCTCATCGCTGCCGGTGAAGCCGAGCTGACGTAATACCGCCACGTTCGGGCGTTCCTGCGGCGGGATCACCGCCTGCGGGAAACCGGCATCCGCCAGCGCCTTCATTTTTAGCAGCCCCTGCTTCGCCGCCAGCTTCGGGTTCGAGACCTGAAAGCGGTGCTTCGTCGAGGCTTCATTACCAAAAGAGAGACCGGCATAGTGGTGCGTCAGCCCCACCAGCCCGTCAAAGTTAACTTCACGCGCTTTCATGACGATCTCCTCCGGTAAAATCCAGCCCCGGATTAAGCGTCTCCGGCAGCGTCAGCGCCGGGGTTTCCAGGCTCGCCATCGGCCACGCGCAGTAATCGGCGGCATACCACGCGCTGGCGCGATGGTTGCCCGACGCGCCCACGCCGCCGAAAGGCGCGGTGCTCGCGGCCCCGGTCAGCGGTTTATTCCAGTTCACAATCCCGGCGCGCGCTTCCAGCAGCAGTTGGTCAAACTTCTCGCGATGCGGTGAGATCAGCCCGCTCGACAGGCCATAGCGCGTGTTATTCGCCATCGCAATGGCCGCATCGAAATCGTCATAGCGCCAGACGCACAGCAGCGGGCCAAAAACCTCTTCATCCGGCACGTTGCTCGCGCCGCTCATCTCCACGATGCCCGGCGTCAGCAGCGAGGTACCCGGCTGAACCTGCTTCGGCTCCAGCAGGGTTTTCGCGCCGCGCGCGACGTGGTCCTGCCAGGCCTTCAGCACGTTCAGCGCGGCCTGTTCGGAAATCAGCCCGCCGATGAACGGCTGCGGGTCGGCATCCCATGCGGCAGGCACCAGACGCGCGCTCACTTCTACCAAACGCTTCAGGAAGGCATCCCCCTGCGCGCCCCGCTTCACCAGCAGACGGCGGGAACAGGTGCAGCGCTGTCCGGCGGTAATAAAGGCGGACTGAATCGTCAGGTGCACCGCGGCGTCGATATCGTCAGGGTCTTCAACAATCAGCGGGTTGTTGCCGCCCATCTCCAGCGCCAGGATTTTCTCCGGCTGCCCCGCCAGCTGGCGGTGCAGCTGATAGCCCGTACCGGCGCTGCCGGTAAACAGCAGGCCGTCGATATCGCTCAGCGCGCTCAGCGCCTGACCGGTTTCCCGCCCGCCCTGCACCAGATTCAGCACGCCCGGCGGCAGACCGGCCTGTGCCCACAGCCTAACCACCGCCTCGCCGGTGAATGGCGTGAGCTCGCTCGGTTTGAAAATAACGGTATTACCCGCCAGCAGCGCAGGCACAATGTGGCCATTCGGCAGGTGTCCAGGGAAGTTATAAGGGCCAAACACCGCCAGCACGCCGTGCGGACGGTGGCGCAGCGTGGCCGCGCCGTCCGGCATGTCGGTATGCTGTTCGCCGGTGCGGGTGTGGTACGCCTTGACCGAAATGGCGATTTTGTTGATCATCGCCGTCACTTCGGTTGTGGCTTCCCAGCGCGGTTTACTGGTTTCAGACGCGATGATGCGCGTCAGTTCGGCCTTGTTTGCCTCCAGCAGCCCGGCAAACTTCTCAACAATTTCCTGGCGCACGGCGAAAGGCTGTTTAGCCCACGCCGGGAACGCGCGGCGAGCGGCCTGGCAGGCCTGTTCTACCTGCCCGATGCTGGCGTCATGCCCCTTCCAGAGCACCTCTTTTCCAACCGGATTGGTTTTTACGCGCTCTTCGCCTTCGCCCGTTACCCAGTCACCGTTAATCCATAATGTCATGCTGTTTTCTCCTCAGGGCAGAGACGCACCAGGCGAACCGTATCGCCGGCGTTACATTTCAGGGCATCCAGTTCTGCAGCCGTCAGCACCAGACGTTCACATTTCGGGTTGGTACGCACCAGCATGGCGCGGAAGTTGGCGTAATTTTCGTTCGCCACCAGGCAGGCGGGCCAGTCACCCGGCGCGGGCTGACCTTCAGAGACCTCAACCAGACGGCTTTTACGGATCGCGCGCACGCGGTCGATATCGCACTCAAGCGTAGGCCCGCCGTCAAAGATGTCGACATAGTTCCGGTAGCGGAACCCCTCTTTCTCCAGCACCGCGCGGGCGGGTGCGGTTTGCGGATGGACTTCGCCAATCACCGCCTGCGCCTCAGGGCTGAGAAAATGGGTATAGATAGGATGCTTCGGCATCAGCTCGGCAATAAAGGCTTTCTGGCCGGTGCCGCAGAGATAGTCCGCCCGGCTGAACTCCATTGAGAAGAAGCGCTCGCCCAGGCTCTCCCAGAACGGCGAGTAGCCGGTGTCGTCGATCACGCCGCGCATCTCTGCGACCACTTTTTCGTTAAAGCGATCGCGGAAGGCGGCCATAAACATAAAGCGCGATTTGGAGAGCAGGTAGCCGTTGCCCTCTTTGCGCCACGCCGGGTCGAGGAACAGCGTGCAGAGCTCGCTGGCGCCCGTGTGGTCATTGCAGAGAAACAGCGTGGGCAGCGCGTTGTAGACGTTCAGCTCTTTCGAGGCGTGAACCATGGTGCCGACGCGGTAGTTGTACCACGGGTCGTTAAGCCCGACGGCCACTTCAATGGCGCAGATCCCGGCCACGGTCCCCGTGTCGGTGTCCTCCAGCACGAACACATACCCCTGTTCGCTTTTTGGCAACGTCCCCTGCCAGGTTTGCAGGGCGCGCTCAATGCGCGCCGACAGCGTTTTTTCATCGGCAGGAAGCGAGGTCAGCCCGCCTCCCGTCTTACCGGCAAGCTGCATGAGCCCGGCGATATCGCCGCGCTCAACGGGACGGATGACCATCATGATGACACCCCGGATTTCACTTTTTCACACGCCAGCGCAAAACGGTCCAGACCGGTTTGCACCTCCTCCTCGCTGACGATCAGCGCAGGCGCGAAACGCACCACGTTGGCACCGGCAATCAGCACCATCACGCCCACTTTTGCCGCTTCCTGTGAAATAAGTTTAGCTTTCCCGGCAAACTCGGCGGTGAGCTCGCAGCCGATTAATAGCCCCAGACCGCGAATTTCTTTAAACAGCCCCGTTTTGCCGTTGATGGCATTCAGGCGCTCGACAAACCAGTCGTGACGCTGCTCAACGCCTTTCAGCACCTCAGGCGTGTTAATGATGTCGAGAACCTGACCGGCGACGGCGGTGGCCAGCGGGTTGCCGCCGTAGGTGGTGCCATGGGTGCCCACGGTCATCACGCTGGCGAATTTATCGGTGGTCAGCATCGCCCCAATCGGGAAGCCGCCGCCCAGCGCTTTGGCGGTCGACAGCACGTCCGGCGTCACGCCGTAGTGCATATAGGCATACAGCTCGCCGGTGCGGCCCACGCCGGTCTGCACTTCGTCGAAAATCAGGACCGCGTTGTGGCGATCGCACAGCTCGCGCAGCCCCTGCAGGAAGGCTTTTTGCGCCGGAAGCACGCCGCCCTCGCCCTGCATCGGCTCGACGATCACCGCGCAGGTGGTGTCGTTAATCAGCTCGCTGGCGGACTGCAGATCGTTATAGATGCCGTGGCGAATATCCGGCGGCAGCGGGGCGAAATCCTGCGAGTAGGAAGGCTGGCCGCCCGCGCTGACGGTAAACAGCGTGCGCCCGTGGAAGGCGTTTTTAAACGCCACGATGCCGCTCTTGTGGGTGCCAAATTTATCGTGCGCATATTTGCGCGCCAGCTTCAACGCCGCTTCGTTGGCTTCCGCCCCCGAGTTACAGAAAAAGACCTTTTCGGCAAACGTCGCGTCGATCAGTTTTTTGGCCAGGCGCAGCGCGGGCTCGTTGGTAAAGCCGTTGCCGGTATGCCAGAACTTCGCCGCCTGGTCATTCAGCGCCTGACGCAGCGCAGGGTGCGCATGACCCAGCGCGTTGACCGCAATCCCACCTGCAAAGTCGATATACTCTTTACCCTGCTGATCCCACAGGCGCGAGCCTTCCCCACGAACCGGAATAAAAGCCGCCGGAGCGTAAACCGGCATCATCCATTCATCGAAATTTTCACGCGTAATTGACAGAGACATAGCGACCTCATCCGGTAAATAAAAAGTTATTTGAATGTTAAATAATTGGGTGTTTGCACTGTGAATGTAGATTGCAGCCTTCGTGCCAGCCAGCGATAAAAATGCATAAACGGGTTGGGGTAACAGAATATCAACAAGTTACGATATGGAGTTATTCACTGTTAGTGCATAAAAAGTGAATATTTTTACGGCAAGCGGCGCTTTGCCGCATGAAAATCAGAAAGAGTATGCACAGGCCAAATATAATTCTGGAATTGTGATCGCTCGCGAAATTTATCGGTCATTTACGCCCTGTTTGAGGGCGGGACGCGTCAGAATGGTGCAAATATTGCACCACCGGCATTATCTGTCGCAGTTATTGGTCGAACCCGGTAACAGTTGACGCAAATTCTGCTACCATCCATGCACTATTCACCTTGCACTGGCAGCGACTATGAAATTTGTCTCTTTTAATATCAACGGCCTGCGCGCCCGCCCCCATCAGCTTGAAGCTATCGTTGAACAACATCAGCCAGATGTGATCGGCCTGCAGGAGACCAAGGTTCACGACGACATGTTCCCCCTCGAAGAGGTGGCGAAACTCGGCTACAACGTCTTCTATCATGGGCAGAAAGGCCATTACGGCGTTGCGCTGTTGACCAAAGAGACGCCAGTTTCCGTGCGCCGTGGGTTTCCTGGCGATGACGAAGAAGCACAGCGCCGCATCATCATGGCGGAGCTGCCTTCCCCGCTGGGTAACATCACCGTGATTAATGGTTACTTTCCCCAAGGCGAAAGCCGCGACCATCCGACCAAATTCCCGGCCAAAGCCAAGTTTTATCAGGATCTGCAGGACTATCTGACCACCGAACTGAACAAAGACAATCCGGTGCTGATCATGGGAGATGTGAACATCAGCCCGACCGATCTGGATATTGGCATCGGTGAAGACAGCCGCAAACGCTGGCTGCGCACCGGGAAATGCTCCTTCCTGCCGGAAGAGCGCGAGTGGATGCAGCGTCTGCTGGACTGGGGCCTGGTGGATACCTTCCGTACCGCCAACCCGGACACGCAGGATCGCTTCTCCTGGTTTGACTACCGCTCAAAAGGCTTTGACGACAACCGCGGCCTGCGCATCGACCTGCTGCTGGCCAGTTCGCCGCTGGCAGAGCGCTGCATCGAAACCGGGATCGACTACGACATCCGCAGCATGGAAAAACCGTCTGACCACGCGCCGGTGTGGGCTAAATTCAAGCTGTAATGACGCGTGAACATTCGAAAAATCGCTTTCCTGTGCGCCCTTCTGGGCGCATTTATTCTGACGTTTGTCATCCTTCCTCCAGGCGCGCTCTCCCTGGAAGGGATTAAAACCCACCAGCAGGCACTCCTTTCCTATGTTGACCACGCGCCGCTACGAAGCGCGCTGATCTTTTTTGCGCTCTACGCGGCGGTCTCCGCCCTGTCGATCCCCGGCGCGGCGATCCTCACCCTGCTGGGCGGGGCGTTATTTCCCCTGTGGGAAGGCACCGTACTGGTCTCGTTTGCCTCCACGCTCGGAGCCACGCTTGCGATGCTCGCCAGCCGTTATCTGCTGCGCGAATGGGTCCAGCGGCGGTTTGCTCAGCAGATGAAAACGGTGAACGCCGGTATGGCGCATGACGGCGCGGGCTATCTTTTTGCCCTACGCCTGATGCCGCTGTTCCCTTTTTTCCTGGTGAATTTGCTGATGGGACTGACCCGCATTGGCATATATCGCTACTGGTGGGTCAGCCAGGTCGCCATGCTGCCCGCGACGGTTGTCTTTTTGAACGCCGGGCGCGAGCTGGGGAAAGTGGCGTCGCCGCGCGATATTTTGTCGCCGGGCATGCTAATCGCCTTTACACTACTGGGGTTATTGCCGCTGGCTACGCGCCGGCTGTTTTCCCGTTATCTCCCGTCTGCTAAAAAGTGAGGCATTATGCGCCGTGTGCGTTTTTGCGCGTTTCTGACCGGTCTGCTGCTGGCAGCCCCTCTGTATGCCGCCGAGGGCTGGCACGCTATCCAACAACAGGCCAAAGGCCAGACCGTCTGGTTTAACGCCTGGGGCGGCGATCCGGCGGTCAACCGCTACCTTGAGTGGGTCAGCGGTGAGATGCAAACGCACTACGCCATTACCCTCAAAATCGTCCCGCTGGCGGATGCCGCCGACGCGGTAAAACGTATTCAGATCGAAGCCGCGGCAGGGCGTAAGACCAACGGCTCGGTCGACCTGCTGTGGGTCAACGGCGAAAACTTCCGCACGTTAAAAGAGGCGAACCTGCTGCAAACCGGGTGGGCGCAGTCGTTGCCAAACTGGCGCTATGTCGATACCCGTAAACCCGTCACGGAAGATTTTGCGATTCCCACCGACGGGGCGGAATCGCCGTGGGGCGGCGCGCAGCTGACCTTTATCGCCCGCAAAGCCAGCATGCCGACGCCGCCTGAGGATCCTCAGGCGCTGCTGGCCTACGCGCAGCAGCACCCGGGCAAGGTCAGCTATCCTCGCCCGCCCGATTTTACCGGCACGGCATTTCTTGAGCAGCTGCTTCTGACGCTCGCCGATCGCCCTGAGGCGTTACAAAAAGCGCCCGATGAAACGTTTGATCAGGTTACAGCGCCGCTCTGGGCCTACCTCGATAAGCTGCACCCGCTGCTGTGGCGCGAAGGCAAAGACTTCCCTCCCTCCCCTGCGCGGATGGATGCCCTGCTTGCCAGCGGCAGTCTGAACCTGTCGCTGACCTTTAACCCGGCGCATGCGCAGCAGAAAGTGGCGAGCGGCGAACTGCCTGCCGACAGCTACAGCTTTGGTTTCCATAGCGGAATGCTCGGCAACGTCCATTTTGTGGCGATCCCGGCCAATGCCAGCGCGAGCGCGGGTGCAAAAGTGGTCGCTAATTTCCTGCTGTCGCCGCAGGCGCAGATCCGCAAGGCCGACCCGGCCGTTTGGGGAGACCCGAGCGTACTGGATGCGAAAACGCTGCCCGAAGGTGACGCGAAACAGCTGCGGGCCCATACGCCTCAGGGGCTGCCGCAGGTGCTTGCAGAGCCGCAGTCTGCCTGGGTGAACGCGCTGGAGCAGGAATGGCTGCGTCGTTACGGCACCCGCTGAGCGGGCTTGTCTGGCTGGCGATGGCGGTGATTTATCTGCCGATCCTGCCCGCCGGCGTGATGCTGTTCGCACCGGCGTTTTCTGTGACAAACTGGCAGCGGCTGCTGGACGATCCTCAGCTGCCCCAGGCGACCGTCGCCACGCTGGTCTCAACGCTCATCGCCACGCTGGGGGCGTTGCTGATTGCCCTTTTCTTCGTCTGCCTTTTGTGGCCCGGTCAACGCTGGCGGCGCCTCACGACCCGACTGCCCTGGCTACTGGCGATCCCCCATGTGGCGTTCGCCACCAGCGCGTTGCTGCTGTTTGCCGAGGGCGGTCTGTTTTATCAGGTCTGCACCGTCTGTTCGCCGCCGTTTGACCGCTACGGTGCCGGACTGGGCCTGACGCTCGCGGTCAAAGAGAGCGCGTTTGTACTGTGGGCCATTTACGCCGTACTGCCGGAAAAACGGCTCGCGCAGCAGAAGATCGTCCTGCAAACCTTTGGCTACGGGCGTATTCAGACGCTCAACTGGCTGATCCTTCCGGCGATCGCCCCTGTCCTCGGCGCGGTGATGCTGGCCGTGCTGGCATGGTCGCTCTCGGTCGTGGACGTGGCGATCGTTCTCGGGCCCGGCAACCCGCCCACCCTGGCCGTGCTGGCCTGGCAGTGGCTAAGCCAGGGTGACGCCGAGCAGCAGGCAAAAGGGACGCTGCTGTGCCTGCTTCTCCTCCTGCTGCTGGCCGCGCTTGCCGCCGTCGGGTACGGCCTCTGGAAAGCATGGCGTCGCACGATCCCGGACCTCGCGGGGACGCGCCCCCGGTCTCCACTCGTCCTGCCTGAGCGGGCATTCAGCGGGTTACTGCCCGCGTGCGGCATCCTGTGCGCCGCGGTACTGCTGATGCTGGCACAAGGGGGCAACGTGGGTCCCGTAGGTACCAGTCTTTCCTTCGGTCTGCTGTCGAGCCTGATCGCCCTCATCGTCATTTTTCTCTGGCTGGAATGGGGGCCGCAGCGCGGCGCAGCGTGGGTGTGGTCACCGCTCGCCCTTCCTGCGCTGCCGCTCGTCACCGGGCAATATTTTATTGCTTTGCGTCTGGGGCTCGACGGGCACTATGCCGCCGTGCTCTGGAGCCATCTGCTGTGGGTGTTGCCGTGGATGCTGCTGGTTCTGCAGCCCGCCTGGCGGCGGATCGATCCCCGGCTTATCCTTACCGCCAGAACGCTCGGCTGGCGACGGGCGAAAATATTCTTACTGCTGAAATGCCCCCTGCTGGTGCGCCCTGCGCTGCTGGCCTTTGCCACCGGCTTTTCCGTCAGCATGGCGCAATACATGCCGACGCTCTGGCTTGGCGCGGGGCGCTTCGCCACGCTGACCACCGAAACCGTCGCGCTCAGCAGCGGGGGCAGCATCCCCGTTCTCGCTAGCCGGGCGCTGGGATTACTGCTGGTCACGGGCACGGTGTTCGGTCTTGCCGCCCTGTTATCCCGGCTCGCGGGCCGCTACCGTCAAGGATTACGATAATGCTGAAGGTAAAAGATCTCACCATCGAACCGCTTTTCCGCGAGGTCAGTTTTTGCGTTCCCCGCGGGGAGATCGTTACCCTGATGGGGCCGTCCGGCAGCGGCAAATCGACCCTTTTTGCGTGGATGGTCGGCGCGCTGTCAGACGATTTTCAGGCGCAAGGCGAACTGTGGCTCGACGCGCGTCGCTGCGATAGCCTCCCCGTTGAATCCCGCGGGCTGGGCATACTCTTTCAGGACGCGCTGCTGTTTGAACAGTTCAGCGTCGGGCAAAATTTGCTGCTGGCGCTGCCTGAGCGGATCGTCGGGCGCGCGCGGCGGGAAGCGGTCGAGCAGGCGCTGGACTCCGCCGGGCTGAGCGGTCATTACGCCAGCGATCCGGCCACCCTCTCCGGCGGGGAGCGTGCCCGGGTGAGCCTGCTGCGCGCCCTGCTCGCAGAGCCGCAGGCGCTGCTGCTGGACGAACCGTTCAGCCGCCTCGATAAAACGTTGCGCACGACGTTTCGGACATGGGTATTTGACGCCGTCCGCGCGCGCAATATCCCGGCGGTGCTGGTCACGCACGACGAGGACGATATTCCACCCGGCGGCGAGCTGATTGAGATCTCTCGCTGGCAATAATGTGCTAACGCAATGTTTTCCGTTTCGGGAGAGACGACAATGCCCCCCTCTTTTACTGACGTCAGGTTATTCGATGAAACGTGTTTCTCAACTGACCGCGCTGGCCCTGCTTTGCGGCCTCGCTTCCTTCTCCTCTCTGGCGGCTGATATGGACAACGCGATGACGCTGTCTCAGCTTCAGGCGCAGAACGGCACGCCTGTCGACACCCGTCCCAGCGCGTTCTATAACGGCTGGCCGCAGACCCTCAGCGGCCCCTCCGGGCACGAACCCGCCGCACTCAATCTTGCTGCCGCCTGGCTGGGCGCAATGAGCGACGAGCAGATTGCGAGCTGGGCAAAACAGCATCAGCTTACGCCTGCAACCGCCATCGCCCTGTACGGCGACGAGAACGATAACCTGGCGGTGAAGTCCCGCCTGGAGAAAGCCGGATACCGCCACGTCTCGCTGCTCAGCGACGCGCTTCAGACGCCCGACCGCCTTCAGCGCCTGCCCCACTTTGAACAGCTGGTTTACCCGCAGTGGATCCACCGCCTCCAGCAGGGTAAACCCGTGACCGCCGCGCCGTCGGGTGACTGGAAAGTGATTGAAGCTGCCTGGGGCGCACCGAAGTTTTACCTGCTGAACCACATTCCCGGCGCGGGCTACATCGACACCAACGAGGTGGAAAGCGAGCCGCTGTGGAATAAAGTCTCCGACGACAAGCTGAAAGCGATGCTGGCGAAGCACGGGATCCGTCACGACACCACCGTCATTTTGTATGGCCGTGACGTTTACGCCGCCGCGCGCGTGGCGCAGATAATGCTGTATGCGGGCGTGAAGGATGTGCGCATTCTCGACGGCGGCTGGAAGGCGTGGTCAGATGCAGGCCTGCCGGTTGAACGCGGCACGCCCGGTAAAGTGGCGCCAGCCCCCGATTTCGGCGCGCCGATCCCCGGCCAGCCGCAGCTGATGGTCGATATGGAGCAGGCGCGCGGGATGCTGCACCGCCAGGATGCCTCCCTGGTCAGCATTCGTTCCTGGCCGGAGTTCATCGGCGAAACCAGCGGCTACAGCTACATCAAGCCAAAAGGTGAAATAGCCGGTGCCCGCTGGGGTCATGCGGGCAGCGACGCGACCCATATGGAAGACTTCCATAACCCGGATGGCACCATGCGCAGCGCGGACGATATTGCCGCCCAGTGGAAGCGCTGGAATATTCTGCCGGAGCAGCACGTCGCGTTTTACTGCGGCACCGGGTGGCGGGCGTCAGAAACCTTTATGTACGCCCGGGCGATGGGCTGGAAGAATGTCGCCGTCTATGACGGCGGCTGGTACGAATGGAGCAGTCATCCGCAGAACCCGGTCACCACCGGCGCGCGCGGGCCGGAGAGTGCGCTCTAAGGGTTGAGTGACTTCAGCGTCACATAGCCGCTCCAGATGCGCGTTGTGGTGGTCAGCCAGCACAGCGCGCCGAATACCCAGGCGAATAGCGCAAAGTGTGCCGGGAAGAGGCAGCACAGCACGAACAGCGCGATGGTCTCCGTCCCTTCCGTTAACCCACCGATGTAATAAAACGACTTGTGCGCATAGCCGGGGTTGTCGATGTCGTGCTTCGCGGCCAGCGCGGCAAACGCCAGAAAGCTGCTGCCGGTACCGATAAACGCAAACAGCAGCCATGCGGCCGCCAGCGCATTCTCTGCGGGAGCCGCCAGCGCAAAGCCAAACGGCACCAGGGCGTAGAACAGAAAATCGAGCGCGATATCGAGAAATCCCCCCGCATCGGTGAGCCCTCTCCGGCGCGCCAGCGCGCCGTCCAGACCATCCAGCAGGCGGTTAAGCGCGATGGCGACCAGCGCCGCCGGATACCAGCCGAGGGCCAGAAGCGGCAGCGCCAGCACGCCGACGGCAAACCCGGTCAGGGTTAATCCGTCGGGCGTGATGCCCGGCTTATCCAGCACGGAAACCAGACGATTCAGAGCGGGCTTTACCCGCGGGTGCAGGTGACGGTCAAGCATGGGGAGTCTCGTTAAACGTGGCGCACAGCCCCTGCGCCGGAATATCCAGCGCGGCATTAAAGCGCGCGGAGAGATTCTGAAACGCAATGAGCGCCGTCATCTCGGTGATGGCCTCGTCCGTGAAGTGGCGTTTCAGCGTCGTTCTGATAGCCTCATCCGCTCTGGGCGGCGTGGCGGTTACCGCCTCGGCGTAGGCCAGCGCCGCGCGCTCCTGCTCGGTGAACAAAGTGGAATCATGCCAGTCGCCCACGGCCTGAACCTTATCCAGCGCGCCGCAGCGCTCGGCCAGCCGCAGGCTGTTGGCATCAATACAGAAAGCGCAGTGACAGAGCTGGGACACTCGCGTCATGAGCAGCGAACGAAGCACGGGCGTCAGGCGCGCGCGACGGCGCTCCAGAAAACCGACAAACAGCGCCACCAGCCAGAACAGACGCGGCATGCGCCCCCACCAGCGGGTGGGATTGAGCACCGCGCCAAAATGCTTTTTCTGCATGGCGGCAATCGGTTTAAGGCTGGCGGGAAGGGTTTCGAGGGGGGCAACCCAGTCGGTGGTCTCTTTCACCTGATTCTCCTGATTACTGGACTCTGAGAAAGGGCACGATAATATGTCTTTTTTCGCTATCAATTATTGACGACCATGCTGAAAACACTCGATGTCGTTGCCGCCATCATCGAAAAAGACGGCAATATTTTACTGGCGCAGCGCCCTGCCCATGCCGACCAGCCGGGAATGTGGGAATTTGCAGGCGGTAAAGTCGAGGCCGGAGAAACCCAGCCAGAAGCGCTTATCCGCGAGCTGCGTGAAGAGTTGGGCATTGTCGCCCTGCCGGGGCAATACGTGGCAAGCCACCAACGGGAAGTCTCCCAGAGGTTGATCAATCTGCATGCCTGGCACGTTCCTGCTTTTCGCGGCGAGCTCACGGCGCACTACCACAGCGCGCTCGCGTGGTGTACGCCGGAAGAGGCGTTTGGCTACGCCTTAGCCCCCGCGGATATTCCGCTGCTGGAAGCGTTTATTGTTTTACGCGACGCCAGACCAGCGGGTTTGTGCTGATGGCGCGCTCGTCGCGCTGGCACTGCAGCAGAATACCGTCCGCTTTCACAACGGCCCCTTCCGAGTAGTTCTGATTCTGATAGATACAGCACTGATTGCAGGGTTGTACCGTTTGATTCTGGCCGCTGGAGCTAAACACTTCCGGCGGCACATTCACCTCCACGTCCGGGCGAATGCGGTCAGCCTGCGCGCCTGCGGTAAAGATCAAGCATAACGCGGTGAGTAGATAACGTTTCATAGACACATCTTCCTGTAGTTCCTTGATAATGACTATAACGGTAAACCAGAGCGGAACCTTTAATTTATCTCTTCATCGCTTTTGGTTATGACGCCCGCGCGCTCATTAATTTCCCTTTCGGCATAAATTTCCGCTTGCCTCACAAAGCGGTACGGGTGGTATAGTCAAAAAAACAACACAAATCGCATAAGTAATACACATAAAATACGATAAGAGGTTCTTATATCTATGGATCAGACACGCTCTCTGGAAAGTTTCCTTGCCCATGTTCAGCAGCGCGACCCGCACCAAAGCGAGTTCGCGCAGGCCGTACGAGAAGTTATGACCACCCTGTGGCCCTTCCTTGAACAAAACCCGCGTTATCGCCAGATGTCGCTGCTTGAACGCCTTGTCGAGCCGGAGCGCGTGATCCAGTTCCGCGTGACGTGGGTTGACGATCGCAATCAGGTACAGGTTAACCGCGCGTGGCGCGTACAGTTTAACTCGGCCATTGGCCCGTTTAAGGGCGGCATGCGTTTTCATCCGTCCGTGAACCTGTCGATTCTGAAATTCCTCGGCTTCGAGCAGACCTTTAAAAACGCGCTCACCACGCTCCCGATGGGCGGCGGTAAAGGTGGCAGTGATTTCGACCCGAAAGGCAAAAGCGAAGGCGAAGTGATGCGCTTCTGCCAGGCGCTGATGACTGAACTCTACCGCCACCTTGGTCCTGACACCGACGTGCCTGCCGGTGATATCGGCGTGGGCGGACGTGAAGTGGGCTTTATGGCCGGGATGATGAAAAAGCTCTCCAACAACAGCGCCTGCGTCTTTACCGGCAAGGGGCTATCGTTTGGCGGGAGCCTGATCCGCCCGGAAGCGACCGGGTACGGCCTGGTTTACTTCACCGAGGCCATGCTCAAGCGTCACGGTTTAGGCTTTGAAGGCATGCGCGTCGCGGTGTCCGGTTCCGGTAACGTGGCGCAGTATGCAATTGAGAAAGCAATGCAGTTTGGCGCTCGCGTGGTGACCGCCTCTGACTCCAGCGGCACGGTGGTGGATGAAGCGGGCTTCACGGCAGAAAAACTGGCGCGCCTGTGTGAAATCAAAGCCAGCCGCGACGGTCGCGTGGCGGATTATGCCCGGGAGTTTGGCCTGACCTACCTCGAAGGTAAACAGCCGTGGGGCGTGCCGGTGGATATCGCCCTGCCGTGCGCCACGCAGAACGAGCTGGATGTTGAAGCCGCGCGTACATTGATTAGCAATGGCGTAAAAGCGGTGGCCGAAGGGGCGAATATGCCGACCACCATCGACGCGACGGACCTGTTCCTGGAAGCGGGCGTGCTGTTTGCGCCGGGCAAGGCCGCTAACGCAGGCGGCGTGGCGACTTCCGGCCTCGAAATGGCGCAAAACGCCGCGCGTCTCGGCTGGAAGGCGGAGAAAGTGGATGCGCGCCTGCACCATATCATGCTGGATATTCACCATGCGTGCGTGGAGTACGGCGGCGAGGCATCGCAAACCAACTACGTGCGCGGAGCGAATATCGCCGGATTCGTGAAGGTGGCGGATGCGATGATTGGGCAGGGTGTGATTTAAGGTTTATATCGTGCGGCCGGGTGCCCTCACCCCGGCCCTCTCCCACAGGGAGAGGGAGAAAACCGGGCGTATCAGGCCGCGCTCTTTTTCTTCTTGAACGGTTTCTTCGCGCCGCTACCGGGTGCAACCATCCCTCTGAACGTTTTCACCGGCGTGCTGCGCGCCTGATCGATCAGCTGGTAAAGCGTCCCGACCAGCGGCTGCATAAAGTCCTGGTAGCGGCACTGCTTCTCGCTGATCTGCGTCAGCACCGATTCCCAGTGTGCGGTCATGTCCGGCCTGGCGGCCAGCTCCGGCAGAGAGTGGATTAGCGCCCGGCCCGGTTCCGTTGAGTGGATGTAGCGTCCCTTTTTCTCCAGGAAGCCGCGCTTAAAGAGCAGCTCGATGATCCCCGCGCGGGTTGCTTCCGTCCCCAGACCGTCGGTGGCGCGCAGGATCTTCTTCAGATCTTTATCCTGAACGAACCGGGCGATCCCGGTCATCGCCGACAGCAGCGTCGCGTCGGTGAAATGGCGCGGCGGCTGGGTCTGACGTTCAACCACTTCGCCCTTCTCGCACAGCAGTTCGTCATCTTTAGCGACCACCGGCAGCGGCGTGCCGTCGTTCTCTTCGTCGCGCTCTTTATTCCCCAGCAGCGTGCGCCAGCCTGCCTCTGCGAGGAAACGCGCTTTGGCGATAAACTTGCCTTTGGCAATCTCAAGCTCAATCACGCACTTGCGGAATACCGCGTCCGGGCAGAACTGCATCAGGTACTGACGGGCGATCAGGTTATAGACCTTCGCTTCGTTATCCGTCAGGTTGACGCTGCTGGCGCGCGCCGTCGGGATAATCGCGTGGTGGGCATCCACCTTTTTATCATCCCAGCAGCGGTTATGGGTGTCCGGGTTTACCGCAGGCTGCGGGAGCAGATCCGGCGCGTGCACGCCGATGGCGTTCAGCACCGAGTGGCGTCCGGCAAAATGCTCTTCCGGCAGATAGCGGCTGTCCGAACGCGGATAGGTGATGAGCTTATGGGTTTCGTAGAGCTTCTGGCAGATATCCAGCACGTTCTGCGCGCTCAAACCAAACTTTTTGGCCGCCTCAATCTGAAGTGCAGAAAGCGAAAACGGCAGCGGCGCGGGTTCTGATTCCCGTTTATCGTTATAGCTGGTGACGATAGCGGGCTGCCCGGTAATGCGGTTAACCACATGATCGGCCAGCGGACGATGGAGCAGGCGCCCCTCTTCATCCTGGTACGATTCGCAGGCATCGCTCGGCTGCCAGACGGCGGTAAAACGTTCGTCTTTAGGCGTGACGATATGCGCTTTCACTTCAAAGAAATCTTTGGCGACGAAGTTCTCAATCTCTTCGTCACGACGCACCACCAGCCCAAGCACCGGCGTCTGCACGCGGCCCACGGAGAGCACGCCCTGGTAGCCCGCGTTGCGCCCGAGGATGGTGTAGGCGCGGGTCATGTTGATGCCGTACAGCCAGTCGGCGCGGGCGCGGGCTAAAGCCGAGACGCACAGCGGAATAAATTCGCTATTGGCACGCAGGCGCGAAATCGCCCGCTCGACGGCCTGCGGGTTGAGGTCGTTAATCAGGCAGCGCTGCACCTGCTGGCGCTTTTCCGGCGCCAGCTCCAGGTAGTCCAGCACCTCATCCACCAGCAGCTGTCCTTCCCTGTCCGGGTCACCCGCGTGCACGATTTCAGCGGCGTCATGCAGGAAGCGCTTAATCACGTTGAGCTGTTTGGTGACAGAAGGTCGGGGCTGCAGGCGCCATTTTTCCGGCACGATGGGCAGATCGTTTAAATTCCAGCGGGCGTAGCGGCTGTCATAGACATCCGGCTGCGCCTGCTCAAGCAGGTGACCAATACACCAGGTGACCACCTGCCCGTTACCGCATTCGATAAAGCCGTCACCTTTGCGATGCGGTTTAGGCAGCACGTCGGCGATGGCGCGGGCCAGGCTCGGCTTTTCGGCAATAAACAACCGCATCGAATTAACGGATCTCAATCATCGGTCGGCCGCCGCGCGCGGTCACCAGCTCGCCGATCGCCGTCAGGGTGATGCCGAACTCGGCGGCAGTCGCCTGTACCTCGGCTTCGGATTCCGGCGTGACCGCCAGCAGCAGGCCGCCGGAGGTTTGCGGATCGCACAGCAGGTTGCGCCACTCCTCGGGCATCTCGCCCATCAGGTGACCGTAGCTGGCGAAGTTGCGCTGGGTACCGCCCGGGACCGCGCCCTGAGCAATATACTCCTCCACGCCCGGCAGCTTCGGCACGTCCTGATACCAGACCTGCGCCTGCACGCCCGCGCCCTGACACACTTCGGAAAGGTGGCCCAGCAGACCAAAACCGGTGACGTCGGTCATCGCCTTCACGCCGTCGATATTGGCAAATGCCGCACCGGCGAGGTTCATCTGGCACATGACTTCCGTTGCCAGACCTTTGTGCTCCGGTTTCAGCAGGGATTTTTTCTCAGCCGTAGTCAGCACGCCAATGCCCAGCGGCTTGGTAAGGAACAGTTTGCAGCCCGCCTGCGCGGTGCTGTTGCGCTTCACGCGTTCGGTCGGCACCACGCCGGTGACGGCCAGACCGAAGATCGGTTCGGGCGCATCGATAGAGTGACCACCGGCCAGCGCAATCCCCGCCTGCTGGCAGGCAAAACGACCGCCATCAATCACTTCACGGGCCACTTCCGGCGGGATGGTGTTGATCGGCCAGCCCAGAATGGCAATCGCCATGATCGGCTTACCGCCCATCGCGAAGATATCGCTGATGGCGTTGGTGGCCGCAATGCGACCGAAGTCGAACGGGTTGTCGACAATCGGCATAAAGAAGTCAGTGGTGCTGATAATGCTGGTGCCGTTACCTAAGTCATAAACTGCAGCATCGTCACGCGTTTCGTTGCCGACAAGCAGGTTCGGGTCGACAAACTTCGCCTGTTCACTGTGCAGGATGGTCTCCAGCACTTTCGGGGAAATTTTACAACCGCAACCGGCTCCGTGGCTGTACTGCGTTAAACGAATGGTTTGCTCGCTCATGGACGTCTCCTGTCATCTCAATCGCGCTATGGTAGCGCTCATTCCATAAAGAGGTAAGTATGACTGTCTGAATTCTGCGGCAGATGCTCAGAATCCAGACAGTTTAGCGTGCGTTATCAGAAACGGCTGACGAAAGGCGTGGTGTCCGGCACGCTGATGGTGCTGGAGGCTTTAAGCTGCGGGGTGCCGAGATAGAGGAAGCCGACAATTTTGTCATGCTCACCGCAGCCAAAACCGTCACGGACCGCCGGGCTTTCGGTCAGCGCACCGGTGCGCCAGATACCGTTAAAGCCCTGCGCGACGGCGGCCATTTGCATCGCCATCACCGCACAGCCTGCGGACATCTCCTGTTCCCAGACCGGCACCTTATGGTCAGCCTGGCATTTCGCCACGACGGCGATAATCATCGGGGCGCGGAACGGAGCATTGCGCGCCTTGTCGATACCTTTTTCATCCTGTCCGGCGGCAACCGCGCCCTGCTCCAGCAGCTGGCTAAAACGATCGCGGCCTTCGCCTTCAATCACAAAGAAGTGCCACGGCTGCAGCGTACCGTGATCGGGGGCACGCATGCCGGCACGCAGAATGTTCTCCAGCTGCTCGCCTGCCGGGGCAGGTTCGGCCAGACGGGAAGCGCTACGGCGGTTAACAAGCAGTTCGAGTGCGTCCATTGGTTAACTCCTTTCTTGAAATTTACTCACAAAATTAACACGACGGCAGATTTTGTTACAGCCTGGCAGGCGATTCCTGCTGACAAGTGGCGGTTGGGTCATTACGATAACCCAACATTACCGTCCAGTGGCGACGGAAACAGTCATTTTCTGGTTAGGGAGAATACATGCGAACCCTTTGGCGAATCATTGCCGGTTTCTTAAAATGGACGTGGAGACTGCTCAACTTCGTCCGCAACCTGGTGATGAACATCTTCTTCATCTTCCTGGTTCTGGTTTGCGCGGGCATCTGGATGCATATCAGCAATGCGAATCAGGCGCAGCATTCAACGCGCGGCGCGCTATTACTCGATATCACCGGCGTTATCGTTGACAAGCCGTCCACCAGCAGTCGCCTGAGCGTGATTGGTCGCCAGCTGTTTGGCGCAACCTCAGATCGTCTGCAGGAAAATTCCCTGTTTGATATCGTCGATACCATCCGCCAGGCCAAAGACGACCGTAACATCACCGGGATCGTACTGGATCTGAAAGATTTTGCCGGGGGCGATCAGCCTTCAATGCAGTACATCGGTAAAGCGCTGCGCGAATTTCGCGACAGCGGCAAGCCGGTGATTGCCGTGGGCGACAGCTACAGCCAGGGGCAATATTATCTGGCGAGCTTCGCCAATAAAATCTGGCTCTCCCCGCAGGGCACCGTGGATCTGCACGGCTTTGCCACCAACGGCCTGTACTACAAATCTCTGCTCGACAAGCTGAAGGTCACCACCCACGTCTTCCGCGTCGGCACGTATAAATCAGCCGTCGAGCCGTTTATCCGCGACGATATGTCCCCTGCCGCCCGTGAAGCGGACAGCCGCTGGATTGGCGAGCTGTGGCAGAACTATCTGGGCACCGTTGCCGCCAACCGCCAGATTACCCCTGAGCAGGCGTTCCCGGGCGCAAAGGGCGTGCTGGAAGGCCTGCGTAAGGTTGACGGTGATACCGCGAAATATGCGCTGGATAACAAACTGGTTGATGCCCTGGGCACCAGCGCCGAGATTGAAAAATCCCTGACCAAACAGTTTGGCTGGAGCAAAGAGGATAAAAATTACAGCGCCATCAGCATGTATGATTACTCGACGAAAAAGCCGGATGACAGCGGTAACAGCGTCGCGGTGGTGTTTGCCAACGGCGCCATCATGGACGGTCAGGAGACCCCGGGTAACGTGGGCGGCGATACTACCGCGTCACAAATCCGCGATGCTCGCCTGGATCCGAAAGTGAAAGCGATTGTCCTGCGGGTGAACAGCCCTGGCGGCAGCGTCAGCGCCTCCGAGGTGATCCGTGCTGAGCTGGCCGCGGCGCGTGCCGCCGGCAAGCCGGTCGTCGTATCCATGGGCGGAATGGCCGCCTCCGGGGGTTACTGGATCTCAACGCCAGCCAACTACATCGTGGCCAACCCAAGCACGCTGACCGGTTCGATTGGCATCTTCGGGGTGATCAACACCGTGGAGAACAGCCTGGATTCCCTGGGCGTGCATACCGATGGGGTGGCCACCTCTCCGCTGGCGGACGTGTCGGTGACCAAATCCCTGCCGCCGGAAGTCTCTGAGATGATGCAGCTCAGCATTGAGAACGGCTATAAACGCTTTATCACCCTGGTAGCGGACTCGCGTAAAAAGACGCCTGAGCAGATCGACCAGATCGCACAGGGCCACGTCTGGACCGGCCAGGATGCGAAGAGCAACGGTCTGGTCGACAGCCTGGGCGACTTCGATGACGCAGTGAAGAAAGCCGCCGAGCTGGCGAAGCTCAAGCAGTGGCATATCGAGTATTACCAGGACGAGCCGTCGTTCTTCGATATGGTCATGGACAGCATGTCCGGCTCGGTACGCGCCATGCTGCCGGAGG
>Ga0213829_1000812_pt1 | contig 25423 bp, 19 predicted proteins | sample MC6MC0896MG_FD_180665 | JGI IMG/M metagenome (GOLD analysis project Ga0213829, IMG submission 180665) | Enriched soil aggregate microbial communities from Iowa State University, Ames, United States - MC6-MC0896-MG | ecosystem: Environmental > Terrestrial > Soil > Unclassified | place: USA: Iowa...
CAAGCACGGCAGCGACAAGCTGGCCGCGTTCCTGGAAAAGTCCGGCATCAAGACCGCGGCGATCCACGGCAACAAGAGCCAGGGCCAGCGCCTGCGTGCGCTCGGCGACTTCAAGGCTGGCCGTGTCACCGTGCTGGTGGCCACCGACATCGCCGCGCGCGGCATCGACATCAACGAGCTGCCGAAGGTGATCAACTTCGATCTGCCGATGGTGGCCGAAGACTACGTGCACCGCATTGGCCGTACCGGCCGCAACGGTGCAACCGGCGAAGCCATTTCGCTGGTTGCGCAGGATGAAGTGAAGCTGCTGCGCGCGATCGTGCGCCTGCTCGGCCGCGACATGGACATCCGCGATGTGCCGGGCTTCGAGCTGCAGACGCCGATCCGCTGGGGCAACAGTGCTCCGGGCAAGGCCGAGGCCGATACCGGCGAGCGCGTGCCGCGCAAGACCCATGCGCGCCGTCCGCACGGCGATGCGCCGCGTCATGCCCATGCAGGCCCGAAGAAGGCCGGCGGTGGCCGCCGCGAGGGCGCCGGCAACGGCCAGCAGCGCGCGGGCGCAGGTGCCGGTCAGGGCCAGCGTCGCGGTGGCGGTGCCAATACGGGTGGCGGTCGTGGCCGCGGCCAGGGTGGCGGCGGCGGTCGCGCCAGCTGATCCCAGCTGACAAGGATGGCGTCTCCCGCTGCGCGGGGGCTGCTTATCGGGGGACGACGCTTACGCGTCGTCCCTTTTTTTGTTGCTGGCTGCCGGATGGTTTGAAAGCGGGCGGTGGGTTTTGTGTGGGCGTTGGGGAGCGGGGGCGGTGCAAAACACGCCGTAAACCCATCCATGGGGGCTCGTAGGCGCCTTGCTCGTGTGCGCTGTCCTGCGCACACGGCAAGACCGGGGTTGGGCGTCCTGCCCAACCCGCCCGGGGCATGCCTCGGGCCCATGGCGCCTGCGGTTTTGCACCGCCCCCGCTCCCCAACGCTCCAGACAATTCCAGCGCCTTCTTTCTCCCGCGGGGTAGCCGGAAGAAGAGAGATCAAATTCAAATTCAAATTCAAACTCAAATTCAAATTCAAATTCAAAAGCCGAAGCCGCAATTCCTGCTTTTGCTTTTGCTTTTGCTTTTGCTTTCGCCCTTGCTCCCGCCTTGGGTTTGATGCGTCCGCGCCCGCAGGAAACTGTCGAGGGGAGGCCGGGCGGGGTGCGCAGGACCGTTGGCGCCATGGATGGCGCCATCGAGCCCCCAAGGACGGGTTTACGGCGTGTCCTGCGCAGCCCGCCCGGCCTCCCCACACACGCATCAATCAAGGCGCCAAACGCCTCAACCCCGCGCTTTACTCGGATTCACCAGATTCCCGAAGAAGATCGCGTTGATCAGCATCCGATCAGTGCCATGCCAGTACTTGCGATGCGCCGGATCATCAGCAAACAGGATCACGTTGCCCTGCCCCTGCGCTGACACCAGCAGCCATGCGCTGCCGGCCACGCGACTGCGGTTGCGCTCGGACAGATACCCGTTCACCCGCGGTGTGTCGTCGATCCGCACCACCGTGGAAAACCCGTTCGTGCTCGGCTGCAGGATGACCGTGTTCTCCTTGTTGATCGCCAGTTGCCGGCGCGGCACGCCGAACGCCAGGGGATGGCTGGGGTCGACGTCGGCACTGAGGATGTTGCCGCTGACACGCTCGATCGCGGCGATATCGCGCTGGTCGCCGAAGGCGCGGCGCGCAGTGTCTGCTGCTTCCTCGTCCTTGCCCAGCTTCTCGCCGTCGGCAAGTTTCTGTTCGATCGCCCACTTCGACGCGCTGCCATAGGTGACCAGTGACCCGCCGGCTTGGATCCAGCGCTTCAATGCCGCTACCGCGGCCGCGTCGATGCCGGCATAGGTGCCGCCGGACAGCACGATCGTGGTGTAGCGGTCCAGAGATACCTTGCCCAGCTGCTGCGGGTCCAGCTTGCTGGCCGGCAGGCGCAGCTGCTGGTCGAGCAGGAACCAGGCCGAACCGATTTCGGTGGCTGCCACGCCCTCGCCCATCACCAGCGCGACGGCGGGCTTGCGCAGTGCCTTGACGCCGTCACTGCCAAGGTCGATGCCATCGCGGCTGCGACCGCTGGCCAGCGCATGCACCTGCACGCCAGCGACGCGCGCGGCGGCGGCGACCGCCTCCTGCAACGCCGCGCCCTGCAGCGGCTGCCCGGCCACCGGCACAACGATGCTGCCGCCGGCAAAGGCCACCTCACCTTGTGCGGTGGCCGCGGTGAACGGCTGGAAGGTGGCACGCGTGGACAAGCCCTTGGCCTGCAGGCCGGCCAGTGCGCGGCCCGCGTTGTAGTCGCGCCAGTCGATCACGTAGGCAAAGCCCGCCTCACCGCCAATCACCCCGCCCTGTACTGCGGGAACCTCGACTACGCGAGCGCCGCCATCGATGCGGCTGCGGCTGCCAGCAAAGGCCACGCCGTAGGCCGGGGCGATCGCGTAACTGGTGCTGCCGTAGAACACGTCGCCCTTGATCGGCGGGGTCTCGGCGAAGATCGAATGGACCAGGCGGAACTGCGCCTGCTGCACCGGCACCACGTAGGCGCTGCCCGCTTCGAAACGCTGGCCATCTACGCTGACAGCGCGGTCCAGTGCATGCACTTCAATCCTGTGCAGCAACAGCAGTTCCAGCAGGCGTCGGGTCAATGCCGGATCATGCGCGTCGCCGAACACGAAGCTCTTCACCGGCTGTTGTGCGGCCTGCTTCAGCGCGCTCTGGAAGAAACGCTTCTGCAGATCGAACAGCGCGCTGCGCTCGGTCACCGCACCGCGCACCGTGCCCAACCCGGTGGCAACCTGGTTGCGGATGGTGAACGGGAACGTCAGCAGGCCATTCACAGATTCCTGCACGCGACCGCGCGAGCTGGCCTGCTCCACCGTGACGCCGACCGCGCCGTGGAAATCCGGATAGGTCGAGCCGTACACGGGCGAGAAATTGTCGAAGTTCTCACCGGTGTAGTACAGCGAACCCAGCGCATCGAGCGCCTGGGCGTGGTACTTGGCCAGGGTCTTGTTGAACTCGTACGATGCTGCCGGGATCAACGGACTATGCATGCTCTTCGGCGATGGCTCGAAGTAGTACGTGCTGTCCTTGCCCATTTCGTGGAAGTCGATCTGCACGTTCGGGTACCACTGGTGGAACTGCGCCACCTTCGGCCGCGAATCCTGCTGCGTCAGTGCCAGCCAATCGCGGTTGAGATCGGTGAAGTAGTGATTGGTACGGCCCTGCGGGAACGGTTCGACGTGCTCCTTGTCGGCCGGATCGGCCGAGGCCGGGTCGGACGCCCAGGCGTTGTGCCAGTTGGCGGCGCGATCGCGGCCGTCGGGATTCTGCGCCGGGTCGAAAAGCACCACTGCCTGCTGCAGCCACTGCTGCGTTTCCGCGCTGCGGTTGGCCACCAGGTAGTAGGCGGTCAACATCGCCGCTTCGCCACTGGAGGTCTCGTTGCCGTGCACGCTGTAGCCCAGCCACACCACCACCGGGCTGTCACCGGCAGCGCTGCGCGGCTGCGCCGGGTCGGCCAGGGTCGCGTGCTGCTGGCGGATCTGTTCCAGCCGCGCGTGGTTGCCTGCAGCAGTGACCGTGGCGATCAGCAGCGGTCGGCCCTCATAGCTGCGGCCGATCTCGCGCACGCTGACCTTGTCCGAGTGCTTGGCCAGCTCCTGGAAGTAAGCCACCAGCTGGTCATGGCGGGTGTAGCGGCTGCCGATCGGATAGCCGAGGAACTGCTCCGGCGTGGGAATGGCGGTATCGAATGCCGCGGCATCGGTGGCCTGCGGGAAGAAATAGCCGCTCTGCGCATGTACCGCAGGCGGCAACGATACGGCGGTGGCGACGGCGAGCAACAACGGGAAAACGGCACGGCGGTGGAAGGACACGGTGACTCCCCTGGAACATGGCAACACGGCCGGCCACACAGGGTGGCCGGCCGCGGCGGGTGGATCAGAAGCGGTAGTCGAAGCCCAGCGTGAAGTAGCGGCCACGCAGGTCGTACTGGCTGAAGTCGTAGGGCGCGCGGATGCCCGGGAACGAGGCATCGTACGGCGGCGTCTTGTCACCCAAGTTCTGCACCTTGGCGTACACGGTCAGGTTGTCGATGCCGGTGTAGCCCAGGTAGAGATCGAACTGGTTGTAGGCGTCGACGCGGCTCTGCACCGCAGCGGCAGCGGTGCTGGCCTTCTGGTCGTAGCCACTGGTGTAGTACCAGGTCACCGCGGCGGTGTAGTCGCTGTACTTCCAGTCCAGGGTGGTGGTGGCCTTGTTCTTCGGCAGGGTGGCGCCGAGATTGCTGCCGGCATAGTCCACCAGCGGGCCACCGACCACGGTCGGGCGCCGGTAGTCGCGAACGTGGGTGTAGGCCGAGGTCACGGTGAAGTCACCGAAGGCCGTGGTCGGGATGCGCTGGCGCAGCTCGACGTCGATGCCCGAAGTCTTCAGCTCGCTCAGGTTCTGGTAGCGGTTGTAGACCGCCTGCAGCTTGCCGCGCTCATCGCGCTGCACGGCACCGGCGACGTTGTCGTTGACCAGGGTCTGGGTGTTGTTGGTACCGACCAGGTTGTCCAGCTGGATACGGTAGTAGTCGATGCTCAGGTTGGTGTTCGCCCATGGCGACAGCACCACGCCGAAGTTCACGCTCTTGGTGCGCTCCGGCTTCAGGTCGCTGTTGCCGACGGTGAAGAAGGTCGGGTTCTGCCGCGAGCCCGGCACGTCCGGATCACGCGGGTCGACCACGCTGCCGTAGGCGATGCTGGTGCTGTTGGAGTTCTCCGACAGCGACGGTGCACGGAAGCCCTTCGACGCGGAGGCACGCACCAGCAGGAAATCCAGCGGCTGCCAGCGCAGGCCGAGCTTGGGCGAGAAGGCGTCGCCAAAATCATCGTAATGATCGGCGCGGGCGGCGGCGGACAGTTCCAGGGTCGAGGCCAGCGGCACGTTGACCTCGGCGTAGGCGGCGCTGACCTTGCGCTCGCCATGCACTTCGGCGATTGCCGGGCGCACCTGCAGGCCGGCATCGATCTGCCACGGGTTGTTCGAATCAAGCTTCTCGCGGCGCCATTCGGCACCGGCGGCGAAGCCGATGTCGCCGGCCCAGGTGCGGCCGAGGCTGCCGGAGATCTTCGCATCGATGCCCTGCAGCACCGACTCGGCCGGACGCAGGGTGGCGATGTTGATCGAATCGCGCACCGACTGCGGCGTCGCGGCCGGGTTCAGCAGGTTGTAGCTGCCGGTGGCCAGTGCATTGGCCAGTGCCCAGCGGTTGGCGAAGCCGCCGGAGACGGTTTCGCGCTCGCTGCTGCGCGCGCCGAACGCGGCCACTTCCCAGTCCCACTTCTCGGTGTTGCCACGCAGCCCGAACACACCGCGATAGGCGGTGGACCGGTTGGTCTTGATGGTGCCGCCGAGGTCGAAGAAGGTGTATTCGATCGGGATCGCACGGCCGTACGGGTTGTACGGGTTGCTGGCCGGCAGGTTGGACGACACCGGCTCGGCCAAGCCCGTCTGCGCGTTCAGTGCGAAGCGACCGCTTTCCAGGGTGAAGAACGGGCTGCTGCCGAACCAGGCAGCACTCTTGATCTGGCTGTACAGCACTTCGCCGAACGCTTCGACGTTGTCGCCGAGGCGGAACGTGCCGTTGGCGTAGGCCTGGTAACGCTTGGTGGAGGGAATCAGGGTGGTGTACGGGGCCTGGTTGAAGCCGCAGGTATCACCGGCCAGGCCGTCGATCGGCGCACTGGCCACGCGGGTGGTGCCGGTGGGGCAGTTGCCGTTGGCATCGAGCATCGGCACGGAGGTGCCATTGACCAGATAGCGTGCGCCCTTGGCCGACCAGCCGTTCCAGCGGCCGCCGGGCTGGTCGCTGTAGATGCCGCTCTTGGTCAGGTTGCGCTCGTCCTGGTCCAGTCGCTCGCGGTTGTAGCCCTGCAGGCTGAAGAGGATGTTGTAGCCGTCCTTGTCGATGTCGCCCAGGCCACCGACGAACTTCAGGTTCTGCTCGTGCAGGCCGCCCTGGTCGGCGCCGCCGAAGCTGCCGCCGATCTCGGCGCCTTCGAAATTCTGCCGGGTGATGATGTTGACCACGCCGGCCACCGCATCGCTGCCGTACACCGCCGATGCACCGTCCTTGAGCACTTCGATGCGTTCGACCGCCACCAGCGGCAGCGCGTTCAGATCGACGAAGGTGTCCGACAGGCCGCCGGCCGGGAAGCCGTAGTTGGCCAGGCGGCGGCCGTTGAGCAGCACCAGCGTGTTCTTCTGCGAAAGACCGCGCAGGCCGATGCCGGCCGAGCCCGACGCCCAACCGTTGTTGGTGGTCTCGTTGCTGGCATTGCCGGTGTTGGCCGAGATCGAGCGCAGCACATCGGCCACGGTGGCCTTGCCGGTCTGTTCCAGCTGCTGGCGGCCGATCACCTGCACCGGGTTGGAGGCTTCGGTATCGGCGCGTTTGATGTTGGAACCGGTGACGCGCACGGCAGCCAGGGTGCTGGCTTCGCCGCTGGCGTCGGCGGAGGTTTCGGCGGCGGCAGACAAAGGCGCGGCCAGAGCGACGGCCAGGGCCGCCACGAGCAGGGTGTGCTGGGGCATGACAATGTGGGGGAGGTAGTGGAAGGACGAGGTAAGTTCCGCAGTAATCCATGCCTGGCCGGGGTGCGGCCAATAACATCTCTTCATACGGATATAAGAGAAACTATCATCTCTCCATCCGGATGGAAAGAATTTCTTCACGGGGAGGCAACGCAAAGCCGGGCTGATCGGCCGCCCGCGGCGTACAATCGCGCCATGGAAATCTTCAAAGTCTTCATGCTTGAGGCGGCGCACCGCCTCCCCAACGTGCCGCCAGGGCACAAGTGCGCGCGCCTGCACGGCCACTCCTTCCGGGTGGAACTGAAAGTCGAGGGCGAGCCGGGCGCACAGACCGGCTGGATCATGGATTTCGGTGACGTGAAGGCGGCTTTCCAGCCGATCTACGACCGCCTGGACCACCATTACCTCAATGACATCCCCGGCCTGGAGAACCCGACCAGTGAGAATCTGGCCGTGTGGATCTGGAACGAGCTCAAGCCCACCCTGCCGGCATTGAGCGAGATCACCGTGCACGAAACCTGCACCTCGGGCTGCCGTTACCGCGGCCCTGCCGCCTGATCAACCCATTGATCTGAAAGGCCTCAAGGCGCCGGCGACGGCGCCTTCGTGATTTTTGTTGCATTGCCGCATGATCGGCGTATGCTGCATTGCATCAATACAAATGCACGGCGGATGCGACTGGCAGGCAACAGCCACCGGCGCGACGCCCACGCTCATTGCATGGGTCCCTCCCCCCATGCAATCCGGACCCGGCAGATCCCTCCCTCTGCCGGGTCTTTTTTTGCCTGGCGTCTGGGTTCCAGAGCGCTCCTCCGTCTGGAAGTTCTGCGAACTGATGGGCCCCGCCGGGGCAGGTAGGGGTCTGGCCAAATGTCCCCCGGCGCCGGCCGTTGGCCGTCACCTCCTCCTTTACTTTGCCCAAACCCCTACCTGCCCCGACGAGGCTCGGCTTACGGCACCAGATGCGCAGATCGCTGCTTTCCTGAGGCCACCGAAGATCTCCCCACGCAGGGCGGAGGCCCTTGCGTGCGAAGTAAAGGGGGAGGTGACGGCCAAGGGCCGGCACCGGAGGACATTCGCACGCAAGGGCCTCCGCCCTGCGCTGCGCAGTCCGCCCTGCGCTGCGCAGAATGGATCAACCGCGCGCCACGCAGGAGCGCTCAGCGCCCGCGATTGCCGTGCCAGTGCTGGTACCACGCCTGGAACATCAACACGTTCCACAGGTGCGTATGCCATTTGCGCTCGCCGCGCAGGAACGCCTCCCAGATCGCACGCACGCGTACCGCATCGAAGCATCCCTGGTTGCGCAGCAGCTGCGGGTCGAGCAACGCTTCCGCCCAGTCGCGCAGCGGGCCGGCCAGCCAGCGTGCCATCGGTGGGCCAAAACCGCGCTTGGGGCGATAGACCAGCGGCGCGGGCAGGTAGCGCGCCAGCAGATGCTTGAGGATCCGCTTGTGCTCACCGTCGTGGTACTTCAAGTGCTGCGGCAGGCGCCAGGCCAGGCGTATGACCTCCATGTCCAGCAACGGCGAGCGCGTCTCCACGCCGGCCGCCATGCCGGCACGGTCGACCTTGGCAAGGATCCCCTCGGCCAGGTCCATGCGGAAATCCAGCAGCTGGATGCGCGCTTCCGCCGGCAGTGCGGTGTCCTGCTGCTGGAAGATCGTCGCCGGCTCGCGCGCCCCCAGTACCACCTGGGTCGGCTGCCGCCAGCGGGTGACGCGCTGCAGGTAATGCCCCTCCACGTCGTTGGCGGCCACCTCGGCCACCAGTGCGCGCCAACCGCCAAGCCGACCACGCTCGACGTTCAAGCGGCTGCTGCCACGCCGCGCAAGATCACGTACCCAGTCCGGCAGCCCACCGCACAGGCGCGCATTGCGCAGCGCGCGGCCATAGCTGGGGTGGCCGAAGAACAGCTCATCGCCGCCGTCGCCGGTCAGCGCCACCGGCTTGCGCGCGCCGAGCAGCTCGCTGGCCAGCAGGGTGGGCAGCTGCGAGGCATCGGCGAACGGTTCGCACCAGACCTGCGGCAAGCGCTGCAGCAGTTCCAGGCCCTGCCGGCTGTCCATCCTGTGCAGGTGGTGATGCACGCCCAGGTGCCGGGCCACCTGCGAGGCCCAGTTGCTCTCGTCGTGACCGGGGTCGTCGAAACCCACCGTCCATGCTTCCACCGGCAACGCCGACTGCGCCTGCATCATCGCCACCACCAGCGACGAATCGGTGCCACCGGACAGGAATGCACCGCAGGCCACGGGTGAATGCATGCGCGTGGCGATCGCCTGCTGCAGCACCACCTCTAACTGGTCGGTGGCCTGCTCCAGGCTGGGCGCCGGCTGCAATGGCTGCTGCAGCGCGGATTGCATCGCATCGCGCGCGCACCAGTAGCGATGGCCGCCCTGCGTGGCCTGCGTTGATCCGCCGGCGGCATGATCGTTGAGGTCCACGCGCAGCATCGCCCCGGCCACCAGCTTGTGGATGCCGCGATAGATGGTGTGCGGCGCCGGCACATAGTCATGGCGCAGCAGCAGGCTCAACGCATCCTGGTCGATGCTGGGAGCGAATCCGGCAAAGGCCTGCAGCGCCTTCAACTCCGAAGCGAACAGGAACTGGCCCTGGTACCAGCCGTAATACAACGGCCGTTCGCCGACCGGGTCGCGCGCCAGCCAGAGCTCATGCGCGTGGCGGTCCCAGACGCTGAACGCAAATGCTCCTTCGATGCGCGACAGTGCACGCTGCACGCCCCACTCGACGACGGCCTGCAGCAACAGGCGTGCATCGGTGCAGCTGCGTGGCAGGTCGCGCAGCTGCGACTGCAGGGCCGCGCGGTTGTAGATGCGGCCATCCAGGCACAGCACGTAGCGCCCGCAGCTGGAGCTGAGCGGCTGCAACGGCATGTCGGTCGGCGCACGGCAATGACCGAGGGCCAGCCCTGCGTCGGCATCGGTCCAGTACCCGATGCGACCGCGGCCGCGCTGCTGCAGCGCCCGCAGCATCGGCGCCAGCTGCTGCAGCAGCTGCTCATCGTCGGCAGGCGGCAGCCAGGCCCCGACCACGCCGCTCATCGCTGGCCTCCATGGCAAGGGCATTCAAGGAAAAGCGCGGGACAGGAGGCGGACGGCATGAGGGCGGCACGCGGATGGGGAGAGCTGCCATGCTCGGCCCCGCCGAGCGCCACGTCAGTCGTAGCGCTGTCAGCGACCGTCACCGCAGGCGCGGCTTGCGTAACGTTTTGTAACAATCCGATTGCTACCGTGCGGCCAAGTCGTTGCCCGGCCTGAGGCCCGGCCCGCGCGCCAGCAACCCCGGCTGAATGGCGCCCGCTCCCTGGACCCGAGCGGCCCGGCAGCTGGGATAGCATCGCCGCGCTCGTGCCACGGCGGTACGGAAGCACCCCGGAGGCCTTGTAGATGCTGGATATCGTACTGGTTGAAGACGACGCTCGGCTGGGCACGATGGTCAGCGACTACCTGAAGCGCCACGGTTACCAGGTCGCCCACGAACGCTGCGGCCAGCGCGCGATCGCCCGGATCCTCAGCGAGAAGCCGGCGCTGGTCCTGCTCGACATCGGTCTGCCGGGCCAGGATGGTTTCGAAGTGTGTCGGCAGATCCGGCCCCACTATGACGGGATCATCTGCGTGCTGAGCGCCCGCACGGACAACATCGACCAGGTGCTGGGGCTGGAGCTGGGCGCCGACGATTACATCGGCAAGCCGATCGAACCACGGGTGCTGCTGGCCCGGCTGCGCGCCCACCTGCGCCGCCACCGCCGGGTCGAGCCACGCGATGGCGCCATGCGCTTCGGTGAACTGAGCATCGACCCGTCCACCCGCAACGTGCACCTGCAGGGCCGCCTGCTGGAGCTGACCACCGCCGAGTTCGACCTGCTGTTCCTGCTGGCCGGCAACGCGGGCCAGATCCTCGACCGCGATGCGCTGCTGCGTGGCCTGCGCGGCATCGCCTTCGATGGCCTGGACCGCTCGATCGACGCACGCATCTCGCGCCTGCGGCGCAAGCTCGGCGACAACCCGGAGCAGCCCGAGCGGATCAAGACCGTGCGCGGCCGTGGTTACCTGTTCAGCCGATCAGCATGGGGATGAAGCATCCGTCGTCGGCCATGCGTGGCCATGCCTTCCACTTCCTGCGCTACGGCATCGGTTTCCTCACCGCCCATCTGCTGCTGATCGTGCTCGGGCTGTGGGCCTGGGATGCGCTGCTGGAAGACCGCACCGAGGCCAGCCTGCAGGCGGAAATGCGCGGCCCGCACGCCATGCTGCAACATCGCTTCGCCGAAACGCCGCCGGCGCAATGGCCAGCCCTGGCGCAACAGTTGGACAGCGATTTCGCCTATCCGCTGCAGCTGATGCCGCTGACCGAAGCTGCCGCGATACTGCCGGCGAAACAGCGCAAGGGCTTGCTCAATGGACACGTGCAGATCGAGCTGGACAGCATGCGCAGCCTGCAGCGCGTCGGCAACAGCAGCAGTGCGCTGATCCTGGGGCCGCTGGACCAGGCCCTGCCCGAAGAAGGCTGGCAGGACAGCGAAGCCTCCGGCGTGGCCATCATCCTGCTGATCCTGATGGTGGCGGTGGCATTGCCGATGTACGTGATGGTCTACCGGCTGTGGCGCGATGTCTCGCAGCTGGCACAGACCGCACGACGGATGCGCGATGGCCAGCTCGACAGCCGGGCGCCGCGCGCCGGTACCGCGCTGGTGCGGCCGTTGGCCAAGGCGTTCAACCACATGGCCGAGCAGCTGCAGCTGCTGCTGGACAGCCAGCGGGTGCTGGCCCAGGCGGTGGCGCACGAAGTACGCACACCGCTGGCACGCATGCGCTTCGGCCTGGCCGACCTGGAAGACACCGGACTGGACGACGCCCAGCGCGATGCGCTGTCCGGCCTGCGCATCGACATCGACCGGTTGCAGCACCTGACCGATGCGGGTGTCGAGTACGCCGCGCTCGGCCGCTGCCATCAGGTCACCCGGCAGCGCCTGCAACTGGCCGCGCTGGTACGCGGCGTGGTCGAGCAGTTCGCACCACTGACGATACCGGTGCAGCAGGACCTGTCACCGGCAGGGCTGGTCAACGTGAACCGGCACATGCTGGAACTGGCGCTGCGCAACCTGCTGGGCAACGCGCTGCGCTATGCGCGCCGGCAGATCCGCATCGTCAGCACGCTCAACGAGGGATGGCTGTGCCTGCAGGTGGAGGACGACGGCCCCGGTATCGCCGTCGAACTGCGCAGCCAGGTGCTGCAGCCCTACGTGCGGCTGGACCTGGCCAGCCCGGGCTTCGGGCTGGGCCTGGCGCTGGTGCAGGTGGTGGCGGACAAGCACCGCGGCCACGTGGAAGTGGCCGATTCGGTGCTCGGCGGTGCCTGCATCCGGCTGCTGCTGCCGATGGAAAGCGGTGTTCCGCCACCGGCAGACAACGTCTAGTTCGCCTCGGCATCGGAACGCGGCAAGGCGAACACGAACAGCGCGCCCTGTTCGCTGTCGCGCAGTTCGATGCGGCGGCCATGCAACTGCACGATGCGCTGCACGATCAGCAGGCCGAGCCCGCCGTTCTCGCCACGCCGTGCCCCCAGTGCCGCCGGCGCCTGGAACAGTTGCCCACGCAGCGCTGGCGGCACTCCGGGACCATCGTCCTGCACCGCCACCTGCACACTGTCGGGTAGCGCGGACAGCTGCACCTGCACGCGGCCACCGTCCGGCGCATGTCGCAGCGCGTTGTCGAGCAGGTTGGTCAGCACGCGCTCCACAAGACCCAGGTCGGCGCGCACCAGCGGCAGGCCCGGCGGGAAATCAGCGTGCAGGCGCTGCCCACGTGCCTGCGCGGCCAGCTCGAACTTCTGCAGTACGTCCTGCAGCAGTTCCGGCAGCGCGAACACTTCCCACTCCAGCCGCACTTCACCGTGCTCCAGCCGCGCCAGTTCAAACAACGCCCGGGCCAGACGGCCGACCTTGGCGCTCTGCGCCAGCGCGATTCCGAGATAGCGACGACGCTCCTGCGGCGACAGCGTGGCTTCTTTCAGCGCCAGCGTTTCCAGGTAACCGTGCAGCGAGGACAACGGCGTGCGCAGGTCGTGCGAGATGTTGGCCACCAGTTCGCGGCGCTGCAGGTCCTGCTGGCGAAGCTGCTGCCACTGCTCGCCCAGCCGCTGTGCCATCTGCGAATGGGCATGTTCGAGGATCTTCAGTTCATCGCGCTCGCCCGCGCGCAGCGGTACCGGCGCTGGCAGTGGCGTCGGAGCGTCGATGTCGAAGGCCTGTATGCGCCGGGTGACCTGGCGCAGGGGCCGGGTCACCCAGTAGAAGGCCACCAGGCCGGCAAGCAGGCCCAGCCCGCCGATCAGCAGCACCGACCACAGCGTGGTATGCCATTGGCTGCCGGCGGCCAGATCGTCGGCCAGCATCTGCCGGTGTTCGCCCACCAGCACCACGTATACGTAACCCGCCTGCCGCCCCTGCACCACCAGCGGCGCGACACTGAACACCTTGCGGCCATCGGCACTGCGGGGATCGTCACCGAGGATCGGCAGCGGCGCACCGGACAGCAGGCGCCGCAGCGGTGCCACGTCCACCCGGCTGCGCACCAGGTGACCGCTGGGCGCATCGTGGCCGAGGATGCGACCCTGCTCATCCAGCAGGTACACCTCGACACTGGGGTTGACCGCCATCAGCTGGCCGAACAATGCGCGCACCGCCGCATCGCGCATGCCGCTGGTGTCCATCAGCTCGCTGCGCTGGGCGATGTGCTCGGCCAACCCAAGCGACAGGCGCTGCACCACTTCCTGCTCATGCCGGGTATTGGTGCGCATCTGCCAGGCCAGCAGCGCCATGCAGCACGTCAGCATCAGCGCCGACATCACCAGCGCCAGTTTCTGCCACAGGTTCGGCTTGATCATGCTGCCGCCCCGGCCGGGTCGACCAGCTTGTAGCCGCGCCCCCATACCGTCAGCAGACGCCGTGGGTTGCCCGGGTCGGTCTCGATCTTGCTGCGCAGGCGGTTGATGTGGGTGTTGACGGTGTGCTCGTAACCATCGTGCTGATAGCCCCAGACCTGGTTGAGCAGTTCCATCCGCGCAAACACCTGGTCCGGGTGGCGGGCGAAGAACAGCAGCAGTTCGAACTCACGCGGGGTCAGTTCCAGTGCATTGCCATCGACGGCGGCAGTACGGGCGACCGGGTCCAGCCGCAGCCCCCCGAGTTCGATCGCCCCGGCATCGATGCGCGCGTTCTGTGCCATGGCTTCGGCGCGGCGCAGCAGCGCACGCACGCGCGCCACCAGCTCCGGCATCGAGAACGGCTTGGCCAGGTAGTCGTCCGCGCCCAGTTCCAGGCCGACGATGCGCTGGGTTTCGCTGCCACGTGCGCTGATGATGATGATCGGTACGTAGCGCGCCATCGCGCGTGCGCGCTGGCAGACCTGCAGGCCGTCCACGCCCGGCAGCATCACGTCCAGTACCAGTGCATCCCACGGACCTTCCTGTTCGATCAGGCGCAGGCCGGCATCGCCGCTGGCGGCGTGTGCGACTTCATAGCCCTCATCACCCAGGTGCATGCGCAGCAGGTCGGCGATGTGGGCATCGTCTTCAACGATCAGGACACGTTTGGCGGACATCGGCAGCTTCGGGCCAGTGGGGAGGCTGCCCGCATTGTGGCGCGGGAGCGGCGTGGATACCTCACGAAAAATTGAATCCTGCGTGAGGATTCGTTGACCGGAGGGGGCGCAGCATGGCCCCGTCGCCCCTTCCCGGAGTCCACCATGTCCCTCACCCGCCGCCATCTGCTGGGCCTGGGCGGTGCTGTCACCGCCGCCGGCCTGCTGGGCCTGGGCGCGTGCAGCCGCGCGGCCCCGGCCGCTGCCGAGGCACGGCCTGCGCGACAGTTCGAGGTGGTCCGCAGCGATGCCGAGTGGCGCCGGCTGCTGAGCCCGGCGCAGTACGCCGTGCTGCGCCAGCAGGCCACCGAGCGCCCCTGGAGCAGCCCGCTGAACAAGGAACATCGGCAGGGCACGTTCGCCTGTGCCGGCTGTGCGTTGCCGCTGTTCTCTTCGTCCACCAAGTTCGAAAGCCACACCGGCTGGCCCAGCTTCTGGGCGCCGCTGCACAACGCCATCGGCGAGGACCGTGACACCACCTTCGGCATGTTGCGGGTGGAAGCACATTGCCGCCGTTGTGGCGGCCACCTCGGCCACGTGTTCAACGACGGCCCGCGGCCGACCGGACTGCGCTACTGCATGAACGGCGCCGCGATGGCGTTCATGCCCGGGACTGCGCAACAGGACGCCGCCGGCGACTGGCGCGTGCCGGTCGGTTCTTCCCCTGCTTCTGGAGCCTGATGATGCTGCTGTTGCTGCTTGCCTATCTCGGGGGCGTGCTGACCCTCCTCAGCCCCTGCATCCTGCCGGTGCTGCCGTTCGTGTTCGCACGCGCCGATCGTCCTTTCGTGCGCAGCACCCTGCCGCTGCTGGTGGGCATGGCACTGACCTTCACCGTGGTTGCCAGCCTGGCGGCGGTCGGCAGCCAGTGGGTGGCGCAGGCCAACCAGGTCGGCCGCTGGGTGGCATTGGTACTGATGGCGGTGTTCGCCATCGCGTTGCTGTGGCCGACCCTGGCCGACCACCTGCTGGCGCCGTTCCAGCGCATCGGCGCGCGCCTGAGCGCGCGTGCCGACGCCGCGGATGCGGCCGGCCGTGGCGGCGCCTGGACCTCGCTGCTGATCGGCATCGCCACTGGCCTGCTGTGGGCCCCCTGCGCCGGTCCGATTCTCGGCCTGGTGCTGACCGGCGCCGCCCTTAACGGCGCCAGTGTCGGCACCAGTTCGCTGTTGCTGGCCTACGCGCTGGGCGCCGTCACCGCACTGGCGCTGGCGGTGTGGGTGGGCGGCCGTGTGTTCCGCGCGCTGCAGGCCCGGCTCGGCCTGGGCAATGTGGTGCGCCGGGTGCTCGGCGTGGCAGCGTTGCTGGCAGTGGTGGCGATCGGCCTGGGCTGGGACACCGGCCTGCTGACCCGCCTGTCCGCGGTCAGTACCGCACGCATCGAACAGGGCCTGCTGGATGCCGTGCCCGATGCGCAGCCGGCAGCACCGCCGATGATGATGATGATGGCAGCCGGCCAGGCAGGCGCGCCGCTGCCGGTGGAGGGAACGCTGCCCACGCTGGACGGCGCCACCGGGTGGCTCAACAGCCCGCCGCTGAGCCGCGAGCAACTGCGTGGCAAGGTCGTGCTGATCGACTTCTGGACCTACTCCTGCATCAATTGCCTGCGTGCGATGCCGTTCGTGCACGAATGGGCACAGCGCTACCGCGACCATGGCCTGGTGGTGATCGGCGTGCACACCCCGGAATTCGCGTTCGAGCGTGACCCGCGCAACGTGATGAAGGCCGTGCAGCAGCTGAAGGTCCAGTATCCGGTCGCGCTCGACAACCAGTATGCGATCTGGCGCGCGTTCAACAACCGCTACTGGCCGGCGCACTACTTCGTCGATGCGCAGGGCAACATCCGCGGGCATCAGTTCGGCGAGGGCAACTACGCGCACTCCGAACAGGTGATCCGCCGCCTGCTCGTGGAAGCCGGGCAGACCGAGCTGCCGCCGCCTGCGGATCCGGCCGCGGCTGACCTGCAGGGCGTGGCCACGCAGGCCGACATGGGCAACCTGCGCTCGCCGGAAACCTACCTGGGCCACGCACGTGCCGAGCAGTTCGCCTCACCGGGCGGGCAGCGCGCCGACGCAGCATTCGGCTACACGCTGCCGTCCATCCTGGCGCTGAACCAGTGGGGCCTGTCCGGACAGTGGCGGGTCAACGATGAGGCTGCACAACTGCAGCGGGCCGGCGGCCGCATCGCGTTCCAGTTCCACGCCCGCGACCTGCATCTGGTGCTGGCACCGGGCGAGGACGGCAAGCCGGTGCGCTTCCGCGTGCTGCTCGATGGCAAGCCATTGCCCGCGGCCGATGCCGGCGCCGACGTGGCCGCCGATGGCACCGGCACCGTCAACGAGCACCGCCTGTACCAGCTGATCCGCCAGCGCGGCACGATTGGTCCGCATCGTTTCGAGATCGAATTCCTCGACGCAGGCGTGCAGGCCTACGCCTTCACCTTCGGTTGAACCGGGAGCACACGATGAAACTCTCCTTCGAACAGGGCATTGCCGCCGGCGTCGCCGGCCTGGTCGCCACCGCGCTGGTCGCAGGTGTGCTGCTGGTGGACCACAGCGCGATCGCCGCCCCGGCCGAGCCCACCGCGCAGCTGCAGGCACTGCCTGCGCCCAGCGGTGATGCGGCGTTCCGCGATGACGCCAGCCACGCCAGCGTGGTCTTCGCCGGCGGTTGTTTCTGGGGCGTGCAGGGCGTGTTCCAGCACGTCAAAGGAGTGAGCAACGCGGTGTCCGGTTACATCGGAGGCAGTGCCGCCGACGCCCGCTATGAACGCGTCAGCGGTGGCCGCACCGGCCACGCCGAAGCGGTGAAGGTGGACTACGACCCGCGCCAGGTCAGCTATGGACAGTTGATGCAGGTGTTCTTCTCGGTGGTGCACGACCCGACCCAGCTCAACCGCCAGGGGCCCGATCATGGCAGCCAGTACCGCTCGGCGATCTTCGCCGAAGACGCGCGCCAGCAGGCAGCAAGCCGTGCGTACATCGGCCAGCTCGGCCAGGCAGGCAGCTACCGCGCGCCGATCGTGACCCAGGTGAGCAGCGGCCAGCGCTTCTACCCGGCCGAGAGTTACCACCAGAACTACATGAGCAACTACCCGCAGGCCGCGTACATCCGCTACTACGACGCGCCCAAGCTGACCGCGCTGGGCAAGCAGTTCCCGGCGTTGTACCGCCGCGATCCCGCGTTGGTGCCGATGCGCTGACACCCCATGGTGGGGCCGGCCGCTGGCCGCCACCACGGCATGAAAAAGACGCACGGCCACAGGGCCGTGCGCTTGGGAAGTATCGACCCGGCCCCGATCAGGCCCGGCCGACAACGACATGCTAGGCTCGTCAGCATCATGGGTACAGAACCAGATGCGGGCCGGGTCGATGGATACAGGAGACGCCACCACGATGATTCCTCCCCGCTACCAGCGGCTGTCGGACGAGCTGGCTGAAGCCATCCACGGCGGGCGCCTGCCGGTCGGCAGCCGGTTGCCATCGCTGCGGCAGATGGCATCGCAGCGCCAGCTCAGCCTGAACACGGTGATCGCGGCCTACCGTCAGCTGGAAGACGCCGGCTTGGTCATTCCGCGGCCCAAGGCCGGCTTCGAAGTCGCGCCGCGACTGTCGGTTCCGCAGCGCTCGCTGCGTGATGCGCCGTCCGCGCCCACCGCCCCGCTGCAGCAGGTGCTGATGGCGCGGGTGCTGGAAGCGCAGCGGCGCCCCGGCGTGATCGACCTCGCCTTCGCCGGCCCGCGTGGGCGCCAGTTCTACCCGGGTGCGCAGCTGGCCCGGCACACCGCGCAGGTACTTCGCCATGGCCAGCAGACCGTGGAGACCTACGCCCGTCCCAATGGTTCGCCACGCCTGCTGGCGCAGATCGTGCGGCGTGGCCCGCGGATGGGCCTGCATACCCACCCCGAACGCCTGCTGCTGACCCATGGTGCGATGGAAGCACTGCAACTGGCACTGCGCGCGGTCACCCAGCCCGGCGATGCAGTCGGCATCGAAGCGCCCTCGTACTTCAACCTGTATCCCCTGCTGACCACGCTGGGCCTGCAGCCGATCGAACTGCCCACCCATCCGCAGCGCGGCCTGGACGTGGATGCGCTGGAAGCACTGCTGGAGCACACCCCTCTTGCGGCGCTGGTGGTGATGCCGACCGTGCACAACCCGCTGGGCTGCACGATGCCGATCGCCGACAAGCAGCGCCTGGCCGAGCTGGTCAACGCACGCCAGCTGCCGCTGATCGAAGACGCGGTGTATGCCGAACTGCAGTTCAGCGAGCCGCCGGCGCCGTTGCTGAAGGCGTTCGACCGCGACGGCTGGGTGATGGTGGTCGGTGGATTCTCGAAGACGCTGGCACCGGACTACCGCATCGGCTGGCTCGATGGCGGCCGCTTCGCCGAACGCATCGCGCTGCTCAAATTCCAGTCCACCGGCGGCGAACCGCAGCTGCTCGGTGATGCGGTGGCGGCCTACCTGGAAGCAGGCAGCTACGAGCACCACCTGCATCGTATGCGCCGGTTGTACCGCGAACAGGTCGGTCGCCTGCGGCAGCTGGTGGCCGAACATTTCCCGGCCGGCACCTGCGCCACCGAGCCGCAGGGAGGGTTCCTGTTGTGGCTGGAGCTGCCTGGCGTAGACACCCGGGAGCTGTTCGAGCGCGCATTGGCAGAGGACATCGTGTTCATGCCGGGCCAGGTGTATTCACGTGGCGCGCGCTACCGGCATTGCCTGCGGTTGTCGTGCTGCCAGACCCTGGACGCGCGCTTCATCGCTGCGGTGGAACGGCTGGGTGCGATCGCACGGGAGCTGGTGGCGGCAACACGGTAGTGCCGGCCGCTGGCCGGCAACCTCGAGGTAGTGAGTGCGTGCAGTTGCCGGCCAGCGGCCGGCACTACCCGTGGTCGTCGTGCAGGTGCGCGCTCAACGCTTCACCATCGGCGCCCGGCAGATGCGGCAGCCGGCCCCAGCAGGGCATCGGCAGACGCTGCTGCAAGGTCGCGAAATTCTCATCCTGGCGCTGCATCGAAGGATCGATGTGGTTGCCGATCCAGCCCAGGCACTCCACGCCACTGGCCTGCAGCGAGTGTGCGGTCAAGCGCGCATGGTTGACGCAGCCCAGGCGCATGCCGACCACCAGCACCACCGGCAGCCGCAGCGCACGTACCAGGTCAAGCTGGTCCAGCTGCGCCGACAACGGCGCCAGCCAGCCGCCCACGCCCTCGACCACCACCACGTCGGCCTGTGCGCGCAGGCGTTCGAAGGCCGCCACGATCGGGGCCAGTTCGATGCGCACGCCATCTTCTGCGGCCGCCAGTTCGGGCGCCAACGGCTGGCGCAATGCGTAGGGGTTCAGATCGGCGTAGTCAGGCACCGGCAGGCTGGCGACCTGCAATGCCAGCGCGTCGTCGTTGCGCAGCCCCTGCCCCGCGTCATGGCTGCCGCTGGCCACCGGCTTCATGCCCACCGCGCGCAGGCCGCGCCGGCGCAGCGCGTGCAGCAGCGCGGTACTGGCGGCGGTCTTGCCGATCTCGGTATCGGTGCCGGTGACGAACAGGGCCGTCGGCAACGTGGCAGGCAGGGACATCACAGGCTCCAGCGGGGCAACAGAGCCCCATTATCGCTGGCCCGACACGCTTGCTAGACTGCGGCCATGTTCGCCAACGCCTCGCTCACCGGCAGCAAGCCGGAACAATACGCCCAGCTGCTGGAACAGGCCCGTGGCCTGGTCTACGGCGAGTCCGACCGCATCGCCAATGCGGCCAACCTCGCTGCACTGGTCTACCACGCCCTGCCCGACCTGAACTGGGTGGGCTTCTACCTGTATGACGGCAAGGAACTGGTGGTCGGTCCGTTCCAGGGCCTGCCGGCCTGCGTACGCATTCCGCTGGACAAGGGCGTGTGCGGTGCGGCCGCCAGCCAGCGCGTCACCCAGCGGATCGAAGATGTGGACGCCTTCCCCGGCCATATCGCCTGCGACGCCGCATCGCGCTCGGAACTGGTGGTGCCGTTGCTCCGCGGTGGGGAGCTGATCGGTGTGTTCGATATCGACAGCCCGGTCGTCGGCCGCTTCGATGCCGAGGACCAGGCCGGCCTGGAAGCCATCGCCGAGGTGTTCGTCGGGGCGTTGGCGTGAGCGCGGTCAAGCTGCGCAACATCGGCCCGAAGAGTGCGGCATGGCTGCGCCAGGTGGGCCTGCGCAGCCGTGAGGACCTGGTTGCCATCGGTGCCGTCGGTGCCTTCGTCAAGGTCAAGCGTGCCGGCTTCAAGCCCAGCCTCAACCTGCTGTATTCGCTGGAAGGTGCGCTGCTGGACTGCCACTGGCAGGAATTGAGCGAGCCGCAGCGTACGGCGCTGGTGCAGGACTACGAAGCGCGGATTGCCGTGCATCCGCTGAAGGCGGCAGGTCCGGCCTCGGGCCCGGTGCATGAGCAGCGCTTCGACGCCGAGGATGATGGCGAAGAAAGCCCGGCCGAAAGCGCCGACGAGGATTGACTGTTTGGTAGTGCCGGCCGCTGGCCGGCAAGCTCAGGAACGTTGCGAAGATCGTGCAGTTGCCGGCCAGCGGCCGGCACTACCGTCCCATCAGGGCTGCTGCAGCTCCAGCAGCTCGCCCACCAGCCCCGCTTCACCGCGCTCGACCCACACGCGCAGGCGCGTGCCGTGGTCGATGCGCAGCGCCCAGCACAGCGACATCGGCAGGCCGCACACCAGCGACAGCACCATGCGCAGCGGGCCGCCGTGGCTGACCACGACCGTCGGCGGCGGGTCGTCGTCATCCAGCAGGCGATCCAGCGCGCGTGCGATGCGCCGTTCGAAGTGGCCCCAGCTCTCGCCATGCGGCGGCGGAAACGCGTGCGGATCGGCGTGGAACGCGGCCAACGCCTCTTCCGGCAGATCGAACAATGACTGGCCATCCCAGTCGCCGAAATCCAGCTCTTCCCACTCCTCGTCGGCCTCAACATCCAGCGCGCGCGGTGTGGCCAGTGCCATCGCCGTATGCAGCGAGCGCAGGCGCGGCGAACTGATCACCCGTTCCCACGACTGCCCGGCATAGGCATCGACCAGCTCCTGCGGCAGGCGGGCCAGCTGCGGCGGATCGCTGCGGCCATCGAGGAACTCATCGCGACCGTTGCCGGCATGGCGGACCAGGTCAAGGATCATGCGCGTGCCCAGTCAGGGCGGCGCGGGAACAGCGGAAAACAGACGGACATCGGCAACGGCACCACGATAATTCGAGCTGCATTCTAGGCGCTGGCGCAGGTCTGCTGCACCGTGCAGGTGCATCCACGCCTGCTCAGTCGTGCGGGTTCGACCCTACGGGCCGGCCGCGATGCCGTAGACTGCGCGCACTTCCAGGTGACCTGCGGCCCTGCCGGCAGGTTGAAACGGGAAGCCGGTGACGCGTGACAACACGCCATGCCGGCGCTGCCCCCGCAACGGTAAGCACGTCAATTCCAGGCAACCCGCCACTGTGCCGCAGGCATGGGAAGGCGCCTGGACGGTGGCCTCGGGCCACCCGGCGGCGAGCCCGGAGACCGGCCCGGAAGCCTCAGGTCGCGATGCGGTGGGCATGGCGCTGGATGTCTGTGGCGATGGCCGCGGCATCGGCGCGTGCCTGCCTGTCGTGACTCCTCCCCTTCGCTGCGCGGGCGTGCGCGGCACCTGGAGTCCCCCGATGAAACTGCAGTCCCGAATGCTGTCCCTGGCCGTGCTGGCCGCGCTTCCTGCATTGGCCCTGGCCGATGATGGCGCCGCCGACCTCGACCAGGTGCTGGTCACCGCTACCCGTACTCCGATCGCCCTGCAGGACAGCATTGCGCCTGCGCAGGTGATCGACCGCGCGCAGATCGAATCCAGCCAGGCCACCTCCCTGCAGGAACTGCTGCAGGGCCGCGCCGGCATCAACCTGACCAACGCCGGTGGCCTGGGCAAGCAGAGCTCGCTGTTCCTGCGTGGCACCAATTCCTCGCACACCGTGGTGCTGGTCGATGGCGTGCGCATCAACAGCGCCGACCTTGGCCTGGCGATGTACCAGGATCTGCCGCTGGCACAGATCGAGCGCGTGGAAATCGTGCGCGGCCCGCAGTCCAGCCTGTACGGTGCCGACGCCATCGGCGGTGTGATCCAGATTTTCACCCGCCGCAACCAGGGCGATTTCGCTCCGCACTTCCAGCTGGGCGGCGGCAGCAATGGCCTGCGTGAAGCCAGCGGCGGCATCGGTGGCGGCACCGAACGCGGCTGGTTCGGCGCCGACATCGCCTACCAGCATTCGGACGGCATCGATGCCTGCCGCGGTTCGGCCACGCTGTTTGCCGGCTGCTTTGCCGATGAACCCGACCGCGATGGCTACCGCAACCTGTCCAAGAGCCTGCGCGGTGGTTACAACCTGAGCGACCAGTGGACCGTGGAAGGCAGCGCACTGCGTGCCGACGGCAAGAACCACTACGACGGCTACTACAACTACTCCGAGACCCGCCAGCAGGTGCTGGCCGGCAAGGTGCGTTACACCCCGTCCGAGCAGTTGACGCTGACCGCCAACGTCGGCCGCAGCGACAACGAGTCCGACAACTTCGGTGATTTCGGTGCACGCGGCAGCGCGCAGACGCACCGCGACAGCGCTTCGCTGCAGGCCGACATCGGTGTTGCCGAAGGCCAGCTGCTCAGCGCCGGCGTGGACTGGAGCGAGGACAACCTGGATGGCAGCAGCGCCGGTTACCTGGTCGACAGCCGCCGCAACACCGGCGTATTCCTGCAGTACCAGGCGCGCTTCGGCCGTCACCAGCTGCAGGCCAGCGCACGCAATGATGACAACCAGCAGTTCGGCAACCACGCCACCGGCAGCCTCGGCTGGGCGATGGAGCTGGGCCACGGCCTGCGCGTCAACGCCAGCTATGGCACCGCGTTCAAGGCACCGACCTTCAGCGACCTGTATGACCCGTGGAGCGGCGTGCCGACGCTGGACCCGGAGAAGTCCAAGAGTGCCAACCTCGGTATCTCGCAGCAGGGCCAGGGCTGGCGCTGGGGCCTGGACGTTTACGAAACCCGCATCGATGACCTGATCACCTACGACGCGGCCACCTTCCGCATGCAGCAGGTCGAAAAGGCACGCATCCGCGGTGCCGAACTGACCGGCGGCGCCACTGTGGCCGGCTTCGACATCAACGCGCAGCTGAGTTTCACCGACCCGCGCAACCGCACCAACGGCAGCGCGCAGTTCGACAACTGGCTGGCACGCCGTGCGCAGCAGACCGCGCGCCTGGACATCGACCGCCGTTTCGGTGATTTCCGCACCGGCCTGACCGTGCAGGGCGCGGGCAAGCGCTACGACGATGCCGCCAACGCGGTGAAGGTCGGCGGCTACGGCACGCTGGATCTGCGCGCCGAATACGCGCTGACCCCGGCATGGTCGGTGCTGGCGCGGGTGGCCAATGTGTTCGACCGCGAGTACGAAACCGTGGCGTGGTTCAACCAGCCAGGCCGCGAGTATCAGCTGAGCGTGCGTTACCAGCCGAAGTGACCGCAACGGTCACGGTGGTGCCGGCCGCTGGCCGGCAACATCATGACCTTCGGCAGCGCGTCACGGGGTGCCGGCCAACGGCCGGCACTACCGTTGCGTCAGCCCTGCAGCCCCGGCAGCTCACGCAGGTCGTCAATCACCGCTACCGCGTGCGCGTTTTCCAGGTCCAGTCCTCGCGGATAGCCGTAGCGCACCAGCGCGATCGGCATGCCGGCGTCCTCGGCAGCACGATAGTCGGTGAGCGAATCGCCAACCATCAGGCACGCATCGACGGGCAGTTCGAAGTGCGCGGCAATATGCCGCAACGGCTCACCACTGGGCTTGCGCTGCGGCAGCGAATCACCACCCAGCACCAGCGCAAAGGCATCGGCGATGCCCAGGTGCTGCAGCAACGGCGGCACCAGCGCGGCCGGCTTGTTGGTGCAGATGGCCAGCGGCACCTTCAACGCGCGCAACTGCGCCAGCGCGTCCACTACGCCAGCGAACAGCTGCGGGCTGCGCAGCAGGCATTCGCGGTAATGGACCATGAAGGTCGGCATCACCGCTGCCAGATCGATCTGACGCCCGGCGGCCTGCACGGCCTGTTCGACCAGCCGGCGCACGCCGTCGCCGATCCAGCCCAGCACGGTGGCTTCGGGTACGCGCGCCAGGCCGATGTCTTCCAGCGTGCGATTCAGTGCTTCGGCGATATCGGCGGCGCTGTCGACCAGCGTGCCATCGAGGTCGAACACGACCAGCGGATAGGGATACGACAAAGGACGGCTCACTCGTGCAACGTGGGGCCGTCCATTGTACGCCCGCGTCTTCAGCCGATCCGGCGTGCGCGGGTGGCCAGGAAGGTCGGCAGGTAACGGTCGATCAGGAAGCGCGGCTGCGGCTGCCAGTCTTCCATGAAGCGGTCGATGACGAACCCGGCATCCAGCTGCCCGGCGATCAGATCCCCCAGGCTGTGGCCGAATGTCAGCGCTTCGCCACGGGCCAGCTTGGCCTCGCGCGCGGCGGGCTCCAGGTCTTCCAGGTCGGAATAGGGAATCGCGTACTGCGGGCGGATCAGGCCCTGCTCGCTCAGCTGTGCATCACGCGCGGCAACGAACACCACCGGATTGTAGAAGCTGGCCATCAGCAGGCCATCGCGCGCCAGCACCCGGCGGCACTCGGCCCACACCGGACGCACGTCGGGCACGTACAGGTTCGAGATGGGATGGAACACCACGTCGAAGCTGTCGCTGGCAAAGGCCTGCAGATCACGCATGTCACCCTGCACGGTGCGCAGCGACAGACCGTCGCGGTCGGCGACGGCGCGGTCCTGCGCCAGCTGCCCGTCGGAAAGATCGAACACGGTCACCTCAGCGCCTGCCGCGGCAAGCACGGGTGCCTGTTGGCCACCGGCCGAGGCCAGGCACAGGATGCGCCTGCCACGCACATCGCCCAGCCAATCCAGCGGCAACGCACGCGGCGTCAGGTGTACCTGCCAGCGTCCCTCGCGTGCGGCGGCAATCGTTTCGGCATCCACCGGTCGCGACCACTCGCGCACCTCGCTGGCCTGGCGGTCCCAGGCAGCACGGTTGTGGTCGATCAACGCCTGTCCATGGTTCATGTGTTCTCCTTGCCCGAAGGGCGCCAGTCCAGATCCTGGAAGGCCG
>Ga0213829_1000813_pt1 | contig 25408 bp, 21 predicted proteins | sample MC6MC0896MG_FD_180665 | JGI IMG/M metagenome (GOLD analysis project Ga0213829, IMG submission 180665) | Enriched soil aggregate microbial communities from Iowa State University, Ames, United States - MC6-MC0896-MG | ecosystem: Environmental > Terrestrial > Soil > Unclassified | place: USA: Iowa...
CAAAGACGAAATCGGAAACCGTCGGCAGACGGTCGCCGGTCGCATTTTCCGGCAGCGCCGAAAGAAGCGCGCGCGTATAAGGATGCGTTGGGGAGGAAAACAGCGACAACACGTCAGCGTCTTCCATCTTGTGCCCCTTATACTGCACGATCACACGATCCGCCGTTTCAGCAACAACGCCCATATCATGGGTGATCATGATCAGGCCCATACCATGTTCGACTTGCAAACGCATTAGCAGATCAAGAATCTGCTTCTGGATCGTCACGTCGAGTGCAGTCGTCGGCTCATCGGCAATCAGCAACTTTGGATTACACGCAATGGCAATCGCGATCATCACGCGCTGACACTGGCCACCCGACATCTGATGCGGGAAGCTGGACAGACGTTCGGTTGCATCGCGGATGCCAACCAGTTCGAGCAGTTCCACAGCACGCGCACGGCTGGCAGAACCCTTGAGGCCCATGTGGCGCTTCAAGACTTCCTCAAGCTGATAGCCAACCGTGAAACACGGGTTGAGGCTTGCTACCGGCTCCTGGAAAATCATCGAAATATCACGTCCGATGATCTGGCGGCGTTCTTTGTCAGATATGGCCTGCAAGTCCTTGCCGTCAAACAGCATGCTGTCCGCTGTCACTGTTGCGGTCTTGGGCAGAAGGCCCATTACCGCAAGCATGCCGACGGACTTGCCGGAACCCGACTCGCCAACGATTGCCAGAACTTCGCCTTTGTCGACCGAAATATCGATGCCATCGACGGCCTTGAAGGGGCCGGTTGAGGTATCGAACGAAACCGTAAGGTTTTTGATTTCAAGCAAAGCCATCGATCAGCTCCTTTTCAGTTTCGGGTCAAGCGCGTCGCGCAGGCCATCGCCGATCAGATTGATCGCAAGAACAGTGATCAGGATCGCAAGGCCGGGGAAAGTGACAACCCACCATGCGCGCATGATGAATTCGCGTGCTTCTGCAAGCATCGTGCCCCATTCCGGTGTCGGTGGCTGCGCACCCATCCCAAGGAAGCCGAGAGCGGCAACGTCGAGAATGGCGTTGGAGAACGACATGGTTGCCTGAACAACAAGCGGTGCAAGGCAATTTGGCAGAATCGTCTTGAACATCAGACGCAGCTTGCTTGCACCGGCAAGCTTGGCCGCGGTCACATATTCACGTTCTTTCTCAGCCATCACCGCCGCACGCGTCAGGCGTGAGAAGTGTGGAAGCAGAACAAGCGTGATTGCGAGAATTGCATTGATCAGACCCGGCCCGAGAATAGCAACCAGAACCAGAGCAAGCAACAGCGACGGAAACGCCAGAATAACGTCCATGACGCGCATGAAGATCGTGTCGACACCACCACCGAAATAACCGGAGATTACACCGATGGTGATCCCGAGGCACATCGAAATGATGACGATAACGAAACCGACGAGCAGCGAATACTGCGCACCATAAATCAGTCGGGACAGCATGTCGCGACCGACAGCATCCGTTCCCAGCAGAAACTGGGTTGTTCCGCCCTCTTCCCAGAAAGGAGGCGTGAGCAGAAAGTCACGGAACTGTTCCGAAGGGTTATGTGGCGCGATAAAGGGTGCCAGTATTGCAACAATAACCAGCACCAAAAATACGAAAAGACCGATGACAGCGCCACGATTGACGCTGAAATAGAACCAGAAATCTTTCAACGCGCGGAGTTTTCCGACATCGTTTGCGGCTTCCGGCTGAATTGCTGAGTGTGTCATGATACCCTCACTTATGCCGGATACGCGGATTGATAAGGCCGTAAAGCAGATCGACGATCAGGTTTACGATCATGATCATGAACGCAATGATCAGCAAACCGCTTTGAACGACCGGATAATCACGACGTGAAATGGAATCGAGCATCCATTTGCCAATACCGGGCCATGAGAAAATGGTTTCCGTCAGGATCGCACCCGCCATCAGCACACCGACCTGCAGGCCAATCGTGGTGATGACCGGGATCATCGCATTGCGCAGCGCATGAAGGCCGATCACGCGGCGAAGCGGCAGACCTTTGGCGCGGGCAGTGCGCACGTAATCCTCACCGAGCACTTCCAGCATCGCCGAACGTGTCTGACGCGCAATCACCGCAAGCGGGATCGTTGCAAGCACGATGGTCGGCAAAATGAGGTGCGATACCGCAGAAGTAAACGCGCCTTTCTGGCCGGACAGCAGACTGTCAATCAGCATAAAGCCCGTCACAGGCGGGAAATAATAGAGCAGTGAAAGACGACCCGAAACCGGCGTCCATTGCAGAACACCTGAAAACAGGATGATCAGCAGCAAAGCCCACCAGAAAATCGGCATCGAATAGCCAACGAGCGAGATGCCCATCAGGCCCTGATCGAACCATGAACCACGCTTTACAGCCGCAAAAACACCCGCAGGAATACCCAATGCAACCGCAACGATGATCGCGCAGACTGCGAGTTCAACCGTTGCCGGGAACAGGGCAAAAAACTCGTCGATAACGGGCTTTTTTGTCACAAGAGACTGCCCGAAATCACCATGCAGGAGGTTCCAGACATAGTGGAGATACTGCTCCCAGAGGGGCTTATCAAATCCGAGCTGGGCCAATAGCTGCGCATGGCGCTCCGGACTGACGCCGCGTTCGCCTGCCATCAGCAGCACGGGATCACCGGGAAGAACGCGGACAAATGCGAAAGCAACGATCGTGATACCGATAAACGTCGGCACCAGATAGAGGAGTTTGTTTAATACAAAACGAAACATACAAAAACTCCGACCGGGTGCGGAGGAAACCTCCACACCCGGCCGCTGGTGTTGTCAGATTTTACTCGGAAATATCAACTTCTTCGAAGCGATAATCACCAAGCGGGCTCTGCTTGAAGCCTGTAACCTTAGCAGACATCGGCACGAAAACCGTCGAATGAGCAATAGTGTTCCAAGGAGCCTGTTCCTTGAAGATCACCTGTGCTTCTTCATAAAGCTTCACGCGTTCGTCGTGGCTGGTCGAAACCTTGGCCTTCTGGATCAGATCTTCGAAAGGCTGGTAGCACCACTGTGCACGGTTGTTCGAACCAACACCTGCACAACCAAGAAGCGTTCCGAGGAAGTTATCCGGATCACCATTGTCGCCTGTCCAGCCAAGGATAACTGCGCCGTCACGATCCTTTTCGCCGGACTTCTTGAGGTATTCACCCCATTCCATCGAAACGATTTCGGCCTTGACGCCAACCTTGGCAAGATCCGACTGCATCAGTTCAGCAGTACGACGTGCATTTGGCATATAAGGACGGCTGACAGGCATCGCCCACAGCTTCATGTTGAGATCCTTGACACCAGCGGCTTCAAGAGCCTTCTTGGCAGCTTCAGGATCGTACTTGTCGTCCTCGATCTTGTCGTTGTAGCTCCACATTGTCGGTGGGATCGGGTTCTTTGCAACCTGTCCCTGACCCTGATAAACAGCGTCAACGATTGCCTGCTTGTTCACAGCCTGGTTGAGTGCCTTGCGCACTTCCGGCTTGTCAAACGGAGCAACTGTCGTGTTGTAGGCAAAGTAAGCAACGTTCAGACCGGCCTGTTCGTCAACCTTGAGGTTCGAATCGCCCTGAAGACCCTGAATGTCAGCAGGTGCCGGATAGGACATCAGATGGCATTCGCCAGCCTTGAGCTTCTGCGCGCGCACTGCTGGATCAGTGGTGATTGCGAAAACGAGATCGTCAACCTTTGGACGGCCACCCCAGTAGTTGTCATTGGCCTTGAAGCGAACGACAGCGTCTTTCTGGTAAGCAACGAACTGGAAAGGACCTGTGCCAACCGGGAACTGGTTGAGGTCTTCCTTCTTGCCGTCAGCAGCCAGCTTATCTGTATATTCCTTGGAGATAATCGAGGCAAAAGGCATCGCGATATTAGCAAGGAATGCCGCTTCAGGACGGGTCAGCACGAACTTAACCGTGTTGTCGTCGACCTTCTGGATTTCCTTGATCAGCGAACCCATTTCCATCGAATCGAAATATTCGTAGGAAACGCCCGCTGTATATTCGTGCCAAGGATTTTCCTTGTTGCCCATACGGTCAAAGGAAAGGATCACGTCATCGGCATTGAAGTCACGGGTTGGCGTGAAATTGTCGCTCGAATGGAACTTGACGCCCGTACGAAGCTTGAAAGTATATTCCTTGCCGTCGTCCGAAACAGTCCAGCTTTCTGCAAGACCCGGTACAACTTCTGTTGTGCCGTTTTCGAATTCTGCGAGACGGTTATAGACTGGATGCGCGGACGCATCAAACGTATCACCGCCCGTGTAAGCTGCCGGATCGAAGCCCTCAGGCGATGCTGGCGAGCAATATACAAAGGTCTTTGCCGATGCCGCGCCGCTCATGAGAGCGACAACTGCGGTTGCCGCCAGGAGTGTTTTATAGAATTTCATTTAGTGCCCGCCTCCACGGAAATAATATTGCGCGCACCCTAAGCGCACAATCTGTCTTTATGGAAGCGCTTGACTTACCACAATGCAAGCGGAATTTTTAAAATAATGTCGCATTCTCAACGGTTTTGGGCAGATAGAATTAGATTTTCATTTCTGATTTATATCGCCTTTTAGAAAATTGCGCTAAACGAGACTTATTTATAATATTATTCGCACTTCTGATGTATCTGCATTCCGGTTTCAACTCGCCTCGTGAGTCAGCTTTTGGCAGATGTAAGAGAAGTACCATTTTCGCATTTATGAAGTGGCTTTTGATTCCGCAGTCATTCATATTTCATAGCTAGGCGATCGGACGAATATCGCTTAATCAAAAGGCATTCGACCGAGGACCAGTTGCAATGCCAGAAATCAATCCAATTCGCCCAACGACACCCGAAGCAATTCAGCTCGCGCAAACTCTATTACGTTCATCACGTTATGGCGCACTTGCCGTTCTCGACGCAAAATCCGGCAGGCCACTTGCGAGTCGTGTTGCTGTCGCGACTGATGTAGATGGAACGCCGGTCATTTTAGTCTCGGGCCTTGCAGCACACACACCCGGCCTTCTTGCACATTCATCCTGCTCGCTTCTTTTGGGCGAAGTTGGCAAAGGCGACCCGCTGGCCCATGCACGCGTCACACTTCATTGCCAAGCAGAAAAGGTGGATCGCACCTCGCCGGAATATCCGCAAATTCGGCATCGCTATCTCAACCACAATCCAAAGGGCGCACTTTACGTCGATCTGGGCGACTTCGTCTTCTTCCGTCTCAGGATCGAAACCGCAAGCCTGAATGGCGGCTTTGGCAGAGCCTTCAATCTCAGTCATGAAGATTTGATTAGCGACCCACTTGCCTCAGCAACGATCGGATCACAGGAACAACAGGCACTCGATGCACTCAATCAGCAATATGTTTCCGAGATTAAAGCCTACATAGCTGACATTAAAGGCAGCTTGGCAAACTGGAAAATAATAGGCTTAGATCCAGCTGGCTTCGACCTTGGCAATGGCGACCACATCGTCCGGATGCATTTTTCATCATCCTGCGATTCTATCGAAATGTGCTCCGAAGCACTCGCCAATCGATTGAAAGATCGCTCTTGAAACAAAAACCCAAGAGTTTTGGGACAAATGTACAAGCCTTTTATGTCGATGAATATAAGCAAGGGCTTTTCAATTTAACCATATAGTATTAATTTCGAAATGTCGGCCATATAAGAAATTGGCGGGCAATTTTTTAACCTTATGCAGTCTTACGGGGGTATGACCGCGAATGACTACAGATAATAATTTTATTGATTTAATTGACAATGCAGATCAGGTTGCCGACTTCTTATCGGCGCTTGCAAACAACAAAAGACTGCTCATTTTATGCAAGCTTTTGCACAATGAAATGTCAGTCGGCGCTTTGGCGAAAGCTATTGACCTTAGCCAATCCGCTCTCTCGCAACATCTCGCCAAGCTACGGGCCCTTAACCTCGTATCGACGCGACGCGATGCTCAGACGATCTATTACATCGTTTCGTCTCCGCATATCGAACTGATGTTGTCTACACTTTCAAGTCTGTATATGAGTCCAGCTCCGCGTCGACGTGAAATGGCGGCGGTGGCTCACCAATAAAATACATCCCATGAGGCATAAGTCGTGCGATGAAGGAAAACCAAACCGGATCGCACGACTTTGTCGTTGAAATCTTTGATTCCAACGATCCGCGCCTGTCGCCTTATAAAAACATACGCGAAAAAGACCTGACCGGCCGCCATCAGCGTTTTATTGCCGAGGGCAAAGTTGTCCTCAATGTTCTTTTCTCAGAATCTGCCCGTTTTGAAACGGAATCGCTGCTCGTTCTGGAGAACCGCCTCAATGGCCTTCGTGAACAGCTCGATCAATTGCCCGCCGGCGTCGAAGTATATTCCGTCCCCCAGTCCGTAATGGATGAGGTGGCAGGCTTTCATGTCCATCGCGGAATTTTGGGCGTCGGACGCCGCAAACCACAGCCACAACTTGCTGAAATGATCAATCACTTGCCGGAAACAGCCCTTGTGGTTGTTTTATGCGGCATTTCAAATCACGACAATGTCGGCTCGATCTTTCGCAATGCGGCGGCCTTCGAGGCTGATTGCGTCCTCATAGATGAAACCTGCTGCGATCCGCTTTACCGAAAAGCCATCCGTGTTTCTGTCGGGGCAACGCTCAAGGTGCCTTATTTTCACGGAGCATCTATCGGGACGATTGTTGAGACATTACAGGCGGCAGAGTTTGAAATCCTGGCTCTCAGCCCGTCATCCGAGATGAATATCTATCAGGCACCACAGCACAAGCGGCAGGCCTTGCTGCTTGGCACTGAAGGCGATGGCCTCCCCACGCATCTGCTCAAGCAACTGACCGGAGCGCGCATTCCGATGTCGAAAAGCTTTGACAGCCTCAATGTGGCGACAGCTTCCGGGATCGCCCTCTCCCGTTTCAGCAAGTTTAGCTAACTAAAAACAAAAAGCCTCCGACGAATATCGGAGGCTTCTTAATCCAAAAAGGCTTTTAAGCTCACGCCGCAGAAACATTCCCGGCATTGGCAACAAGACGCCGCAACATTTCCTCTGCCTGTGGCTCGCGTTCGGAGCGACCTATAAATCCGCCACCAAAAACCCGCGCCGTATTGCTATCATCCGAATAAAGGACACAAGCCTGTCCGGGTGCGATGCCGCTTTCGCCATCCACCAGCTCTACCCATGTCTTGCCATCCTCATGATGAAGCACGGCAGGACGCGGCGGACGCGTTGAACGAACCTTGGCAAACACTTCGACACCGCCTTCAGGCAATGCATCAAGTGCATGATCGCCGAGCCAGTTCACATCACGCAGAAACACCTTGTGCGTTTCAAGTGCCTCGCGCGGACCGACAATCACGCGCGTATTGGCAGCATCAAGATGCACAACATAGAGCGGCTCACCCGTTGCAACGCCGATACCACGACGCTGACCAACTGTATAATGAACGATACCCTCATGCCGACCCAGCACACGTCCATCAATATGGACAATATCACCCGGCGTCGCGGCTTCCGGCTTCAGCTTGGAAATAATGTCGGAATATTTGCCCTGCGGAACAAAGCAAATGTCCTGACTGTCCTGTTTCTTGGCAACCGTCAGACCCATTTCTTCGGCGATCTCACGAACCTGCGCCTTTGGCAGGTGCCCAAGCGGGAAGCGCAGATAGTCAACCTGATCCTGCGTGGTCGCAAACAGGAAGTAGCTCTGATCGCGATCGGAATCTTCCGGACGGAACATAGCACGATGCGCGCCGTTGGCGCGGCTGCGGATATAATGTCCTGTCGCCAATGCATCGGCACCAAGCTCGCGTGCCGTCTGCAAAAGATCGGCAAATTTTACAGTCTGGTTGCAGGACACACAAGGAATTGGCGTTTCACCGCTCACATAGGAATTCGCAAATGGATCGATAACGGCTTCACGAAACCGCTGCTCATAATCCAGTACATAGTGTGGAATGCCGAGGCTTTCTGAAACGCGGCGGGCATCTTCAATATCCTGTCCCGCACAGCAGGAACCGGCGCGATGAACTGCTGCACCATGGTCATAAAGCTGCAGCGTTACACCAACAACATCATAGCCTTCACGTTTGAGGATACCGGCCACAACAGAGGAATCGACGCCACCCGACATGGCAACGACAACGCGCGTGTCTTCCGGCTTTCCCGGCAGATCGAGGCTGTTCAGGCTCATGATTGAATCCAGCTTCCGGGCAAATGCCCTGCTTCTCAAAGTTTAGATTTGCGCCCTATATAGGTCACACAATAGGTGCTTGCCAAGATGTCGCAGGAAAAACAACCCGCATTTTACGGCGTTTCGGCCACAATTTCGTGTGAGCCGGAAAAGAAAATAGCCACACATCCGGTTTTTTTATGACTTTCTCTCTAAATAAGGCACTTTTTTTGCAAGTGTTACCAGAGAGTTACCGGCAGTTTAGGTAATTCTTAAAGCTGTGCGGTTAGTCTCAGTTTCGATTAGGTCCTTGAGTGTTGTGTAGAGAGTACAATGACCGATCTGACAAGACCGCGTATAAAGTATGTTATTGGTCCCGATGGCAGCCCGCTGACCATCGCAGACCTCCCCCCCGCCTCGACAAGGCGCTGGGTCATTCGCCGAAAGGCTGAAGTTGTCGCCGCTGTTCGCGGTGGGCTTCTCAGTCTGGAGGAGGCATGCCAGCGTTATACATTGACGGTGGAGGAATTTCTGGGGTGGCAGTCCTCGATCGATGAGCATGGTCTCGCCGGTCTCAGGACCACACGTATCCAGCAGTACAGACACTAATAGTCTGCCCGATTCTTCGGAAAAAGGCAGAAACGCAAATTAAGCCCCGGCCGGGTCAATCGGCCGGGGTTTTTCTTTGTCTCCGCGCGACTATATGAATATTCAGGTTTACTCTCAACGGAGCTTCATCCATGGCCGAACATATCGAAATCACAAAAAGCGACGAAGATGACAGCGGTCGCTACTTTGTTAGCATCGACGGCGACGAAGCCGAAATGACATATACAAAACTGGGGCTGAAGCTGATTTCCATCGACCACACATTCGTGCCCGATTCGATGCGCGGCAAAGGTATTGCGCAGGCACTGGCGTTAAATGCAGTCGAAGATGCCCGTAGGACCGGCTGGAAGATCGTCCCGCGTTGCAGTTTCATGCAAGCGCAATTCAAGCGCCATGCGGACTGGTCTGATGTTCTGGCAGAAGGCTAATTAGAGCATAATCCGACCCGAGCGGAGCGAGGATCGACAAGATTATGCTTCAAGCAAAAGAATTTAGAGCGCTGATCTGATGCAATCAGATCGAAGCGCACTCTATCGCAATTCACGAATCCGCTTGGCAAGACTTTTGGGCCGTGCTTTGCCGGCCTTCTCAGAACCAGCTTCTTTAACCAGCTCATGAATCGGTGAGTTTTCACCTTCTCTTTCGGCGGTCGTTGCAACCATGCGCGCCGCCAAAGCCGCCATTTCTTCACGAAGGGCGGCATTTTCTTTTGCAAGACTTTCTGACGACGCAGGCTCTATACTAGAATTTGAGCCATTGCGCATATGGCGTTCAAGCCGTTCCTGCGCATCGGAAAACTCAGAAATCAGTTTGTCGAGCTTCTGCTGCAACTCCCCATTACGGCGCTTTTCACTTTTCAGTTCAGTCTGTGCTGCGGTCAATTGCGTCGAAACCTCATTATAGCGCGCAGATGCGTCCTTACGTTCCCGACGCATTTCGCTCATTTCATTCATCAAACGACTCTGATCAGCCTCTTTGGCTCCCATCTCGATGCGGAGCGTATCGGACAGATTTTCGAGAGATGAAAGATGTTTTTGAAGATGCTCCACTTCAGCCTCGACAATATCTGCCTTTTCCGCAGCGTTATCACGTTCAGTGATTGTGTCTTTTATCGCCTTGTCGCGTTCAGCCAGCGTCTCTCTGAGCGCTGCAATATCGCCCTCCAGCGCGGCAAATCGCTTGAGTTCATCATATTGCCTGCCAATTGTGATGCGCTGCTCAGCCGATTTTTCACGTTCCAGACGCAGCATCTGTTCAAGCCTGCTGTATGCAACGGCATGCTCGGCGCGCAATCCGTCACGCTCAGCTCTGATTTCTGCAAGCGTTACCGGAAGCTCGGAATGAATCTGCCGCCGTGCCAGAAAAAATGCACGCCGCCAAACCGAAGGCCCAAGCAGAACCACGACGAAAACCGCCGCAAGAACGCCAAGGATGAAAATAAGCGCAGACTGGATCACGGCTTTTTCACATAAAGAAAAAAGGACCAGCCACAAACAGTGGCTGGCGACTATTCACGGACAGCAACCAGATGCTATCCACGCAGCTCACGCCGCGCAACAAGCATCAGAACGGATTCCAGGTCGGCGCAGCAGACAGCTTGAGATAACCTATGTTGACGCCAAGCCTTGCACCAACACCCGTGCGGATCGGCACCAGCATGATATTCTGACGCTTGAGCACGTTGAAGCCCACACCGGCAATCACATAAGCGGAACCTGCGACACCAGCATAACGACCATAGAGGCTCTGGATGTCATCAAGATTATAGACGAGCATCATGACGCGCGAGCCCTGCCCGCCGAAATCCCATCCGAGCGATGGCCCCTGCCAGAATGTGCGGTGATCGCCTGCATTCTTGGTGTAAAGTGTGCCTTCACCATAGGTAAGGCCGCCGATAAAAGCACCTGAACCTTCTTCACCCAGAATATAACCATTGGGCAAACCAAAGCTCTGAAACGCCTTTTCGACGGCGCTGGCGATCCCACCAGACGTCGAACCAAAGAATCGGTGCCCGGATTGTACGATTTCCTCGGCCGTATATGAGTTACTGCTCTGTGCCTGCGCATGATGCGGCACGGCGATGATTGAGATCAGTAAAGCCGCAAAAAACGCTACACTATACGCCGCGTTGCGGAACCTGATCTGCGACAGGGACGGTATGGCCATTTATAATTCCTTTTGCCTACCAGCTTCTCTGTCTGACGCCCTGTTAAAAGCATGGCGGCACTTCTTGCGAGTGCTTTGCCGAATCGTGCGTATTCTAACCGCGAATTTATTGTCTAAATCTTTATGCGCCGAAATAGACTTTAGAATGGCGGCAAAAAACAGCTTTCTTGCGGCAATCGGGTGTCGCGTGTATCCAGATTCTAAGGTTCCTGACGGTGATTCGTCGGGATTTTGAATCATCAACTGATTGCGGCTCGTCATCCGACATTCAAGTCGATTTGCAGAGCCAGTTCGCGCCTGGAGAAAACACCATGCCATTGCCCGTCACCCTGTCCGCGCTCGATCTTGGTGCGCTTTTGTGCAGCCGTATCTGCCACGACATCATTTCGCCGGTCGGCGCCATCAACAATGGTCTTGAACTGTTGGAAGAAGGCGGCGCAGATGAAGACGCAATGGCGCTCATCAAATCAAGCGCGCGCAACGCTTCGGCCCGCCTGCAATTTGCCCGCATTGCCTTTGGTGCCGCCGGTTCCGCTGGTGTGCAGATCGATACCGGCGATGCCCAGCATGTCGCCACACAATATTTTGCAAATGAAAAGCCGGAACTGACCTGGGAAGGCGCACGCGTTCTGCTGCCCAAAAACAAGGTCAAGCTCCTGCTCAATCTGCTACTCATCAGCAATGCCGCCATTCCGCGTGGCGGCTCACTCGCTGTGCGTCTGGAGAATGGCGATACCGACCCGCGCTTTGTCATCACCGCCAAGGGCCGCATGCTGCGCGTTCCACCAAAATTCCTTGAACTGCATTCAGGTGCAGAACCAGAAGAACCAATCGACGCACATTCGGTTCAGCCATATTACACGCTGCTGCTGGCCGAAGAGGCCGGCATGAAGATCACGGTCACGGCTACCGCAGAAGACATCGTTTTCGCAGCCGAATAAATTCGGCCCAGCAAAATGACAAAAGGCGCAGAGTAGAAACTGCGCCTTTTTGTTTTGACTGGAATTCGGAAAAGAAAAAGCTCCGCCAAAGCGGAGCTTTTTTGCATTTCGTAATAAGCGCTATTAAGCGCTTTCACGCAGCTCGCTGCCATCTGGCTCGCGCAGCACATAGCCACGGCCCCAAACGGTTTCGATGTAGCTCTGGCTGCCGGAAACGGCATCAAGCTTTTTGCGCAGCTTGCAAATAAACACGTCGATGATCTTCAGCTCAGGTTCGTCCATGCCGCCGTAAAGGTGGTTCAGGAACATTTCCTTGGTGAGGGTCGTGCCCTTGCGCAAGGAGAGGAGCTCAAGCATCTGATATTCCTTGCCGGTCAGATGAACGCGCTGGCCACCAACTTCGACAGTCTTCGCGTCGAGATTGACAATCAGATCGCCTGTCGTGATGACCGACTGGGCATGGCCCTTGGAACGACGAACAATCGCATGAATACGGGCGATCAGCTCGTCCTTGTGGAACGGCTTCGTCATATAGTCGTCTGCGCCAAAACCAAGGCCACGAACCTTGTCCTCAATGCCGGCCATGCCGGAGAGAATCAGGATTGGCGTCTTGACCTTCGAAAGGCGCAAGGTACGCAGAACTTCATAACCGGACATATCCGGCAAGTTCAGGTCGAGCAGAATGATGTCGTAATCATAAAGCTTGCCAAGATCGATGCCTTCTTCACCCAGATCGGTAGTGTAGACATTGAAGCTCTCGGACTTAAGCATCAACTCAATGCTTTGTGCGATAGCACTGTCATCTTCAATTAAAAGGACGCGCATATCTTATCCCCTTTCCGCCGCTGACCAGTTTTCCCTCACGGCAGCTGACGGAACTGTCGTTGCCATAGCATGAAGGTGCCTGCAAATGGTTAACAAAATATGATTCCTGTTGGCAAGCACAATTCTATCCTGTTTAGAAAAAACTCTTATCCAACTGAATCATATGCAATTATTCGAATCTTCTAACGCTTATGAAGCACATTAAGAAAACCTCTTAAGTGATTCAATTGACTCTAGCTTTCACCTGTTACCCAAAAACCACACAAGATTTACCGAGCCTTAATTCCTAACGCGTATGATTAACGTTGCAGGTAAAGGAATGGTTACCAAACGAGCGAAATCTTAACTTTTTGTTTCGCTTAATGAGACTGTTCTTATGACCAGCAGCATTGCCAACGCCCTGAAAAGCAAGGCTTTGCAGCGTATTTCACGGCATATTGCGGAAAAGTAGCCCGTCTCTATGCCTGTTAATAAAGTCGGGGGGAACGCCCCAACGTTAGAGCGTATCGTCAAAGATGCGCGGCAAGACACAAAGTTGGAGTGCCAATCTGACAAAGTCAGATTGAATCACGCTCTGATAAAGCTGGTTGGTGTTCAAGGAGTATTGCGTATGAAGCCACGTGAAAGCCTCGTCAGGCTGAAACTGTTCCAGGTGAAGGAAAAACGCCGTCAGCTTGGCCAGCTTGACCTGATGATCGGCGAGTTCGAGCGTATGGCAGGAGAACTCGACGCCCAGATTCTATCGGAAGAGAAGAAGGCAGGCATCACTGACATCACCCATTTTGCCTATCCGACCTTCGCAAAGGCTGCGCGCCAGCGGCGCGATAACCTGTTTGGGTCGATTCGCGATTTGATGTCCCAGAAAGAAGCAGCCGAAGCAGAGCTGGTCTATGCGGAAACAGAGCTTTCCAAAGCCGAAGCCCTCGAAGAACGTGACGGCGGCAAAGCCCCGCGTGAAGTCATCGAGCGCCCGGTCAACCAGCGCCGCGCCATGATCGGTTGAAATCAAAATCATGACCATCCAAAAAGCACTGCCTGAGCAAGGCGGTGCTTTTTTCGTCTCAGCACCCCAAATTGCGCCAGCAGACATCAAATCTTGGTTTGCCTTTCCCTCCTCAGGAGTTGTAGGGAACAAGCGCCATGCAAAAACACGTCCCCCAAGGGCATGAAAAGGCCCTCGATAAATTCACCTTCAGCAGAATACCAAAGCCTGTCCAGTGGGGCACGCTGTTCATCATCTCTGCGCTCTTTATCTATGTCGGTGAAATTCTGGGGCTTCCGGCAGCATTTCTTCTGGGTGCAATGCTGGGCGCAATCCTGCTGGCCTCCCGCGAAAGCATTATCCGGGTCCACAAAAGCTTGTCCCTGCTGTCACAGGCAATTGTCGGGCTGCTGATCGCCCGTGCGATGACTGCAGAATTTTTCACAAATATGGGTCAGCATCTGCCGATCATTCTGCTCTCGACCGGTTTTACGCTGTTTGCGAGCACGAGCATCGGTTATCTTCTGGCACGCTTTCGCGTTCTGCCCGGCACCACAGCCGTCTGGGGTGTGTCGCCGGGGGCCGCAACAGCAATCGTTCTGATGTCCGAATCTTTTGGTTCCGATGCGCGCCTTGTTGCCTTCATGCAATATTTGCGTGTTGTGCTCGTGGCAACGACTGCCTCCCTCGTCGTCATGTTCACCACCGACATCGAAGCCGTCACTCCCGTGGCCATAGATTGGTTTCCAGCCATCAACTGGCACACACTTGCTCCAACACTCGCCTTGATCGTCTGCGGTGCCTTTCTGGGCGAAAAATCACGCATCCCGACCGGAGCGATGCTCGTGCCACTCGCATTGGGCGCTTTGTTGCAGGATACAGGCCTTATGACGATCGATCTGCCGCCATGGCTGCTTGCCACAAGTTATATCTTTATCGGCTGGCGCATTGGTCTTGGCTTCACACGTGGCATCATTGCACATGCTGCACGCGCCTTTCCGGCAGCGCTTGCCTCAACGCTCATCCTGATCGCTATCTGCGGATTGTTCGGCATGGTTCTCGGCCATGTCCTCGGCCTTGATCCACTAACCGCCTATCTCGCAACAAGCCCCGGCGGAGCCGACACGGTGGCGATCATTGCCGCTTCCAGCAATGTCGATCTGCCATTCATCATTGCCCTGCAAACCAGCCGCTTCTTCATTGTGCTTTTGGCAGGCCCGGCAATAGCCCGCTTCGTCGCCTCCCGCATTGCCAAACATCAATAAAAAACCCGGCTTTCGCCGGGCTTTTCAAATCAATCACTAATCAGGCTTATTTTCCGTGGAAACCACGGATAGCGCCAATGATCTTGTCCTGATCTTCTTCCGAAAGATATGGATGCATTGGCAGGCTCAGAATGCGTGAAGGCAGTGCTTCCGAAACAGGCAAACCGCCCGGTGCAACCGGATAGTGCTTATACGCAGTCTGCTGGTGCAATGGCTTCACGTAGTAAATAACCGATGGAACGCCTGCTGCCTGAAGATGCGCCTTCAGACCATCGCGGTTTTCGCTTTCGATCGAATACTGCGCCCATGCCGAACGATTGCCAGCAGGCAGGCCCGGAACCTTAACAACATCCTTGAGCAATTCATTGTAGCGCTTGGCAATGCGGTCACGCGCAATCATTTCATCTTCAAGGATTGCCAGCTTTTCGAGAAGAATAGCTGCCTGGATGGTGTCGAGACGCGAATTGATGCCAATGCGAACATTGTCATATTGCGTTTCACCCTTACCGTGGAACAGCACGGAGCGCAGCGTTTCAGCAAGCTCTGCATCATTGGTGAACATAGCGCCGCCGTCGCCATAGCAACCGAGTGGCTTGGCCGGATAAAAGCTTGTCGCACCGACATGACCGAAAGCGCCGCACATGACGTTGTCGCGCTTGCCACCAACGGACTGCGCCGCATCTTCAATCACAAACAGGCCTTCGCGCTCAGCAATTGCAGTGATGCGGTTGTAATCGGCAGCAAGACCGAAAAGATCAACAGGGATGATCGCCTTTGGCTCAAGGCGTCCTTCCTTACGGATGGCAGCGATTGCGGCTTCAAGCTGTTCAACATTCATATTGTAGCTGTCGGCATCGACATCCACGAACACCGGCTCTGCACCAACAAGGGCCACAACTTCTGCCGTCGCAGCAAATGTAAACGATGGAACGAACACGGCATGACCCGGACCAATGCCCCGCGCCATCAGTGGCATCTGAAGCGCATCGGTGCCGTTGGCGCAGGCAATCACGTGTTCAACGCCCAGATATTCTCCGAGCTTCTTTTCAAACTCGGACACTTCAGGACCCAGAATATAACGGCCTTCCGCAACAACCTTGGAAACGGCGGCATTAAGACGGTCTTCGATACGCGCGCGCTGCGCCCCAAGATCAATGAACTGCATGTTGGCTCCAATTTATCCGGTTCGTCCATAATGCTGAACGAATCCACGACAATTCTCTTATTCCTTCACGCTCTGCCCTGCCATGGGTGGAGCGTTCAAAGTTTTGCGACTTCCGTAACACCACTTGAGAGCATTCTCTCAAAAGCGGATTATTTGGAATGGCTTACCGAACCTTCGGTCAGAATACGCAGCACACTGATAGCTTCCCTGCCATCGGTACGCGGCGTTTCGCGTGTCTCAATGCAATGCAGAAAATGCTCCAATTCGCGTGTCAGCGGCATGCCTTCCTCAACAGGCACATATTCAGGATCGACCGATTTAAACGACCAGTGATCATCCTCACGCCATACCTCGTGACGATATAGCGTAAGTTTGCGATCCCACGGTTCAGCATCATCGAAAACAAGCATGCCCTTGGTTCCCGTCACACTCAGACGGCGCTCGCGATACGAGTTTAGTCTTGAGGCAAAAAGATGACCACGAATGCCGCTCGGGAATTCAAGATGCACATGTGCAAAATCGCTGATCTTATCGATGATTGCAGTGCCCTCGCCGCGAACCGAACATGGCTCTTCGCCCGTAATCGCAAGGATCATCGAAAGATCGTGTGGCGCAAGATCCCAAAGCGCGTCGAACTGGTCATGGAATTTACCAAAGCCAACACGATGCGAATGCACATAGCGAATATCGCCAATGTCGCCGCTCTTGACCATATCAAGCAGCTTTTCAAACGCCGGATGGAAACGCAGAATATGCCCGACCATGAACACGCGGCCATTTTCGCGCGCTGCTTCGACTTCCGCTTCCGCATCGGCCACTTCAAGCGCAATCGGCTTTTCAACCAGAACGTCTTTGCCGTTCTTGACCGCTTCAATCGCGTATTGCGCGTGATACTGCGCAGGCAGCGCCATAACGATGCCGTCAATGTCGGGATGCGAGAAAAGTTCATCCACGGGAATATTGGGAACGCCGAATTCGGACGCGAATCTCTCCGCATTTTGTGGATTGGCGTCAGAGACCCCCTGAAGGACGCCGAGCCCCTTCAAGGTACGAATATGGTTGCCGCCCCAATAGCCACAACCCAAAACCGCAATACGAGGTGCCATGAAACTATGCCTTTGCTTTCCCAAAGTTACTTATCTACGCAAATCATGGAAAACAAGACGAAAGCTGTGCTAAGAATGCTTGACAGGGTTTCATTCCCCACATATACCGCCGCCATTCCTTGCATGAACACAGTTCGAGGGTACGCTGGAGACGGCGCGAAAGACTGATTTATTGCAGGATATGTGGCGGAGTAGCTCAGTAGGTTAGAGCAGAGGAATCATAATCCTTGTGTCGGCGGTTCGAATCCGTCCTCCGCTACCAACACTTCCCTCCACGACTATCACTTCAATGTAAAATTTTGTCCTTTATGACAAAAATGTCTCTCAACAATTTTGATGAATTATTATAAGCCTTCGTCAGGTAAAAATTGGCGATATGGGCTCAATGAGTCTGATTTTCCTAACGCTTTATCTGGCATCTGTTGTGACCAGCATTGCCGCTTTGTCACAAGCCGCTGACTTGCTAAATTTCTTTGTCAAAACCAGCCCAACGCATCGGAGATAAAATGAGAGCGCTGATCATATTGATTACGTGGATATTTGGTCTTGCATGTGGGCTGACAATTGCCAGTTGGCTGATGGCGAACGAGCGCATCGGCGATGCTATCGTCATGCTATATACGTCCAGCGCCTTCGCCGTCGTCGCGCTGATAGCTCTCGTCTATCTCGTGGGCCGACATGAGTGGAAAAACAAAAACCACAGATAAAGATGCCACGATCATATCTTAGAATGCACTCATCTATCGTTCTCGCAACGCTTCGCTGGCTCTGTTGAGCGGCTTGATCAGATAATCGAAAACCGTCTTTGCGCCTGTGTGAATATCGACCGTTGCAATCATGCCCGGAACGATAGGAAAGCGCTCCTCGTTTTTGTTGAACAAGGCGTCCGTCTCGGTCTTGATGAAGACGCGATAATAATATTCCTCCGGCTTCGCTTCATCCTGAATGGTATCAGCCGATATACTCACCACCTTGCCGTCCAGCGCTCCATAGATTGAATAATCATAAGCGGTGATCTTCACAGTCGCTCGCTGATCAGGATGGATATAGGCAATATCACGCGGCAAAATCCGCGTTTCGATCAGAAGCTGTTCATCAAGCGGCACAATCACCATCAGCCTGCCATTGGGCGGCACTACGCCGCCAATGGTCGAGACTTCGATATTCTTGACGATCCCCCGCACCGGCGAGCGCAGTGTCATGCGTGCAAGCGAATCGGCACGGCCACGAATGACAGACGAAAGCGAATCCACCTCGGCATTGGCCTTTGCGAGTTCTTCGCGTGCCTGCACGATATATTCGGACTTCACTTCGGTTTCCTTGAGCTGCAACTCAACCAACTGCCGCTTGAGGCGAATGACTTCCACGTTGCTGGCAGCGCCCATTTTGGTCAGCGACTGGCTGATACTCAGTTCATCCTGAACAAGTTTCTTCGATTCAACAATCCATCCCAAAGCATCAGTGAGGCTTTGCCTGCGTGCCTCGAACAATTGCGTTTCCGATGCCTTGAGTAGAGGAAATGCATCAAGTTCCGGCGAAAACTGCAACTCTGCCTGGCTGACTTCGGCTTTGAGACGTGCAGAACTTGCCAAAGCGGCGCGATATTTCGCGGCACTTTCCTGAACGCTTGATTCCGTCACGGTCGGATCAAGCTGCGCCAAAACTTGTCCGGGTTCGACAACATCGTCCTGACGCACCATAAGCCTTGCGATCACACCGCCTTCAAGCGATTGGATAACCTGCTCCTGCGAAGTCGGAACCACCTTGCCCGTGCCGGTCGAAACCTCGTCGAGCAAAGCAAGATAAGACCAGCCGACAAGGACGGCAAAGAAAACGAAAACAAGCCGGACAAAGCGCTTCGAACGCTTGAGGCGCTGGCCCTGCTCGCTTCCATTCACCCACGCACCAAAGTCTTCGCCAGTGGCAGCCATGCCCCCTTACCCCTTCTTCGATGGTTCGACTTTGCTCATTCCAAGCAAGGTCTGAAGACCCCGCTCCTTGCTGTCATCAAGCGCGATCTGGCCGTTTTCCATGACGATGAGCCGCTGCACCAGTTCAAGCACCCGCATACGATGCGTCGCGATCACAACGGTTCGCCCGGCACTCCACTTGGCAAATTGTTCGATAAAATGCCGCTCCGTCGCCTCGTCCATTGTCGAGGTTGGTTCATCAAGCAGAACCACCGAAGGATCACGGATCAGAAGTCGCGCTAGAAGGATTGCCTGCTTTTGTCCGCCCGAAAGCCCGCCGCCACCCTCCTGTATCTGATGCTCCAGACCTTTTGGGAGTTTGCGTACAAAACCATCGGCTCCCACCATAATCAGAACGCGCTGGATTTCCGCATCTGCTGCGTCAGGAGCACCCATAGTGATGTTTTCGCGCAATGTACCGAAGAACAGACGGGAATTCTGGGTAAGCAAACCCACATCGCGGCGCACATCGGCAGGGTCGATCTGCGGCAGTGACAGATCATCAAGCAAAACCTCTCCGTCCGAAGCATCAAGAAGTCCGGATAACGCAAGCAGCAACGTCGATTTACCTGTGCCATTCCGGCCAAGCACCGCAATGCGCTCACCCTGCCCGATCTTGAGATCTTTGACCAACAGAACCGGCGGCGAGCTCTCATCCCCATAACGAAACGAGGCAGTTTTCAACTGATAGGAACCACGGATTTTCGGGCAATGAATGCGCGTTTCACTGTCGGGATGATCGACCGGCATCTGCATAAGCTGATCGAGGCCGTTTTTGGCAATACGGGCATGCTGCAACCGGCCCAATATCTGCGAAAGCTGCCCCATTGGCGCCAGCATGCGCGATCCAAGAATGGATGCTCCAACCAGCGCACCGGTTGTCATATCGCCTGCAATGATCAGTGGCGCACCGGCAAATACCGTCAATGCATAAACGCCCATCTGCACATTCTGCGTCCAGACACTGAGACTGTTTGTCAGCGCGCGCAGCCTGATCTGCGCTTCGCCAGTGACCGCATTGAAATGGTTCCACTGCTGCTGAAAGCGGTCCTCGGCCTGCAGGCCTTTAATGTCCTCGATGCCCTGTACCGTTTCAACCAGCATTGCATTGCGCAGCGACGCTTCGCGCATCGCCTGATTGGCATAGGTTCTTAAACGGCGTTGTAGAAAAAGTCCCGGCAAGAGCAGTGCAGCCAATGCCCCAATCGGGATCACGACAAGCCAGCCAGCCAGAAACCAGTAAATAACAAGAAACAGGAAGAAGAACGGTAAATCGGCAATTGCTGCCACTGTTGTCGACGTCAGCAACTCGCGCACTTGCTCAACATCGCGCAACTGCGCAATAAACGAGCCCGTCGAAGTGGGTCTGGCGCGATTACGCACACGCAATGCATGGCCAAACACCACATCAGACATCTGCAAATCGGTCTGTTTGCCCAGCACATCGATAATGCCCATGCGCGCACGCCGCATCAGAAAATCGAATAGGATTGCAAGCAACACACCGCTAAAAAGTACATAGAGCGTGTTGAAAGATTGTGCTGGCACCACGCGATCATAGACCTGCATGGAAAACAAAATGCCCGCAAGGCCGAGCGTATTGGCAATCAGCGATGCAATCAGAACATGACCATAAGAGGCCTTGTCGCGAAAAAGAATCCGGCGAAGCCAGTTCTCCTCATAGGGCTTGATATAGGCATCGACGCGCGCATCGGGAATGGTTCTGGACGGGCGAGCCAGAATGATCTTTTCCGTCTCTGCCAACAACACATCAAGCTTGAAGGGCTGTTCCAGACCGCCTTCGCCAATCATAAAGGCGCTGACTTCACGGTCTCTGGATAGCGTATTCACAACGGCAAGCTGACCGTCATTGAGCTTGAGGACAAAAGGCACATGCCATGGCGAAAGAGAAATCTTTTTGGGGTCGACAGATCTCACCCCAAGACCGACATGCCGGGCGATGGCCCGGATTTTGAGAGCTTCATCCGCGCTTAAATCGGCAGCAGCCGCGATCTTTGCGCTCTGCATCGATATAGGAATACGGTAATGCTGCGCGATACGTCCGAGCGCTTCCAGCCAGCCCTCTATATCGAAGGCCAGTGCATTAAGCGTGCGAGCCCCACCACCACTCAGAATAAGGCCGTCAAAGTCCGGAGGATTATCGTCGCGTTTCATAAGCTGCCCTCGCTTGCCCGCAACATCGCTGGATTGAGTCCGAAACTCTGGCGTGTCTTGCCAGAGCTATAGAGACAGCTAATATCCAGTCGTCTTATGTCATGCACCGTATTGGCCGTCTGAAACCGGGCCTCGTGAAGTTCCTGCTCGGCATTGAGCAGATCAAGCAGCGTCCGTGTGCCAAGTTCCACATATTGCTCGCGATATAGATCACGGGTTTTCACCATCATGCCGGCACGCAGTTCCAGCGAACTCATCAACCGGTTCAGCGTGCCGATCTGGCTGCGCGATTCCATGAGATTTCGCTGAATGTCGTAGCGCGCAGTGCTGATGGCCGCTTCTGCAGATTGCAGCGCATAGGCTGCTGCGCGCCTGCGCGCGCTCGTCTGCCCGCCATTGTAGAGGCTTGACGAAACATTCACCCCGACCGAATATTCGGGCTGTCGATCATTGCCGGTTGTGTAGTCGCGCGAACTGTTAAGATCATAACCTGTTGTCGCCTCAAGCGAGACCGTGGGCATAGCATCTGCGCGACTTGCTGCAAGCTGCGCTTTGGCTTCTTCTTTAGCAGCCTGCGCTTCCAGCAATGCCGGAACCTCCTCCCAATCAGGGGCAGCAATATCGCAGGCTTGACCAAGCCATGAAGGAACAGACGAGGCGGGATTGTGCGCACCACCGCCAAGCAATGCCCCAAGTGCCACCTGCCAGCGGCTCAGTTCGGACTGATACTGCAATTGTGTGGCAATCGCCGATTCAACCCGCGCATCGGACTGCACCTTGTCAGACATGGTGCTGGCACCCTTGTCGGTTCTTTCATTGACCAGCACTGCAATTTTCTTGACGCCAGTAACTTGCGCCTGTGCCAGCGATGACAGGGATCGGAAACGCTGCACCTCAACAACCGCATTGGCAGTGTCGCGCGCCAGATTATCGACAGTCAGAAGAAGACGCGCATTGCTGATTTCTTTGCCAGCCCGTTCAGCATTTACAGAACTTGAAACCTTGCCGAAATCATAAAGCAGCTGCGACGCACCGACGTTGAATTGCGGTCGCCATCCATCGCGATTGTTACTTCTGTAACCGGAATTTACTCCGGCCTCCAGCTTGGGATAATAGCCCGCCTGTGCTGCACGGATGCGCTCGTCTGCTTCATAAATCTTGCCTGATGCTTCATCCACGGCGGGGTGCCAGCCCAACGCGCGCCGGACCGCAGTTTCCATTGTCAGGGAACCACGGTCCGGCGTCCCGGGAGGAATGGCACTCGTCACAGCCTCTCTGTCAACCGCCGGTACGGGGGTAGAACCAGCAGTTGACAGGGGCCGCGGGGACTCGGTTTTCTTCGAATGCGAGAGTGTATCCACTCTCGAAGCAGAATTATCTGTTGACGTCTGGCAGGCAGCCAAAAGACATGAACTGATCAATATTGTCGCGAAACGTCTCAAGACCTGAATTTTTCGCATCCATTATCCATTATAACCGGTACAGAACCGGCAATCTGTTATCTGCCTCTGCCACCAATGAAATCGGTGGCAGAGGAAAAATCGGGGATCAGACCGCGTGTATCGTGTTGAGATCATCCTCCTGCGTCAGTGGATCAGGCACCAGATGAGCGAGCGGATCATCGGATGCGGCAGGGGCCGTATCAGAAAGCGTCATCAATGTTTGAAGCGCGCTGCCTGTGCCTGAGTTTTGATCCGCACCGAACGCAAAAGCAAACTCACTGCTTCCATCATCCAGCAGGATACCTTCCGTCAGATTATGACCAGCAGCGTTTTGATCGGAATCGGCATCTGTCGTACCAAGATCGTCACTAAGCGGCACGACATCACTCGCATGATGATCTGCACCGGAAGCTTCATCGAGGACATCATCGGAAGTACTTGCCCTCATTAAAGCAATGCCTTCCTGCAGTCCGACAGTAAGTTCAGCCGTCGTTTCATGCCCATTGGGCAGAACAATTTTATAGCTGAATGTGTCAGTCGCTTCCCGATCTGCATAACTCAGGTTTTGGTGCGGTTGATACTTGTACTCACCGTTACTGTAGATTGTGAGATCGCCATACTGACCCTGGAAGACAGTTCCCGTCGCACTCACTGTCAGAAAGCCACTTAAACCCTCGACCTGTAGTTTCGCCGCCAGCGGTAAGGTTCCGTCATTCTCAAACAGATTGCCTTCAACGCCCGGATTGTTCTGAATCACATGCTGATCTGTGTAAGTAACATTGACGTCTGTGACTGTATTTACGACAGCAGCTAATCCACCAAGAGTGGTGTGCACACGATACTGACCAGCAGGAAGATCAAGGCTACCAATATCAATTGTCTTAACAACGCCCAACAGGCCGACCGTAACATTGAAAGATTCTGGAGTGCCGACATTGGTCCATGAGCCAGCAACGAATCTTTGGATAACCACCGTTCCGTTCGCAACTAAGCCTAGAGTTACCGACACCACAACAGAGCCTGCAGCATCCATGTTACTGCCGATAGTAAATGAATTACTGTTCGACTGCGCACCGAGCGCTACCCCGGTCAAGGGCTGGGTCTGATCAAAAAATGCGTTATTGGTCGGGTTTACCCAAATGATATCGACAGTGCTGGTATCGTCTGTCGCTGCGAAGCCATAAGTCGCAGCCTCAGCGAAATTATCATCATTCCAGACAAGCCCCTGACCATCACTGCCAATTCTGATGTTCAGATTTGCTTCGGTGCTCGTGTTGGTAAGTGGATCAAACTGCGTATAGGTGAACACATCCACCTTGCCGATCACAGATGCATCTGCGGTCGGCGTGTAAGTGTATGAACCATCCTGATTGATAACCAGGGTACCATACTGCCCGGTGATTGACGTACCTTCATCGCCAGCTTCCACCGGGCTGGAAACACCACTAACGCTAACGTTAGTGACGATGAAACCTGCGTCAGCCGCCCCACCATCATTGTCCAGAACATTACCCTCAACAGGCGTCACCTGGACACCGCTCGGCTCGTGGTAATTCAAGTCCGTTCCGGAGACCTCTAACTTACCCAGCAAACCGACACTGACCGTGTTTTGTACGGCTGCAAATGCGCGATATGTGCCCTCTCCGAGCAATACGCTAGCCTCAGCACGGTCACCCAAAAGATTCAGTGTCAGAAGCGTAGCGCTGCCGCTCCCGTTCACCGCAGCCCAAGTGCCATCCGGCATCAGTTTCTGAACGACGATTGCTGTTCCGCCAAGCAGATCCACACCCAGCAGCTGTGAATATGTGAGCTGAAGATTTTGCTGGTGGCCCTGCGCAACGATGATCTCAACAGAATCGACGGTCAGCACACGAAGATCAGCCCCGAGAATACCGACAAGCGCCAGGTAATTCGCATTTGGATAGTTTACAGGTGTAACCGTGGGCTGAATGACAACTTCTGCCGTAACATTATCATCGACAGGCGCCGTGCTTTCTGGGTCAATAAAGGGCGCGGTCACTGAACTCGGTTGAGACACATTCTCGGCCGCGTCTTCAAGCGTAACCGAAAGTTGTCCGCCATCGCGTTGTGGAGGATTGAGGCTAATCTGGAAGGTGCCATCACTGCCGGCGGTGCCTTCGCCGACGACATTGTCGTCGATATCACGGATGACAACCTTGGTTTCCGGCTCACCCTTACCATTTAATGTTCCACCATCTGGGCTAACATCGAGATCGGTGGCTGCTTCAGGAGCAAGTGTATCCGGCAAACTTAGGGAGCTCGCTTCCGATTTATTGCCTGCCTCATCAGTCTGCGAGACAAAGATAGACTGACCGTTGCTTGGCTCAAGCGTATAGGTAGCTGTGCCTGTTTCTCCGAGGCCAACTATCGCAATTTCACTACCCTGCGCATTATAGATCGTGGCTGTAGCACCCGGTTCGCCCGTAATCGTCAGCGTCAGACCATCGCCACCAACGTCCACCGTTGGCGGATCTGGTGCCAGCGTATCGGGCACCGTCGTCGATGTCGGATCAGACTCATTACCAGCCCCATCACTCTGCGTGACCGTAATGGCCTGACCATTGCTTGGCGCAAGCTC
>Ga0213829_1000821_pt1 | contig 25338 bp, 23 predicted proteins | sample MC6MC0896MG_FD_180665 | JGI IMG/M metagenome (GOLD analysis project Ga0213829, IMG submission 180665) | Enriched soil aggregate microbial communities from Iowa State University, Ames, United States - MC6-MC0896-MG | ecosystem: Environmental > Terrestrial > Soil > Unclassified | place: USA: Iowa...
ATGGATCGGGATAAACAGATCAATACCTGCAAGCGAAGCATCGGGAAGCCAGTCGAGAACGTCTGTCGCATCCTCATCGTAAAGACGGAGATTGCCGCGTGGCGTTTCATCAAGCGCTGCCAGCATTTTAGCCATACCATTGACGAAAGGCTCGACGCCGATAAAGCCGGTTTCCGGATAGCGGCCTGTCTCATGATGGAGATGTTCGCCACCGCCAAAGCCGATTTCGAGGCGCACATTTTCAACCGGCGTTTCAAACAATGAACGCAGGTCCTGTGGAGCAGGTTTATCAAGGTCAAGTTTCAGGCGCGGCAGCAAATCCTCAAACAGATTGCTCTGATGTGGCCGGAGCGGCTTGCCATGACGGCGGCCGAAAAAGTTTCCGGCCGCACGTACGGGATGATTTTCATCGCTCATTTAAAAATAATCACGCTGAAAGAGCGCTTTTCAATGCCTTTGTGAGATCGGTCTTTTCCCATGAGAAAGAGCCGTCACGACCCGGCTTACGGCCAAAGTGACCATAAGACGATGTCTTGGCATAGATAGGCTTGTTGAGATCGAGATGTTTGCGGATGCCACTTGGCGAAAGATCCATGACCTTGCGCAGCGCTTCCTCAACGGCTGCCTCATCCACCTTGCCCGTGCCATGCAGATCGACATAGACCGAAAGCGGCTGGGCGACACCGATGGCATAAGAAAGCTGGATCGTGCAGCGGTCTGCAAGATTTGCGGCAACAACGTTCTTTGCAAGATAACGTGCGGCATAGGCAGCGGAACGGTCAACTTTGGTCGTGTCCTTGCCGGAGAACGCACCGCCACCATGCGGAGCAGCACCGCCATAAGTGTCCACGATGATCTTGCGGCCTGTGAGGCCTGCATCGCCATCCGGTCCGCCAATGACGAACTTGCCGGTCGGGTTGATGTACCAGTTGCAGTTTGCTGCAATCGGCAGATCGCCAAGCGCTTCGCGAATATAAGGCTCGACAACCGAGCGAACTTTTTTGGAATCCCAGCTTGCATCGAGATGCTGCGTGGAAAGAACGATCTGAGTTACTTCCGCAGCTTCGCCGTTCTCGTAACGCACGGTTACCTGGCTCTTGGCATCGGGGCCGAGCTTGCCCGGATCGCCTTCGCCCTTATGGCGGGCTTCGGCAAGCTTTTCGAGAATCTTGTGCGAATAATAAATCGGAGCAGGCATGAGATCGGGCGTCTCGCGGCAGGCATAGCCGAACATGATGCCCTGATCGCCTGCACCTTCTTCACCCTGACGGTCGGCTGCGTTGTCCACGCCCTGCGCAATATCGGCAGATTGCGGGTGCAAAAGCACATCGATCTTCACTGTGCGCCAGTTGAAGCCGTCCTGCTCATAACCGATTTCGCGAATCGCCTTGCGTGCAGCAGAGCGAAAACGCGCCGGATTGATCAAAGGATGGCCCGCCTTGTCGTGGGCGATGGTGCCGTCCTTATTCTTCTTCAGGAAAGTTTCTGGCACACGCACTTCGCCGGCAATAACCACGCGGTTGGTGGTGGCAAGCGTTTCGCATGCAACGCGGACGGACCAGGGGTCAACGCCCGAACGGCGCGCCTCCTTGTAGATCATGTCTACGATTTCATCGGAAATGCGGTCGCAAACCTTGTCCGGATGACCTTCGGACACCGATTCGCTGGTGAAGAGATAAGAACTGCGCGACACGGGTAACCCCTCTTGAAAATCCAACGGAGCCTTTGTCCGTTATGGAAACACAGTAGCGCCCGGAGTGATAAACAGGTTCCGGGCACATCTTTGTGTTAGCGAAGTTGGGAATAAACCGTCAATGCATATTCTTGTTGCGACACCGCGTTGCCGGAAAAAATCCTCCCGGCAGACGCTTTTTTGAGACAATTTGGGATTTATTCGCCGTCAGCAGCAAGCGACTTCACAAGATCGATAATCTTGCGGCGCACTTTTGGGTCAGCGATTTTGGTGAATGCACGGGTGAGCTGCACGCCTTCATTCGAGCTGAGGAAGTCGACGACATAAGTCGCTTCATTGTCCTCGGCAAAGCCTGCCTGTGTGTTGGAAGCGGAACCCGGTGCGTCTTCAAAAAAGAAGGAAACAGGGACGTTGAGAATAGACGAAATGGCCTGAAGACGGCTTGCACCGACGCGATTGGTGCCTTTTTCGTATTTCTGGATCTGCTGGAATGTAATGCCGAGGCTTTCGCCCAATTTTTCCTGACTGAGACCCAGCATGTTGCGGCGAAGGCGAATGCGACTTCCCACATGCACATCGATGGGGTTGGGCTTCTTCTTATTCTCAATCATACAGCATCACTCCTCGCAACCGCGAGCTTTCATTCATGGCCTGTTCATCTGAACAGAGATAATAATCATTGTGGGAGGTAGTCAGACTGGTTTGCGCAAGAAACCGTCACCGCCCGAGTATAACATCTTAACAAAATTGCCGTGTCAATGAAAACGCCTGCGGAATGACAACCTGAACCACACGCATATGGCGAGTAGGGTTAACAGAAGCGCAAGAGTCTGTTTGCCACCGGGCGCAGTGCCCCAAAATGGCACACGCTCTTCCGGCAAATAAGCATCAATTACCCCCACTGCGTCAAGTGGGAGTTGCATTATGATTCGACCGTAGGAATCCACAACAGCCGAAATGCCATTATTCGCGGCGCGCACAAGCGGCAAGCCCTGCTCGACAGAGCGCACCTGCGCCTGTCGGAAATGCTGATAAGGTCCGGGTGTGTCGCCATACCACGCATCATTGGTGACATTGACAATCGCCGTCACCTTGCGCCCGGTATAGGACAGCTCGTCGGGGAAAATCGCCTCATAACAGATCAGCGGCAGGAAGGTCTGACCTTCCATCACATTGATCGCATGACGTGTCTTGGCAGCGGTGAAACCACCGGGCATTTCCACCACTTCCTGTAATCCCCAACTGCGCAGCGTCCGCTCAAACGGCAGATATTCGCCAAAAGGCACCAGATGCACCTTGTCGGTGTAATCAATGATTGTGCCCTGACTGTTGATGGTCAGAATGGAATTATAATAGCGCGGTTCGCGGCGCGGAACGAGTTCCTCACGCACCGCACCGGTGAGCAGCACCTGATCATCGTCAATGACATCGGCAATGCGTTTGAGCGCCTCGGGCGTCAGAGAAAGGATATAAGGCACCGCAGTTTCAGGCCAGATGACCACATCGGGCTTTGGCTTGCCCTGAGCTGGTGCCTGCTTGGTCATGGCAATGAATTTATCGAAAATCGCACGGCGTTCATTGTCATCCCATTTCATGCTTTGTGAAATGGATGGCTGAACGATGCGGATGGAAAGCGTTGTCCGATCCGTATCAAGGGGGGGGGCGTTCGAAAGGGTCCATGCGCCAAAACCAATATGGGATGCAAGCAAGACGACTGCCAGAACAAGGCCGCTTTTTGCCAGACGCCCGCCGCTCAACAATGCGGGTGCGGAAAAAACAAGCGCTGCAAGCGCGCTCATGCCGATAAGGCCAATAATTTCCACCGACTGCATCATCATCGGAACAGGCATGAGCGCATAGCCGAGCGCATTCCACGGAAAACCCGTGAATACGAATGTCCGCAGCCATTCGACAAAGCCAAAGGCAAAGGCAATCGCAAAGATACGCCCGATGCCCTGCGACCAGAACAGACGTGCGATCACCGAAGCCAGTCCGTAGAAAATCGCAAGAAATGCCGGCAGGCCAAGAACGGCCAATGGTATTGCCCATGCGAATTGTTCCGCATCGACAAGCAGTGCGGTGCCGATCCACCACAGGCCAAATACGAAATAACCGAAACCAAACCACCAGCCGATGATGCCTGCGGGCAAAAAGCGCCGGATCGGGCCTTTGTCTTTATCGGGAACAGCGCCGTCAATCAGCCAGACCAGAAATGGAAAAGCGAGGAAACCTGCGATGAAAATGTCAAATGGCGGCTGCGTCAGGGTCGCGACGGCGCCGCTTAAAAAAGCCACCAGCGCACGACGCCATCCGCTCAATGAAGAGATCTTCCCCGCAAGTCTCTCGATCATCAGGCCTCTCTAGAGCGCCGTGCGTCCTTTAGGACGCACAAAGGACGCTCTCAACTATTTTATCTACGCATCGGACTTTCCAAAAATCGATTCCGATTTTTAGGTCGATGCTGTAGATGTTTGCGTAGCGTTGTCAGATGCATCATCATCCAGGCTTACAACTGACTCTCGTCTGTGATTGTCCGCTTCCGAAAGCGGTACGATGCGGACGCGTTTGACGCGGCGCGGATCGACTTCGAGCACATGAAACTCGTAGCCCGGAATTGCCTGCACGACTTCACCGCGCAACGGAATGCGACCCAGAACGGAGAAGATAAGGCCGCCGACCGTATCGACATCCTCACCGTGTTCACCCGCTTCGAAGGTTGGGCCGATTTTCAGGGCCAGTTCTTCAAGGTCTGCGCGTGCATCAACGACAAAGACGCCATCGGCTTCTTCTGCGATCATGATTTCTTCGTCATCATGTTCGTCTTCGATGTCGCCGACGACCATTTCGACGATGTCTTCGAGCGAAGCCAGACCGTCGGTGCCACCATATTCGTCGATGACCAGCGCCATCTGGATATGGGCTGCCTGCATGCGCGCCATCAATCCGCTCGCCATCATTGATGGCGGCACGAAAAGAACCGGGCGCATGAGGTCAAGCTCGCCAATCGTTTTGGTGAGATCGATACGGCCCATGTCAAAATTGGCAGCGCTTGAATCACTTGAATCACCTGCGTCGCGGCCAAGTTTCTGGCGCGCCTGTCTGGTGATATAATTGAGCACATCGCGGATATGGATCATGCCACGCGGATCATCGAGCGTTTCAGCGTAGACCGGCATGCGCGAATGGCCGGAGGTTTCAAACAGCTCCAGCGCTTCCCAGAGCGGTGTGGAAATTTCAATCGCCACCACATCGGCACGCGGGATCATCACATCTTCGACGCGAATTTCGCGCAGACGCAGGATGTTGTTGAGCATCGCCTTTTCTTCAGGCGAGAAAACCGAATCCTGCTCCCCAGCGGTGCTGGCGATTGCATCGGCCAGATCTTCACGCAGGGAAGATGACTGGCGCGAGCGCATGAATGGAAAAATATTCGACAAAAGGGAACGCTTTTCGCTCGTTTGCGAGCGCTGCGTACTTTGCCCTTCGGCGTCTTGTGTGTCGCTACGGCTATCGCCAGCGGTGGAAGAGTTGTTTTGGTCAGCCATGGTCAATCTGTTTCAATGTTTACATCGGATACAGCATAAGGGTCGGGGATGGCAAGAGCATGAAGGATTTCGCGTTCGCGACGTTCCATTTCCTCGGCCTCCTCGTCAGTCTCATGATCGTAACCCAAAAGATGCAAAAAGCCATGCACCACCAGATGGGTGAGGTGATTTTCGAGCGGTTTACCCTCTTCAAGCGCTTCTCGCTCAACGGTTTCACGCGCAATGATGATGTCGCCCAGCATGGGGCCGGGCTGTTCACCAGCCTTCACAGGATAAGCCGGGAAAGACAGAACATTGGTGGGTTTGTCCTTGCCGCGCCATTCGGCGTTGATCGCCTGAATGGAGGCATCGTCTGTGAAAACCAGACTCAATTCGCTTTGAGCCGGATTGAGCCGGAGATTATTCCAGGCGGCCTCGACCGAGCGCTTTGCAAGCCCTTCAAGGGCTGTTTCATCCGGCCAATTGCCGGCTTCGATCATAATATCGATCTCTATCGCGTTGTCTGACACTTCTGTCGCGGCTTGCGATGAGGCAGCCGCTCTATCCTTCCGGTTAATACCAATGAATAAACTCTGCCTGCTTTTCGCAGACAGAGTTCCTTAAAATCGTTATTCACCCACGTGATTGCAAGGTGACCGTGTTATTTTTCGCATCATTGTCATAGGCGCTGACGATTGCCGCAACCAGCGGATGACGAACCACGTCTTTTTCAGTGAAGCGGACTTTGATAACCGACTCGACATTTTCAAGCACGCGCAGAGCCTCGACGAGACCAGATTTCTGTCCCGGCGGAAGATCGATCTGGCTTGGATCACCATTGACCATCATGCGCGAGCCTTCACCAAGACGCGTTAGAAACATCTTCATCTGCATGGAGGTTGTGTTCTGCGCCTCATCGAGAATGACGGCAGAATGCGCCAATGTGCGGCCACGCATGAAGGCAAGCGGAGCGATTTCGATCACGCCTGCCGTAATGGCACGCTCGACCTTTTCCGCAGGCATCATATCATAAAGCGCATCATAAAGCGGACGCAGATAGGGATCGACCTTTTCCTTCATATCGCCCGGCAAAAAGCCGAGCCGCTCACCGGCTTCAACCGCCGGACGCGACAGGATAATGCGCTCCACAAGACCGCGCTCAAGCAGCATGGCTGCATGGGCGACCGCGAGATAAGTCTTACCCGTACCGGCAGGGCCAACCCCCATAACAAGCTCGGATCGATCAAGGGCGCGCATATAGGCGTCCTGAACCGGCGTGCGGGCAAAGATCGTCTTTTTGCGCGTCGAGATTTGCGCAGCCGACATTTTTCCCTTGGTTTCAAGCGTTGGCAATGTGAGCTGATCATCCGCAGCCACCGCAATACGAATAGCGCCATCGACATCCGAAGCGGTCAGCTCATTGCCTTTTTGCAGATATTCATAAAGCTGATCGAGGGTACGACGTGCCTGTTCAGTCGCAGTCGGCTCTCCGCGAATGGAAAGCTCATTGCCCCGTGAGCGCACATCGACGCCGAGCTTCTGCTCAATACGCGCCAGATTCTCATCGAACTGGCCGTAAAGCGCACTGGCAAGGCGATTATTGTCGAAGGTGAGGACGATATGGGCCATATCGGAGGCCCCGGCTGTCGCACTCGTAGCAGAACTCGCAGCCGGGCTTGAAATTGTGTTTGTTTGCGTATGGATGGTTGGCTTGGCAGGCTTTAGTTTTTCCGTAGCGCTCAAACGCATCTCCCTAAGGTTCACGCATTGCAATCGCAGTACTGGCAGGACGTTCGGTCAAAGACTACTCACCGCGACTACTGCCTTCACACTATCATGCGCTTAGACGAGCTTTTGCGCAATAAGACTATTGGTGCCAGTCCCCGTAATTTTTACGTGAATGATGTCGCCAACCTGATCGTCATTATCATCGATGATGGCAGGCAGGAGCCATGGCGAGCGTCCAACCATCTGGCGGTCAAAGCGGCCGGGCTTTTCCAGAAGCACATCCATTTCGCGACCGACCAGCGAATTCTGAAATGCATATTGCTGTTCGTTGAGAAGTGCCTGAAGACGCTGCAAACGCTCGTCCTTCACCGCTTCCTCCACGTGATCGGGAAGATCGGCACCCGGTGTGCCGGGACGCGGCGAATATTTGAACGAATAGGCCTGCGCATAATGCACTTCGCGCACAAGCTGCATCGTATCTTCGAAATCCTGATCGGTTTCGCCGGGGAAGCCGACGATGAAATCGCCCGAAAGCGCCATATCCGGGCGCACTCCGCGAATGCGCTCGACAAGGCGGATATATTCGTCCGCCTTGTGACGACGGTTCATGGCTTTAAGAATGCGATCTGATCCGGCCTGAACCGGCAGATGCAGATAAGGCATCAATTGGCGCAAATCACGATGGGCTGCAATCAGCGTATCATCCATGTCGCGCGGATGGCTGGTTGTATAACGCAGACGCGCCACACCGGGAATGCGTGCAAGACGGAACAAAAGCTCGCCAAGTCCCCATTCGCGGCCATCATCGCCCACGCCATGCCATGCATTGACGTTCTGGCCCAGAAGGGTCAGTTCGCGCACGCCGCTATCGGCCAGACGCTCGGCCTCCTTCACGATCTGCGCAACGCTGCGCGAGACTTCCGAACCGCGTGTGTAAGGCACAACGCAGAAGGTGCAGAACTTGTCGCAACCTTCCTGAACCGTGAGAAACGCCGACACACCACGCTTGCGGGTTTCCTCGCGCTTTGGTGCGGGCAGATGCTCGAACTTGTCTTCTATGGCATATTCGGTTTCGACCACCTTTTCGCCACCGCGCACACGCGCAAGCGCGCTCGGCAGACGATGATAGGTCTGCGGTCCGATCACCAGATCGACATTGGGCGCACGACGCAAAATTTCCTGACCTTCGGCCTGTGCCACGCAACCGGCAACGCCGATGGTCAATTCCTTGCCATTGGGTCCGCGTTTATCCTTCATCTTGCGCAGGCGACCCAGCGCTGAATAAAGCTTTTCCGATGCTTTTTCGCGAATATGGCAGGTGTTGAGCAGGACCAGATCGGCATCATCCGGCGTGTCAGTGGTGACATAGCCTTCGGCTGCAAGGCTATCCGCCATGCGCTGGCTGTCATAGACATTCATCTGGCAGCCGTAAGTCTTCACAAAGACCTTGCGTGTGTTGCTGCCATCCGGTGTTTTTTGAATATCGGTCATATTTTCGCTCATGCGCGGCTATCTACAATTTTTATCGCCAATTTGGAAGGCGACAAACTTACGCTTTTCTAGCAAGGCGGCTCAAGATGCTGACGCATCACGCCTTGATGAAATTCAAACGCCACTCGGGCTTAATCCAATTTCATCAGTTTCACTCTCTGGAATAGGTATCAATCTTCCGCGACTTCGCGTCCGAGAAGCGAACTTTGCAATAGTGCCCTCACCCTTTTTTCCATGGTGCGCGCAAGCCCCTTCCGGTCGGTCTCGGAAGTCACCACAATTGGTTCGCCAAAGCGCACTTCAACATCGACCGCGCCTTCACGCAGAATACCTTTGAGATGCGGCATCAATTCAACATCGCCCGGCCATGACGCAATTGGACGGTGATAACGGCCCATCGCCATGCCATGCACGCCGGTATAGGCAATCGCCACCGGCTGAACGATGACTTCCGGCACGCCCGCTTCACGGATTGCTGCATGGGCTGCACCAAAAAGCGCCGTCTTGAATGGCAATACGCGATTGCCGTCTGATGTCGTGCCTTCTGGAAACAGCACCATGGCATCGCCATCCGCCAGACGTTTTGCGATATTCGATGTTTGTTCGCCGGTCTTGCCGCGTCGCTCGCGCTCGACAAAAACTGTGCGCTGCAACACTGCGAAGAAACCAAAAACCGGCCAGCTTCTGACTTCGGATTTGGCAATGAAAGACACCTGCTCCGTGGCCGACAGAACGACGATGTCGCTCCATGAGGTGTGGTTGGAAACCAGCAGCAGCGGTCGGCCTTGCGCCATGTCACCAATGGTCGTGATACGAAAGCCCATCAAGCGCGCAACGACGCGGTGAAAGAAATTGGGCAGGCGGCGCTTCCATGTGTTTTTAAGCTTCAAGAACACATATTGCACCGGAATGAGCGAAAGGCTGAGCGCCACCATCGCAGCAACGACAAGGATGATGCGGATCGCACCGATCATTGCGGCCTCACCAGATCGCGCCGCAAGATCAAGGCTGATGAACGGCCATTGGCCGTTTCATAATAAGCAGGGCGATCACCGACTTTGCTAAAACCCATCCGGCGATAAAGTGCCAAGGCTGCGATATTGTTCTCATCAACTTCCAGAAACAGCGTTTCCGCCCGTTCCTGATAAAGATAACGCAGCACAGCATCCATCAGCGCGCGCCCGACGCCCTGTTTGCGCACTTCATCGGAAACCGCAATTGTGAGGATTTCCGCCTCGCCCGCAACCAGACGCGCCAGCACAAATCCGCAAGCCTTGCCGGGTTTACCCTCAGGCCGCGCCACAAATCCAAAAACATTATCCTGAGCAATGAGCGAGCGGAAATCATCCGAACTCCATGCATGATGAAACGAAAGTGCATGAACACGCTGAATTTCACCGCTATCCTGCGCACCGAGCTTTTCCACCGAAACGGGCTTGCTGCCAAAGCGCAAAAACGAAAGCCCCATCACCGCACGTCTCCGCCTGTCTTGCGCGGCAGGGCAAATCCGGTCTGTGGCTTCACATCAGGCCCGCGCATATAAAGCGGCTTTGGTGCCTCGCCCGGTTCGCGCAATGCTGCAAGCTTTGCGAAAGTGCCGATGCGTCCAGTCGGCTCAAGACCTGCAACTGTGAATGAGCCTGCAACCACTTCGTTCAGGGCGCTTGCTGCAGAACCCGTCAAAACTGTTTCAGAGCTTTGCTGCTTGATCAGCATGATCGCTTCTTCACGTGCCAGTACCATCGGTCCGGTTGTGGCATCATTATCGGCACCAAAAGCCTGCGCATAAATCTCGCCGCGATGCGCTTCCAGCAGAACCAGAACAGGCTTGCCCGGATGGCTGATTGCTGCTTCCGCAGCAAGCGCATCGAAAGCGCTCACACCAATTGCCGGACGCGCCAGTGCAAGCGCAAAACCGCGAGCAGCCGACACACCGATACGCACGCCGGTAAAGGAACCGGGGCCAATATTGACCGCCACGCGATCAAGGTCAGACATGGCAATGCCAGCCTGAGCCACGACCTGCCCGATATAGTCCATCAGAACTTCGGCATGTCCCTTGCCGATATTCTCGCTTATCTCAGCAAGAACGGCATCAGCGCCAGAATCAAAGATTGCGGCGGCGCACCAGGAGGAAGCTGTATCAAGGGCAAGTATCTTCATGAGCCATCGCGTAAAACAGAAATCGTTCTGCTACAAGCAAAACGCATAAAACCCATTGAATTTTATATCACCGGGCGGAACAAAATGCCGTGTGAAGCGTTTATCAAATGGGTGCCGGGCGTTTCAATCATATCACACTGCACATCGGCTTTTTCAAAGATCTGGCCAAGCCGAATTGGTATATGAAACGCGCAAACTCCTCCCTCGGCAAATGCCCTCGCTGAAACTGAGCCGGATCATGCAAAAGGATATGAGGATAAAATGTCCAAGAAGTCGATTCATGCAACCCGCAACGATCTTCCATCCAATACCAAGACGACGATGATCGCGCTTCTCAACGAGAATCTGGCTGCAACCATTGACCTTTCGCTCATCACCAAACAGGCGCACTGGAACCTCAAGGGACCGCAATTTATTGCCGTTCACGAATTGCTGGACACCTTCCGCAGCGATCTTGATGAGCATGTCGACACGATTGCTGAACGTGCAGTACAGCTTGGTGGAACTGCCTATGGCACCACGCAGGTTGTCGCAAAAGACACGAAGCTCAAGGCCTATCCGACCGACATTTACGCCGTACATGACCATCTGGCAGCACTGATCGAGCGCTATGGCGATGTTGCCAATCTCGTGCGCCAGTCGATCAAGGATGCCGATGAAGCAGGCGACGACACAACAGCTGATATTTTCACAGCCGCATCGCGCAGCCTCGACAAATCACTGTGGTTTCTTGAAGCGCACGTTCAGGAAAAGAACTGATTTTGGCGCTCTGACGGCCTGCAAATGTCGTTTTTCTGCGCTTCCGGTGCTCATGTGATGTTTTGGAGCGCATAGCTTTATCCGAAAAGTCTGCAACTTTTCAGAGCTATGCGTGAAAGCACACTCCGTTCCGGTTCTCGAAATCCACCATTTTCGGCACGTCATAACGTCGAAATGGATAGTGCTGAGCAAAAGGCCGGGAAATCCCCGGCCTTTTGCTTATCAATTCGTCCATTCACCGCCGCGCATGACAGGTTCGCGGCTTCCATCTGCATTGACGCCATCGACATCGATCTGGTCCGAACCGATCATCCAGTCGATGTGGATCAGGCTGGAATTACCGCCTTGGGCTTTGATCTGTTCCGGCGATAGATTTGCCCCATCAATGAAACATTTCGAATAGCACTGGCCGAGCGCGATGTGGCTTGCTGCATTTTCATCGAACAAGGTGTTGTAGAACAAAAGTCCGCTCTGCGAGATCGGCGAGGAATGCGGCACCAGCGCCACTTCTCCCAGACGACGCGCGCCCTCATCCGTATCCAGCACCTTGTTGAGCACTTCCTCGCCACGACTTGCCTTGGCTTCGACAATGCGTCCGCCTTCAAAGCGCACCGAGATATTGTCGATCAGCGTGCCCTGATGCGACAGCGGCTTGGTGCTCGATACGTGACCATCCACGCGCAGCGCATGCGGTGTGGTGAACACTTCTTCGGTCGGAATATTCGGATTGCAGGTAATGCCGTTCTTTGCGGTCGATGCGCCGCCATGCCATTCGTGGCCGTCCGCCAGTCCGACCGTGAGGTCAGTACCAGGTCCCTTGAAATGCAGCGCGCTATAGGCCTTTGCATTGAGAAAACGCGTGCGGGTGCGTAGTGCCGCATTATGTGCAGCCCATGCACCGACCGGATCTTCGACATCAACGCGCGATGCCGCAAAGATAGCATCTGCCAGCTTGCGGGTCGCGACATTTTCCGTTTCATTGGGGAACATCAGCTTCGCCCATTCCGGGTTTGGATAGGAAATGATGTTCCAGTTGATGTCGAAGCCTGCAATTTTTTCAAGTGCTGGCTGATAGGCTTTGGAATTGGCGCGGTTGGCACGCGAAACCTTTGCCGGGTCCTGCGAAGACAATAACATCGGATTATCACCGGCAATGGCAAGGCGAGCCGCGCCATTGGCATAGGCTTTGGCCATGCCTTCATAGAGCCAGTCTGCTGCGCGATCAAAGCTCTCATCAGCCGCATTCTCATAACGCGCCAGAGCAATTGCATCATCAGAGAAAAACGGCGTGACCAGACCGGCACCTGCCTTATAGGCGTGTTTGGCAATCAGACGCACCAGCGGCAGCGCCACGACAGGTGCCGTAATGACAAGGTCCTGCCCTTCACGCAATTGCAGGCCCACGCGCACGGCAACTTCAGCCAGACGTTCAAGTTTTACCGGATCAATGACGGGAGCGTTCGTGTCATGTGGCATAGGACTGCAAGCCTCGTGTTTGAAAGAATCAACCGCAGTTTAGAGCGCTTTTTGATCTGATTACATCCGATAAGCGCGCTAATTTTTCTGCGCGCAGATATTGCCTGAAAACCGCTTCGCACTTTTCACGATGTGCTGGGCTAGCGTGCATAATTTCACCACTCTTTTTGGAGCTATTGCGCTATATTGAGAATGCGGTCGATAATTTTTGATTTTACGAGAGCAACTTCTATGAAGAAAAGCGTGCTTATTATCCTCAGTCTGGCGGGTGTGCTGGCAGGGTGTCAGACGATGACGCCTGAACAACGCCGTGCAGCCGATGAACAGACCTGCCAGGGCTATGGCTTCAAGCAAAAATCCGATGCTTTTGCGAATTGCCTGATGCGGCTCGATCTCGACCGCCGCGCAGATCGGCGCGCCTGGGAAAATCGATCTGACTTCTACGACAGACCGATGGTGATTTATCAGCCGGTTCCCGTTGCAGTGCCCGTCAAATAAAAAGCTCAAATAAAAAAGCGCCCTTCTGGGGCGCTTCTGTTTTATCTGCTCACTCTTTTCAAAGCGGCGATTCCGGACGTTCCTGCGAAAGCAGCAGGGCGCCGATTGCATCGACATGTTTCTTATCGGCAGTGTAACCCAGCGACACATTCTCGACAGCCGGCGCCGTCTCATCGAATGTCGGCTGATAGCTTGCAACCTGTGTCATCACCGGCTTTTCAGCAGGCTTTACAGGGAGAGCAGCCAGACGTTCGCCAACCCGATCACCGCGAGCCTGCGGGCCAACGCCGCCATTGTGCTGCGCTTCAATCGTGTTTGATGCCTCAGCCATAGCAAGCTGCACAGTTGGCTGTGCCTGTGGAACAGGAACATCCTGCTGCGATGTTACGTTGTAGAACGGACCTTCCGGCATCGAAGGCGACTGTGGCGTCGATGCATAAGCCAGATTGTAAGGCGTCTGCGGAACGGGGTTTTGAAGTTCTCCGTCGCGGCCGCGCTTTTCGTAGAAGGAGTTTCCGCCCGCGACCAGCACGTAATGCATGTTGTTGTAAGGGAATTTGAGGCCAGCGGTGTGGAAGAACATCGAATTCTTCAACTTGGGGTGACGCTTGCCCTTAAGAACTGCGTCGGCAGCAGCCTGAACATCCGGCAGCGCCTGAGAGTTCATCTTGCGGGTCAGAACGCCGGGCGCAAACTGGTTCTTCTGACCAACAACACCACAGATCGTATCCGGATAGCTGCCGGATGCGAGACGGTTCATGACAACTGTGCCAACAGCCATCAAGCCATCAGGACTTGAACGGTTCGATTCAAAGAACATCGCGCGCTGCAGGCATTCGCGGTCTTTGGCAGTGTAAGTGAAAGTCTTGACCCCATTGACCGTCTTGACGTGGCTGGCAGCCGCTGTCTTGTCGGTCTTCGCCTTGGTTGTGCCGCCCGTCGTCGTGCAACCCGTCACCAAAAACGGTGCTACGAGCAGCCCGATCAGAACAGGCCATTTCCATGTACCGGCGCGCGTCAACGGACAAATCTCATAATTAGAACCCTTACCTGATCAAGCCCGGCTTCCGCACCGAAAAAGGCGCTTTGAAAACCGACTGTGATGCAAAGCCAAATAGAACGAAAATCAAAAATCGAATGTTCTGCTGTCACTCAGCGTCTTAAAGTTTTGGAATTTTTAGGCCAAAAAATGGCAAAGCGTCAAATTCGGAAAATCAGATCGCAGTCAGGATAATCATGAAATCAACCTGAATCAAAAGCTTAATTTTCGCTGCAAGCCCTTCAAATATATTAATAAATCCCTAATTAAACCTATCAATTCTTATAAGTTATTGATTTTATGAGATTCAATCATCATTGAAACAGGCCATATCAGCGCCCCAATTCATCTTTTCTTTCAAGTTTTTAGCAATCAGAATTTTTGACCAGAAAAGCTCTTCAAAAAAGCTGTTTTCACCGCCAAAAACTGAGATGTTCAACTTTATCGACAAAACTGTAATATCGCGTGAGAAGGGCCATTCTGGCACTGCCGAAGAACATAATTTCCGAATCGGCGGTTGTTATTGGGGAGGCTGAGCGTCTCTCCCCAAACAAAAATCTCGCTGCTTTTATCAAGCAGCGAGACGAAAATATACGCGCTCTAAAACGCCTGAACAGTTATCCAAAGGAATAGCCGGCACCACGCACAGTGCGGATCGGATCAAGCGCGCGACCAATATTGATTGCCTTGCGCAGACGACCCACATGCACATCGACCGTGCGGTCATCGACGTAAATATCCGGTCCCCAGACGCCATCCAGCAACTGGCTGCGCGAGAACACGCGGCCCGGCGACATCATGAAATATTCAAGCAGGCGGAATTCCGTCGGTCCGAGACGGATTTCTTTTTCCTTTCGATAGACGCGATGCTGCTGGCGATCGAGAACAAGCTCGCCGACTTTAAGCACATGCGAGAGCACGCTTGGATTGGCACGGCGCAGCATGGCTTTGACGCGTGCGAGCAGCTCCGGTGTTGAAAATGGCTTCACCACATAATCATCAGCCCCGACGCTCAGGCCCCGAACACGCTCGCTTTCCTCGCCGCGCGCTGTGAGCATGATCACCGGCAGACGCTCTGTTTCCGGCCACTGGCGCAGACGGCGGCACAGCTCAATGCCTGAAACGCCCGGCAGCATCCAGTCGAGAATGAGAAGGTCCGGCACGTTTTCACGCAGTGCAATTTCGGCTTCATCGCCACGCAATATCGTATCGACGTGGTAGCCCTCGGCTTCGAGGTTATAGCGCAACAGCACGCTCAGCGCTTCTTCGTCTTCAACCACAGCAATCTTGGGTGCCTGTGACATGCATAATTTCCTATCGGGTTAAGCGTGACGGCACATGCAACTCCCCCGTTCGACCGCGTGCCGCCGCGTTTTTTACATATGCGAGATGGCTTGCCGTATCTCTACAGCAAACCATGTTTTCAGGATTTACGCGCCTCATCCACGACAATACCGTGGCTCAGATCTTCCTTCGGACGCTCGGCTGGCATTTGCACGCCGGTCACGATGTAATAGACTGTCTCAGCAATATTGGTGGCATGATCGCCAATGCGCTCGATATTCTTGGCGCAGAACAAAAGATGCGTGCAGGCGGAAATATTGCGCGGATCTTCCATCATATAGGTTAGCAGCTCGCGGAACAGCGAGGTGTACATCGAGTCAATTTCGTCATCGCGGTCGCGAACGATGTTGATCTGCTGCACCGAACGCGTCGCATAGGCATCGAGCACGTCCTTGAGCTGGGTGAGTGCGAGTTCGGCCAGCGTTTCAAGTCCGCGATAAAGCTTGCCCGGCTGACGGGATTCCGACACCGCTGCAACACGCTTGGCAATGTTTTTTCCAAGATCGCCAACGCGTTCAAGATCGGCAGAAATACGGATGGAACCGATGATCTCGCGCAGATCGACAGCCATTGGCTGACGCTTGGCAATGATCATGACGGCCTTGTCGTCGATCTCGCGCTCGCTCGCATCGAGGATAAGATCGTCGGAAATAACGCGCTGTGCCAATGCATTGTCGGCGTTGACGATGGCTGCAACGGATTGCTCGACCATACGTTCTGCATGACCGCCCATTTCGGCGATCTTATGGGTCAGGAACTGTAGTTCTTCGTCGTATGCGCTAACAGTATGCTGAGACGCCATGATAGACCTCAATTTAAAAATGCAGGAAGCGGAACCGAAATCGGTTCGCGCTTTTGCTGAAATAATGTTTAGCCAAAACGACCGGTGATGTAGTCCTGCGTGCGCTTTTCGGTCGGGGCCGTAAACATCACATCCGTGTCGCCCACTTCCACCAGATTACCCAGGTGGAACATGGCAGTGCGCTGCGAAACGCGAGCGGCCTGCTGCATGGAGTGCGTCACGATCACGATGGTGTAGTTCTGGCGCAACTCGTCGATCAGCTCTTCAACCTTTGCGGTTGCAATCGGATCGAGTGCCGAACACGGCTCATCCATCAGGATCACTTCAGGGCTGACAGCAATGGCGCGCGCGATGCAAAGACGCTGCTGCTGACCACCGGAAAGGCCGGTTCCGGCGTCATGCAGACGATCCTTCACTTCTTCGAAAAGACTGGCCTTCTTAAGGCTTGTGACCACGATTTCCTCAAGGTCAGACTTGTGACGTGCAAGACCATGAATGCGCGGGCCATAGGCTACATTCTCAAAAATGGTTTTTGGGAACGGATTTGGCTTCTGAAACACCATGCCGACGCGCGCGCGCAGTTCAACAACGTCGATCTTCGGATCGTAGATGTCTTCATTGTCGAGCGTAATGTTACCGACGATGCGGCAACCTTCGATCGTGTCGTTCATGCGGTTCAGCGAACGCAGGAATGTCGACTTGCCGCAACCCGAAGGACCGATCAGTGCGGTGACCATCTTTTCCGGCACGTCCAGATCGACTTCGAACAGAGCCTGCTTCTCGCCATAGAACACGCAGACCTTTTCGCCACGCATCTTTATGGAGGGGGCGTTGGTGCTCATTTTTTCTCCTACGGCTTTTTCGAGAGATCGTTCAGTCATGAGATTCATCATTTCTCTCCCGTTTACCAGCGGCGCTCAAAGCGGCGGCGCAGAATAATTGCTGCAATGTTCATTACTGCGAGGAACAGGAGAAGGACGATAATAGCGCCTGATGTCCGTTCTACAAAGGCACGTTCAGCTTCATTGGCCCACATGAAGATTTGCACAGGCAATGCCGTTGCAGGATCCATCGGGGTTGCCGGCATATTGGCAACAAACGCCACCATACCGATCAGAAGCAGTGGAGCGGTTTCACCCAGCGCCTGAGCAAGACCGATAATCGTTCCGGTCAGAATGCCCGGTGCTGCTAGCGGCAACACGTGATGGAACACCATCTGCGTTTTTGAAGCACCAAGGCCAAGAGCTGCCGCACGGATCGACGGCGGCACGGCGCGAAGCGCGGAACGTGTCGCAATGATGATTGTGGGAAGCGTCATCAATGTCAGCACCAGACCACCGACAATTGACGCTGAACGCGGCAGATTGAAGAAGTTGATGAAGACCGCAAGTCCAAGCAGACCGAAAACAATCGACGGAACCGCTGCGAGATTGTTGATGTTGACCTCGATAATATCGGTGAGGCGGTTCTTCTTGGCATATTCTTCAAGATAGATCGAAGCGGCCACACCGATAGGCAGTGCGAGAACCAGCACGATCATCATCATGTAGAACGAACCGACCAGCGCCACACCCAGACCAGAGGTTTCAGGACGGCTGGACGCGCCGTTGGTAAACAGGCCCCAGTTGAAAGCCTGACTCATGATGCCTTCATCGCTCAGCGTCTTGATCCAGGCAAACTGGCGGTCTGAAACCTTGCGGTTTGCTTCCGGCACAGCGAGATCGATCTGGCCCTTATAGGCAGAGTCAATATCAGCAGCAGCCAGAACGGGGATCGTCTGCGTCGTGCCGATCAGAGCCGGGTTCTTCATCACCATTTCGCGAAGCTGAACGCGAACACCGTCGGAGAAGAAACGCCCAACTTCACGCATTTCAGCGCGATCCGTAGTCGGAACGCCCAGCTTTTCAGCCAGAGCGTTGCGTACCAGAAGTGGATAGTTGGCCGTGATCAGCACATTCGGATCTGTTGCAAGCTTGTTGCCCGGATCGATAACCTGTGCGTCAAGCTTGACCGGCAGATAAATCGTCGTCTGTCCGAAAGCCGTATAGCCCTTGGAAAAGACCGAGAACAAAAGCGCGCAGAGGAAGAACACACCAATCGCAATGGCAACAATGCCATAAAGACGGAAGCGGCGTTCAGCAGCGTAGCGACGCTTGATTCCGATATCGCGGCGCTGGGGCTGTGCCACAGCGGCCCCGGCATTGAGAGTTGAATCGGTCATTATTCGTACTGCTCCCGGTACTTGCGAACGATGTAGAGCGCAAAGATGTTCATGATCAGCGTCAGGACGAAGAGGGTGATACCCAGCGCAAAGGCAACCAGCGTCTGGGGCGAGTCAAATTCGAGATCGCCTGTCAGCTGACTGACGATTTTTACGGTGATCGTCGTCATCGCTTCAAAAGGATTGGCGGAAAGACGGGCTGCAACACCGGCCGCAAGCACCACGATCATGGTTTCACCAATTGCACGCGAGGCTGTCATCAGCAGTGCGCCGACAATGCCCGGAAGTGCCGCAGGCAGAACAACCCGCTTGATTGTTTCGGAACGCGTTGCGCCCAGACCAAGCGAACCATCACGCAGCGAGCGCGGAACCGATGTGATGATATCATCGGATAACGACGACACGAACGGGATCAGCATCACGCCCATGACGAGACCTGCGGTCAGAACGCTCTGCGCCATGATGAAGCCCTGACCGCCAGCGATGGCGGCAGAAATGTCACGCAGGAACGGGCCGACCGTTATCAGGGCGAAGAAGCCGTAAACAATGGTCGGGATACCGGCGAGGAGTTCGAGCATCGGCTTGACCACGGTACGGACACGCGGCGATGCATATTCGGCCATGTAAATTGCCGAGAACAAACCAACCGGCACCGCAAACAACATCGCAACGAGTGCAATATAAAGCGTACCAGCCAAAAGCGGGATCAGACCGAACTGACCAACTTCACCACCCGAACCTGCGGCTGCGAAACGTGGGTCCCAGACGGTTCCGAAGAAGAAGTCCATCGGGGCAATCGACTGGAAGAAGCTCACTGTCTGAAACAGAACTGAGAACACAATGCCGATGGTTGTGAGAATGGCGATGCCGGAGGCTGCGATCAGTCCCCACAAAACGATGCGCTCGACATTGTTACGCGCACGTGTGCGGCGCTTGATACCCGAAAGGCCAAAAATGAGGCCGGCAATCGCGATAACCAGAGCGATTGCGCTGCCAACCGTGTGCGAAATCTTGCTGGCTTTATCAAGAAAGATTGCAACCGGGACCATATAGTCCTGACCTTCGGTCGCAAGTGCTACGCCTTTTGAGCCAAGAACATCACGCGCTTGCGCGTAGGTCTGCGGTAGGCTGTCGATCTCAGCAGGTGTGAGCTTTTGCAAGCCATCTGACAGACTGCGGATCATCCCAAGCTGCAAACTGCGCTCGGAATAAGTGCCATCTTCAACGGCAGCAGGCATGCGTGCGGTTGCCGAATGATCAAGATAAACGGATGTGCCGACTGCCCAGACCGCAAGAAACAGAATTGCGGGCAATGCCGAAACGAGGAAAACCCACCAGCCATGATAAAGCGGACGGGAATGCATTTTCTCTGCGGCAGAACCTGAACTGACGACAGGATGCGCCTTGTCAATTGCAACGGCACGCTGTCGACCTATGAAGAATCCGATCAGTCCGATTGCAACGACACTGACGAGAACCAGAAAGAAGGACATTCAATTTCCCCGGTTGCCCCAAAAAATGCGAAAACAGCTTACTCGTAATATTACAGCCAGCTTATTTCCACGCGAATGCGCTTGTCTTATAGAACACGCGCTAAAGAGAAAGAACGTGAGGACCAATGATCCCCACGTTCCACAGATCAAAGCTTACTTGACGGCAATAACCTTGCCTTCAGTAAAGGACGTGCGCTGCGCTTCACGTTCTGCATCCGGTGCTGGAACCAGACCGTATTCAGCGAGCGGCGCATCAGGGCCGACCATCTGTTCCGACAGGAAGAAGTCAACATATTCCTTGAGGCCTGGAATGACGCCAAGGTGAGCCTTCTTCACGTAGAAGAACAGTGGGCGCGATACAGGATATTCACCCGAAGCAACAGTTTCAGCCGATGGCGTTACGCCGCCAACAGTTGCAACCTTGAGCTTGTCAGCATTGTTTTCGAAGAAATAGAGGCCGAAAACGCCAACGCCCTGCTTGTTGGAGTCGATGCGCGCCAGCGTTTCGCTGTAATCGCCATCGATGTCTACAGCCTTGCCGTCTTTACGAACAGCGATACAGGCAGAAGCGGCAGCCTTGTCATCAAGGCCGGTCTTCTTGATTTCTTCAAGAGCGCCCGATTCCTTACAGCCGTCAGCCATCAGCTTTTCTTCAAAAACTTCACGCGTGCCGTGCTTTTCGCCAGGGATATAGGCAGCAATGTCCCAATCCGGCAGGTCTGCATTGACCTGGTTCCACTTGGTATTTGGATTGTCTACGAGCTTGCCATCTACGACGAGCTTGGCAGCAAGTGCCTTGTAAAGATCAACCGGAGCAAGCTTCCAATCCGGGCCGTTGACGTCAGTTGCAAAGACAATGCCGTCATAACCGAAACGGACTTCCTGAACATCCTTGACGCCAGCGTCGATGCAGGACTGAAGCTCGGTGCTCTTCATGGCACGCGATGCATTGGCGATATCGATGGTGTTTTCACCGACGCCCTTGCAGAATTCCTTGATGCCTGCGCCCGAGCCGCCCGATTCAATAACCGGGGTCTTGAAGTTTGGATAGGTTTCGCCAAAGGTTTCAGCGACGATCTTTGCATAAGGCAGAACGGTCGAGGAACCGGAAACCTGAATCTGTTCGCGTGCGTTGGCAGCCGAAACCGACAATACTGCAGCTATTGCAAGCGCTGCGGTCGAGGAAATCATCTTGTTCATGAACACCAGTCCCTGTTGTAAAAGACACATGACGTGAAAGCGTCAGCAGCCATCTACGCGCTCTATATAACAGTCATATGACAGTAGTGTTACAGCTCCGTGTCATTCACGGATGCAGCCGAATTTGTGCCTATTGATGCAATTTGCCTAATATTATGAATCACTCGCTTGGGCGCGAAAGAACGTAGATCGCAGAACCGAGCATGAAAATTGTGACACTGACCGCCAGCAATGGGCCGGGCTGTGCACCCCACCAGAACATGCCGTAACCAAATGTCATGCCAAGGCAGGCATAAAGCTTGGCCTTTGGCGGTATCGCGCCACTTTCACGCCATTTGATGATCATTGGGCCAAAACGCGGATCAGCCAGCAGACGCGCCTCAAACTTTGGCGAGGAGCGCGCAAAGAACCATGCCGCAAGAATAATAAAGATGGTGGTTGGCATGACGGGCAGGATCGCGCCGATAATGCCGAGCGCCAGCATGAGAAAGCCAAGGCATGTGTAAAGAATGCGCTTGCCAGTAGAGATTGGCGGAAGCGTCGTTTCAGTATCGTCCTTTTGCGGCTTATCCTGCATCATATTCCATTCTGAAGATGAGCGCTTATAACAGGATTTTCGCTTTTGCATGCATAGGGCGCGAGGTCAAAATGGCGTCATCACGCGGGATTTCAACAAAAGTTACAATCGGCACTGCAAACGTTACCGGAAAAAAACAGCCGGTGATTGTATTTTGCCCGGAAAAAGCCCGATTTCCTCAACTTGAGAATCTGGCATGAAAACTAAGCCTGCAAATAGAAATTGTATTGTCGCAGCTAAGCACCTCCCTCACTCCAAGCAGCTTTTCTTACTTTTCGGGCTTAAAAACATGTCTCGGCAAGCGACGCCTCTGAATCCTAACGAATCGTAAGCAGATTTACAGAAACAACGCGATTCAAGTCAAAATATTCCTGAGTTTTTCTTGAATCCACAAATAAACAACGCCGAGTATAGGATCATTTTCCGCACAGATCATTGAATCAACAACCTCATTATACTCCAAATAACATCACGCCATCGCCACATTTAGATTCCAATTGGCGCTGGTCTTTATCAGTCATGACTGTGAAGACCTTTCGAAACGACTCTTGGAATTGGTATGAACCTCAAAATCCGTATGGCTATGCTCGCCGTTGCGACAACAGGTCTTTTCTCGATCACCGCAATGGAAGCTCAGGCTGCGCGCTGTGGCGGTGCTTCCTGGTACGCACTGACCTCACGCACCGCATCGGGCGAACGCATGAACCCGGCGGGCTTGACCGCAGCGCACAAAACACTGCCACTCGGCACCAAGGTAAAAGTGACTAACCAGCGCAATGGCAAGTCACTCGTCGTTCGTATCAATGATCGCGGTCCTTTTATCAAAGGACGTGTGCTTGATCTCTCCAAGGGGGCTGCACAGCGTCTTGGCTTCATCAGCGCAGGCCACACCAATGTGTGTTTCACGCCGCTCTGAGTATTTCTTTGTCGTATTATCCGGCGCAAAAAGCTCACGCACTTTTGCTGCAAATTCTTTAACTCTATGATTTAAAATGTATTTTTGAAACCGCTATGGGCCTCCATGGCGGTTTTTTGCACATCTGAATACACGTAAAAGGTGCATGAATAGCAAAACACCCGCGTTAACCATTAATTAAGATGTTGGGCGAATACGAGGCCGATCGAATTGACTCAGACCACATTTCATATTTTAACTTTTCGTTAATAAATGCCCAGTGCGGGCTGTGAAAAGGGCGTTGAGTATGTTTTGTGTAGTTCGCTCCAGCTTAAAGATTATCGCTGCTGCAAGCATCGGCATTGCTGCTCTTACGTTAAGCTTTGGCGCGCAGGCTGCCTCGGGGCCCTTCATGCAGACCGGCAAGCTCACCTCACAGCCAATCGGCCATTACGAGTTCTGCAAGCGCGAAGCCGCTGAATGCAACATCGTGAGCCGCGACACACGTGCGCTCCCGCTCAACAACAATAACTGGCAACACATTCAGGCCGTCAATCTTTCGATCAATGAACGCATCAAGCCGATGACCGACATGGAAATCTACGGCGTTGAGGAATACTGGGCATACCCGACCACGGTCGGCGATTGCGAAGACTATGTTCTGCTCAAGCAGCGTGAACTGGCAAAGGCCGGAATTCCAATGACCGATTTGCTGATCACAGTCGTTCGCAAGCCTGACGGCGAAGGCCACGCTGTTCTGACCGTCCGCACTGATCGCGGTGATTTCGTTCTCGATAATCTGACCGACGAAGTTCTACGCTGGGATGAAACCGAATACACTTACCTCAAGCGTCAGGCCGCCAATCACACCGGCCGCTGGGTCACGATTGAAAGCCCGGACAACCTGCTGGTTGGTTCCGTTAAGTAGTATCAGGCAGACACAGAGCGACGTGCGCCTAAAATGGCGCACAAAGGTCGCTGTGAAATTTTTGAATTATGCAGCCGTCAGCCTTTCAGCGCCCATTCGGTAGGTAATCGCACTGGCAAGGTGTATCCGGCTAACCTGGTCGACACCATCAAGATCAGCCAGAGTGCGCGCCACTTTCAAAATACGATGATAGGCGCGTGCAGAAAAACGCATCTGCTCGCTGGCGTCGCGCAACAGCTTGATGCCAGCAGCATCAGGTTTCGCTATATCTTCAATCAGGCTTGCAGAACAATGCGCGTTGGTCATGGAGGCATCCAGTCCGAGTGCTGCATAGCGTGCGCTCTGGATAGCGCGCGCCCGCGCCACACGTTTGGCGACACTCTCGCTGCGCTCAGATTCTGACGGCTTAATAAGATCAAGCGCCGATACGGCAGGCATATCGACCCGCAGATCAATGCGGTCAAGCAGAGGACCGGAAATGCGCGCCTGATAATCGCTCTGGCAGCGCGGACCGCGTGCACAGTTGTGTCCCGGCTCGCCCGCCATGCCGCAACGGCAAGGGTTCATCGCCGCAATCAACTGAAACCGTGCCGGATAGCTGGTGCGGTGATTGACGCGTGCGATCATGCATTCGCCGGTTTCCAGAGGTTGTCGCAAGGAATCAAGCACCTGCGGTGAGAATTCTGGGAACTCATCCAAAAACAACACGCCATTATGCGCGAGCGACACCTCGCCGGGCCTTGCGCGCAATCCTCCACCCACCATTGCCGCCATGGATGCAGAATGATGCGGCGCACGAAATGGTCTTCGATCCGACAATTTGCCGCCTGAAAGTTCGCCAGCGATAGATGCAATCATAGACACATCAAGCAGTTCACGCGGGCTGAGCTTTGGCAGGATTGACGGCAATCGTTGTGCGAGCATGGATTTACCTGATCCGGGCGGACCAACCAGCAGCAGATTGTGATTGCCAGCGGCTGCAATCTCCAGCGCGCGTTTGGCGGTCTCCTGACCTTTGATTTCAGACAGATCGGGCTGGACATCGCTTGAAACCCGCATGGATGGTTCGGGCGGGGTTAGCACCTGTGTGCCCTTAAAATGGTTTGCCAGTGCGATCAGGCTGCGCGGCGCAAGAATATCGATCTGAGCACCCGCCCATGCAGCTTCGGGGCCATAGGCATGAGGGCAGATCAGCCCCTTATCCTCGCGATTGGCACTGATTGCGGCAGGCAATACGCCTGCAACGGCGGTGATTGTGCCATCGAGCGATAATTCACCAAGCACCAGATAGGATTGAATGGCATCTGCCGGAATGGCACCAATAGCAGCCATCAGTCCAACCGCAATTGGCAGATCGTAATGTGAGCCTTCCTTGGGCAGATCAGCAGGTGCAAGATTGATCGTTACCCGCTTGGTCGGCATGGAAAGACCAGAAGCATGCAGCGCTGCCTGCACCCGCTCGCGACTTTCGGCCACGGCCTTATCAGGCAGGCCGACAATCGACATG
>Ga0213829_1000822_pt1 | contig 25281 bp, 23 predicted proteins | sample MC6MC0896MG_FD_180665 | JGI IMG/M metagenome (GOLD analysis project Ga0213829, IMG submission 180665) | Enriched soil aggregate microbial communities from Iowa State University, Ames, United States - MC6-MC0896-MG | ecosystem: Environmental > Terrestrial > Soil > Unclassified | place: USA: Iowa...
TTCGCGCCGATGTAGCTGATCCAATTGATAAAATTGTTGCCGATAGCCTTGACTGGATCATGGTGACGGCCCAGGCTAATCATAGTTTGTAACTATCTGTCTTGATTGGGCGCTCGAAATACCGAGCGCCCAAATCTAGAATTAGTTGCTTGCGCGGCGTCCGGTTGCATCGAAAATATGGACGTCTCTGGCCGATGCGCCGATCTTAACCTTTTCATCAATGGTATGTTCTGAACGACCGGCAACGCGGAAGATCAGCGGCTTACCATCGGAGAGAGAGCTGTGAATATAGCTTTCCGCACCGACCAGTTCGATAGCATCAATGCGCACTTCGGTGTTGAAGCCGTCTGCGTCCGGCTCGCCGTTTTCGATGATGCGGATGTCTTCCGGGCGCACACCAAATGTATAGCTGGTCGAAGGCAGAGCGACTGCGCTACCTGGATGCCAGACATTGGTCTCACCGCTTTCAAGCAGGTTCATTGACGGGGAACCAATAAAGGTCGCAACGAAAGTCGAAGCAGGTTTCTCGTAGAGTTCAATCGGCGTGCCGACCTGTTCGATATTGCCGCCATTGAGCACCACCAGACGATCAGCCATGGTCATGGCTTCCATCTGATCATGGGTGACGTAGACGCTTGTCGTACCCAGTGCACGCTGGAGCCGCTTGATCTCAACGCGCATCTGCACGCGCAGTTTTGCATCAAGATTCGACAGAGGCTCATCGAACAGGAAGGCTGCCGGTTCACGAACGATTGCGCGGCCCATCGCAACACGCTGGCGCTGACCGCCCGAAAGCTGGCGCGGCCTGCGATCAAGAAACTGTTCGATCTCAAGCGCTTTTGCGGCCTTGTTGATGCGGCGTTCGATCTCGTCTTTTGGTGTTTTGCGGTTTTTCAGACCATAGGCGAGGTTTTCTCGCACAGTCATATGCGGATAAAGTGCATAGTTCTGAAAAACCATTGCGATGTCGCGTTCGGCTGGCTCGACATCATTTACAACACGCTCGCCAATGGCAATCGTGCCGGAACTGATGCCTTCAAGGCCTGCAATCATGCGCAAAAGCGTGGATTTTCCGCAACCGGATGGCCCGACCAGCACGACGAACTCGCCGTCCTGAATGTCCAGCGAAACGCCTTTGATGACTTCTACGTTGCCGCCATAGCTCTTGCGGACATTATCAAGGATAATCTTGCTCATTATTTTTCCGTTTCAACGAGACCTTTGACGAACCAGCGCTGCATAAGAACAACAACGAGGATCGGCGGTATGATAGCCAGAATGGCCGTAACCATGACGTAATTCCACGGTGTGGAAGCATCGGCGAAATCCACCATGCGGCGCAGGCCGATAATGATGGTGTTCATTTTCGCGTCATTGGTGACGAGCAGCGGCCACAGATACTGGGTCCAGCCATAAATGAAGAGAATGACGAAGAGGGCAGCGATATTGGTCTTCGACAGCGGCAGCAGGATGTCGCGCATAAAGCGGAATGGGCCTGCATTATCGATACGTGCAGCCTCTACCAGCTCACCGGGAATGGTGAGGAAGAACTGACGGAAGAGGAACGTTGCCGTCGCCGATGCCATGAGTGGTAGTGTGAGGCCTGCATAGGTATCGATCATACCCAGATCAACGATAACCTTGTAGGTCGGCAGAATACGCACTTCCACTGGCAGCATCAGCGTTACAAAGATCATCCAGAAGAAGAACATGCGGAACGGAAAGCGAAAGAACACAATCGCAAAGGCCGACATGAAGGAAATGATGATTTTGCCGACTGCAATAAGCATAGCAACAACAAACGAGTTCCACAAAAGCCGTTCGAGACTGACGCCAACCACACGTTCGACGCCACCGAAAATGGCTTCGTTGTAGTTTTCCAGCATATGCCCGCCGGGCACGAGTGGAATTGGCGGACGAATAATCTGGCCGGATGTCATCGTTGAAGCGATGAAGGTGTAATAAATCGGAAAGGCAACGACGATGATCCCAATAATGAGGATCAGGTGGCCGATCAGATTGGAGACTGGGCGTTTTTCGATCATGGTCGCCTCACTCACGAGTAATGCACGCGCTTCTCGATGAAGCGGAACTGGAATGCGGTCAGGGCGATCACGATAATCATCAGAATAACCGACTGCGCCGATGAAGAGCCGAGGTTAAGATTGACGAAACCGTCATTATAAACCTTGTAGACCAGTGTTTCGGTGGCCTTGGCTGGTCCGCCACCTGTCACAGCATGGATAATACCGAATGTGTCGAAGAAGGCGTAAACCGTATTAACCACCAGCAGGAAGAATGTGGTTGGTGCCAGAAGCGGGAAGACAATCGACCAGAACCGCCGCGCGCCGCGTGCGCCATCGATTGCCGCAGCCTCGATCAGTGATTTTGGGATAGCCTGAAGGCCCGCGACGAAAAACAGGAAGTTATAAGAAATCTGTTTCCAAGCTGCGGCTCCCACAATCATGGCCATGGCCTGATTGCCGTTGAGCAGTGGGTCCCATGCAAAACCGGCGCTGCGCAGCATATAGGCGAGCGTTCCCATGGCCGGATTGAACATAAAAAGCCACAACATACCAGCTACCGCTGGCGCAACTGCATAGGGCCAGATCAGCAATGTACGATAGAAAGTCTTGCCACGAATGACACGATCGGCAGCCGTTGCGAGCAGCAATGCTGCGCCCATGGCTACGAATGCGGTCAGAAGATTGAAGACAATCGTTACCTGAACGGAATGCAGGTAATTGGGATCTGCCAAAACATTGGTGAAATTGGTTAGCCCAACGAATGTCGATTTCAACCCGAAAGCGTCTTCACGCATGAAGGACTGATAGATTGCCTGACTTGCCGGCCAGAAGAAGAAGATCACAGTCAATATGATCTGCGGGGCCAGCAGGAGATAGGGTAAGATTTTGTTTGGAAACGTGACTTTCTGCACGGGAAGTTTCCTTGCGGATAGCAATACCGCCAACCCTTGCAGGCTGGCGGTATGCTTTATTTCATCATGTTATTGTGCGGCGGCAATCGCGTCGTTTGCGCGTTTAACAGCGTTATCGAGAGCGGTTTTCGCATCCTGCTTACCACCAAGCATGGCTTCGAATTCTTCATTGAGAATATCGCGAACCTGCGGCAGGTTGACGAGACGGACACCCTTGGAGTTTTCCGTTGGTGCCTTGCCCATCATCTGAAGGATTGGTGTTTCACGGCCCGGATTCTTTTCATAGAAATCCGAGTTCTTCGTGGCCTCGTAGGCTGCCAGCGTTACAGGCAGATAGCCAGACTTTTCGTGCAGCTTCTGCTGGATGTTGGTCTGCGACAGGAAGTTGAAGAACTGTGCGATGCCCTTGTACTGGTCATCGCTGAGGCCAGCAAAGACCCAGAGGCTTGCGCCGCCCGGAATTGTGTTCTGAGGACCATGGCCTTCATAATATGGCAACTGACCGATGCCGTAATTCATGCCCGACTTCACAACGTCGCCAAGGCCACCCGAAGATTCGGTTAGCATTGCGCATTCGCCTGAAGTGAAAAGCTGCTTTGCTTCCGAAGTACGACCACCGTAACGGAAGGTTCCGTCCTTGGCGAGGTCAGCAATCGCCTGGAAATGCTCGACGAAAATCGGCTCATTGATTTTGAGTTCGACATCCGTGCCGCCGAGACCGTTTTCATTGGTGCCGTAGGAAACATTGTTCCAGGCAGCAAAGTTTTCAGTCTGAATCCATGTCAGCCATGTCGATGTGAAGCCGCAAGGTGCTGCGCCGCTTGCTTTGATCTTTTTGGCTGCTTCAAAAACATCTGGCCAGGTTTTTGGTGGGGTGTTTTCATCAAGGCCAGCCTTCTTGAAGACATCCTTGTTGTAATAGAGAATTGGCGAAGAAGAGTTATACGGGAAGGACAGCATGGTGCCGTCTGGTTTCGAATAATAAGCAACGATGCCTGGCAGATATTGCGACTTGTCGAACTTATAGCCGCCTTTTTCGAGCACTTCCGCTGCCGGAACCATTGCGCCTTCTGCGGCCATCATGACGCCGCTACCAGCATCGAAAACCTGAATGATTGCTGGTGGCTGCTTCGAACGGAATGCAGCAATGCCTGCATTCAACGTTTCAGGATAGCTGCCCTTATAGACTGGAACGATCTTGTAATCGCTCTGGCTTTCGTTGAACTCTTTGGAAAGCTCATTGACCATTTCATTGTTTGCGCCGGTCATGCCATGCCACCATGACAGTTCCGTCTGGGCAAAAGCCTGCGAGCCAATGGTGAGGGCAAGAGCGCCAGTCAGCGCCGAAGTCGTAATCAGACGGGTAAACATATTTCCTCCTCAGGAAATGAGGTTTCGTGAACATCAAGAACGGATTCGATCCGCCCTCAGGGTTTCGGAACCTGCATTATCGTTATTACACTTATATGACTTCAATTTTCATTGAACAACTTTTAACTCCCTAAAACGGAATAAATCCGAAAATTTTAATTGTTGAAAGGAAAAAAAACGAAAACGAATTGATAATATTGGGGAGAAGATGTGGATAGATTCATCTTTTTTCGCTGTTGGCCAATGGTGCCTTAGTGTCTATGCGGCTTCAGGATGAAATCTTCGTGCCTTAGATAGCGCTAAATATCTATGCATTATTTTGTAAGTTTTATCCCATATTATGTGCATTGCAGCGGCGCAGATGCACGCTGATTTATGAAAAGTGCATTGGAACGTTTTGCGTTCCCGGAATTCGCAGGCGGAGTTTTTATGTCCATCAAAGCTGACTGGAATGCAGCCTCTTTGTCTGCAAAGATTTATTCCAGAACATGGGGCAAAAATGAGCCGGGCGGTGTCATTATCGGGTTTGACTCGAATGGCGTTAAATTCGCTTATGCTGGAGGACTGGAAAGTCTCGCGACAGGCGTTCCATTTACCGCAAACACCATTGTCCGCTACGCATCGATTACAAAACATATGTTTTGTGCCATGGTTCTGCGCCATGCAGATGTGATTGGTCTCAATGACAGGCTGGGCGATCATCTTCCGGAACTGCAAAGCCCATTGTCTGATGTTTCGGTGTCTCGCGCATTGGATATGACGTCTGGCTTGCCGGATGTGCGTGAGTGTCTGACGCTGCTGGGGTTGTCTGTTGACACGCATACGGATGCTGAAAACCTCAATGATTTTCTGTCCTCCCTGACGCGGTTGAATTTCGCAGCAGGCAGTGAAATCTCTTATTCCAATACGGGTTATCGGCTTGTCGAAGAGGCTTTTGCACGCAAAGGCTTGTTTTTCGGGGATTTTCTGCGTTCTGAAATCAGTCGGCGGCTCGAAATTAGTATGGACGCGCCCGATGCGTGGGCCGACCCCGTTAAAGGGCTTGTGCCGGGTTATTGGAAATCGGGCGAGAAATGGCAGCAGAGCCATGCTGGCCTTCAACTCTCTGCATCGGGAAGTGTGACCGGTAGCGGTATGGCGCTGACGCGATGGGCGCAGGCTTTGCTTTCAGGTGAGGGCGCGTTTAGTGGCGTGCTTTCTGCGCTTTCTTCCGAGCATTTCTTAAGTGATGGGCGAGCGACCGGATATGGTCTTGGTCTGCGCTGGAACGAAATCGGGGAAAAGCGATTTGTTGGCCATGGCGGATCACATCCGGGCTATAAAAGCTATTTTATTCTCGATCCTGTCGACAAAACCGGCATGATTGTCGTTGCCAATCGCGAAGATGCCGATACTTACAAGATTGCGCGCGATTGCATGGCGGCAGTTTATCAGCTGCCTTTGCCTGAGATATGTTCCAACATTCCCGATGGCCTGTATGCAACCGCTACAGGTCCATTCTGGATTGAAATATGTGGCGGCGTTGCCAACTATCTCGGTGCCGAAGATCGCCTTTACGATATTGGCAATGGCTGGGCTTCGTCCCTGTCGCCGTCCTCTCCAATGAAGCTGCGCTGGACAGGCGAAACGCTACAAGGCGAAGTCGGTCATGTTGCGCGGACTTTCAAATCCGTTTGTGTAAGACCGGCAGGTCACGAGTTCGACGGCCAATGGTATGCGCCTCTTTATGGTGTATCCTTTAGCATCGATAATGGTCATATCGTCATGGGCGTCGGGCCAACAAGACAGATTATGCCATTGGAAGATCTGGGCAACGGGCGTGCGCTTTTTACCTTGCGTGATGGGCCTTGGAGTAAACGCATCTGCGTTCATATGCTGGGTCAAGACCGGCTGGAACTGGTTCTGAACCGCAGCCGCATGATTGAATATCAGCGTTGAACGCGCACCGATGTGTTATTTTAGGATATTGATTCCGAAAATGATTTGAATGGAGTGACCCATTGCTTGAACAGATGATAGATCAGGGTGCCGGTCGTGAACCCGCTGACATTGTACTGAAAAATGGCCGCTTTTTCGATCTGGTAACGGGTGAACTCGTTCAAAGCGATATCGCGATCTGTGGTGATCGGATCGTGGGCACGTTTGGCACTTATGAGGGAAAGCAGGAGATCGATATTTCCGGGCGCATCGTTGTGCCGGGCTTTATCGATACGCATCTGCATATTGAATCGTCCAATATCACGCCGCATGAATTTGATCGTTGTGTGTTGCCGCAAGGTGTAACCACTGTCATTTGCGACCCGCATGAGATCGCGAATGTGCTGGGCGTTGAGGGCTTGCAATATTTTCTCGACAGCGCGCTTGAAACGATCATGGATATTCGCGTGCAGCTCTCAAGCTGCGTGCCCGCAACCCATATGGAAACGTCAGGAGCCGAGCTTCTGATTGACGACCTCCTGCCTTTTGCTGATCATCCCAAGGTGATTGGCCTCGCGGAATTCATGAATTTTCCGGGAGTTCTCGCCAAAGACCCCGAATGCATGGCGAAGCTCAGAGCGTTTCAGGGTCGCCATATCGATGGTCACGCGCCGCTTTTGCGCGGGCATGACCTTAATGGCTATATCGCAGCCGGTATCCGCACCGAGCATGAGGCGACAAGTGCCGAGGAAGCACTGGAAAAAATGCGTAAAGGCATGCATGTGCTTGTGCGCGAAGGGTCCGTCTCAAAAGACCTCCATGCTTTAATCCCGATCATCACCGAGCGCCATTCGCAGTTTTTGGCACTGTGCACGGATGACCGAAATCCGCTCGATATTGCCGATCAGGGACATCTTGATTATCTCATTCGCACGGCAATTGCCGGTGGCGTTGAGCCGCTCGCTATCTATCGCGCATCGAGTGTTTCGGCGGCACGTGCCTTCGGATTGTTTGATCGTGGTCTTGTTGCACCCGGCCAGCGCGCCGATCTGGTGATCATCGACAGTCTTGAAGGCTGCCATGCAGAAATTGTGATTTCAGCGGGTCGAATTGTTTCCGAACAATTGTTTTCAAGCCGCAAATCGGTTGCTGAAGTAGGACGCAACAGCGTTAAAGCGCCCAAAGTGAGTGCATCGAATTTCAGATCGCAATCCAACAGCGGCAAGATGCGGGCAATCGGCATTATCCCCGGCAAGATCATTACCGAAAGCTTGGAGTTTGAACTCAAAGTTGGTCCGCATGGCGTCGAGCCTGATCTTGAGCGTGATGTGGTGAAAATCGCAGTTGTTGAGCGCCACGGCAAAAACGGCAATATCGCAACCGGCTTTGTGCATGGCTTTGGCCTGAAAGCAGGTGCTATCGCTTCCACCGTCAGCCACGACAGTCATAATGTTTGCGTTGTCGGCGTTTCAGACGAGGACATTGCAGACGCTGCAAATCGCCTTGGCGAAATAGAGGGTGGCTTTGTCGTGGTGCGCGATGGCAAAGTGCTGGCCGAAATGCCATTGCCCATTGCCGGACTGATGAGCGTTGAGCCTTATGAGACTGTTCGTGAGCAATTGCGCGATTTGCGTCATGCGGCGGAACAACTTGGATCGGTTCTGGAAGAACCATTCCTGCAACTGGCTTTTGTCGCGCTTCCGGTTATTCCGCATCTTAAGATTACGGATCGCGGTTTGGTCGATGTAGATAAATTCGAGTTTGTCGGAAACTAATCCGAGTTAGCGATCAATCCGCGTCGAGAGAATGATCGAAGACATGGTGCGCTCAACGCCTTCGAGCGCGCCGATTTTGTCGAGAACAATGTCCAGCTCTTGAATTGAAGGCGCTTCGACAACCACAATCATGTCGAAATGGCCACTGACAGAATGAAGTGTTCGCACAGCCATGATGCTGCGCAACCCGGTTTCAACCTTTGGCGCAAATTTCGGCAAGGCTGTAACCAGCACATGAGCGCGCACTAGATCACGTTCAAATTCCGGAGCGATTCGAACGGTATAGCCTTCGATAACACCGCGCTTTTCCAGCTTTTCCAGCCTGCTTTGCACAGTCGTCCGTGACACACCGAGCTTTCTTGCAAGGTCGGCAGTGGAGGCACGGGCATTCTCGCGCAGCAGCGCGATGAGGTTGAGATCAGCATTTGTCGTCATAATGCATATTAGATACGTCAAAATGCACAAACAAACAACGTTGAATCGTCAGTTTAAATACTTCTATTCGCCGAAATTTATGAGATTCTTTGTGTATCGAAATTGCATTACCCAAAGGGGAAACACATGAAAGAGATCGTTGTTGTAGGCGCGGGCAAAATCGGCGCGACCATTGCCGATCTTCTGGCTTCAACCGGTGACTATGCTGTAACGGTTATCGACCGTTCGCAGGCACAGCTCGATGCGCTGGACACAGGTGCCGAAGTCAAGACACAGGCACTCGACATCGCCGACGCCAATGCGCTCGAAGCCGTTCTTGCTGGCAAGTTTGCCGTATTGAGTGCCGCTCCTTTTCAATTGACCACGCTGATTGCTGAAGCCGCTGCGAAGACCGGCGTTCATTATCTTGACCTCACCGAAGACGTTGCCAGCACCAAGCGCGTGATGGAACTAGCAAAAGACGCCAACACTGCGTTCATTCCGCAGTGTGGTCTTGCTCCGGGTTTCATCTCGATTGTTGCATATGATCTCGCCAAGCGCTTTGACACGCTGGAAAACGTGCGCATGCGCGTTGGCGCTCTGCCAGAATTCCCATCGAATGCTCTCAACTACAACCTGACCTGGAGCACCGATGGCCTGATCAACGAGTATATCGAACCATGCGAAGCCATCGTCAATGGCCAGTTGACCAAGGTTCCTGCGCTTGAAGAACGCGAAGAATTCTCCCTTGATGGCGTCACCTATGAAGCCTTCAATACTTCGGGCGGCCTCGGCACACTTTGCGACACGCTTGAAGGCAAGGTTCGCACGCTTAACTATCGCACGATCCGTTATCCGGGTCATGTTGCGCTCATGAAGGCGCTGCTCAACGATCTTGGCCTGCGTCACCGTCGCGAAGTGCTCAAGGACATTTTTGAAAATGCCCTGCCAAGCACGCTTCAGGACGTAATCGTGATTTTTGTTACTGTTTCCGGTACCAAGAATGGTCGTCTGGTTCAGGAAACCTATGCGAACAAGGTTTATGCCAATCAGGTTGGAAAGATCGTTCGTTCGGGCATCCAGATCACGACAGCTTCGGCGATTTGCGCAGTCCTCGACATGCTTGCTAAAGGCGAGATCGCACAGAAGGGCTTTGTACGTCAGGAAGACATCACGCTTGATGCATTCCTCGCAAACCGCTTTGGTAAAGCCTATGCGCAGGATGATCATTCGACGCGTCTGGTTGCCTGAAAGCACCGTTAATGACTGAACTGACCCGGTGTGTTTACATGCACCGGGTTGTTTGCGTTCAGTCAATGACATCAAAGCTGCAATTGAGTTTGTTCGGTGTTGTGGGCAAACCGGACCTGAATGTAACAAGCCCAAGAAGAACAAGTGAAATAAGGAAAGCAATGTTTAAGACAATTTTGCTGGCCGGTCTGGCCTCTGTGGTTCTCGCCTTGCCTGTACAGGCCAAGGAATGGAAAGAAATCCGTATCGCCAGCGAAGGCGCTTATCCGCCCTTTAATTATATGTCGCCAGACGGCAAGCTCGTCGGCTTCGATATTGATATTGCCAATGCTGTCTGTGAGGCGATGGAGGCCAAGTGCGAGATCGTCGCCAATGACTGGGATGGCATGATCCCCGGCCTTCAGGCAAATAAGTTCGATGCTGTGATTGCATCCATGGCAATTACGCCAGAGCGCGAGCAGCAGGTCGCTTTCTCTGAGCGTTATTATACCACGCCACTGGCTGTTGTTGTGCCAAAGGATTCCGATATTACCTCACTTGAGCCTTCCGCATTCGACGGCAAGACCGTTGGCGCACAGGCAGGCACAACGCAGGGCAATTATGCCGATGACGTCTATGGCAAGGCTGGTGCAGACGTAAAGCTTTATCCAACCGCTGACGAAGCCAATGCCGATCTTGAAAGCGGACGCCTTGATGCTATCGCTGCTGACAAGTTTCTCGCGGCAGATTGGCTGAACAAACAGGGCGCTGATTGCTGCAAGTTCCTTGGCGATATTCCGGGCTCTGAAACCAAGATCGCGGTTGCTCTGCGCAAGGGCGATGACGATCTGCGTGAGCAGTTTAATGCGGCAATCAAGAAGATCCGTGACAACGGCACTTATGAAACAATCCGCAAGAAATATTTCGACTTCGACATTTATTGATCGATTATCGGACGCCGCCAGATGTTTAACTTGTAACTGACGGCGTCCGGTGCTTCATTGGTCGCATAATATTGCGGGCGGGAACCTGCAAAACAGAGCCATAACAAAGGTCAAGGGGAATATCATGTTGAAAGCTATTCTGTTCGCGAGCGTCGCCTCCATTATCGCGTCGCTTCCGGCACAGGCCAAAGAATGGAAAGAAATCAAGATCGCGACCGAAGGCGCTTACCCGCCATTTAATTTTGTTGCTGCTGATGGTTCTTTGCAGGGACTTGATGTTGATATTGCCAATGCCCTTTGCAAGGCAATGGATGCCAAGTGCACGATTATTGCCAATGATTGGGATGGCATGATCCCCGGTCTCCAGACCAATAAGTTTGATGCCGTGATCGCTTCGATGAGCGTGACCGAAGAACGCCAGAAGCAGGTGTCCTTTACAGATAAATATTATTCAACGCCGCTTTCCGTCGCTGTACCAAAAGACAGCTCAATCACGTCTCTTGAGGCTGATGCTTTCAAGGGCAAGACCATCGGTGCACAGGGATCGACGACGCAGGGCACCTATGCTGAAGATGTCTATGGCAAGGCCGGCGCAGACGTAAAACTCTATCCGACAGCAGACGAGGCCAATGCTGACCTTAAGAGTGGTCGTCTTGATGCGGTTGTCTCGGATAAGTTTCCAATTTCCGACTGGATCAAGGGCGATGGTGCTGATTGCTGCAAACTGATCGGCGATGTGCCCGGTACGCAAACAGACACCGCTATTGCCGTGCGCAAGGATGACAATGATCTGCGCGAACAGTTCAACGCAGCAATCAAAAAAATCCGCGACGATGGCTCCTATGCAGCCATCGTGAAGAAATACTTCGATTTCGATATTTATTGATCGAAGATAAGTTACTTGTAAAAATCTTCACTCTTTGATGTATGCAAGGGCGCGCTCGCAAAATGTTGGCGCGCTCTTTCATTTTATGAACCGGCGGGGATACCATGCAGCAACAAGATGTTATCGTTCTGGGCGCGGGTATTGTCGGTGTTTCGGCTGCGCTTCACTTACAGGCCCGCGGACGCTCGGTCACACTGGTTGATCGGGGCGAGCCAGGGCAGGGCACAAGTTTTGGCAATGCCGGGCTTATCGAACGTTCAAGCGTGATTCCTTATTCGTTTCCGCAAGGATTTGGTACGCTTCTGCGCTATGGTTTAAATCGCCGTTCAGATGTGCGTTATGATCCGTTTTATGTTTCGCGCATGGCGCGATGGCTGTTCCAATATTGGCGCGAATCGTCGCCAGAACGGCTGAAAATTGCAACAGATGCGATGCTGCCGCTCATTGAGGCGAGTGTGCATGAACATGATGCGCTGATCACTCAGGCTGGTTGTGAAAGACTGGTTCGCTCGCAGGGTTGGATTGAGGTTTTCCGTAATGAAGCAGCGTTTGCCGCGGCGATTGAGCGTCTGCCGCACTTGCAACAATACAATCTTGCCTTTGAAGTTCTTGACGCTAATGCTTTGAGACAGCGTGAAACGACATTGGGCAGTGTCGCTGGTGGTATCCACTGGCTTGATCCGAAAACTGTCGTTAATCCCGCTGGTCTGGTGCAGGCCTATGCCGATCTCTTCCGCAACAACGGCGGGACCTTTCTCAACGGTGATGCCGCATCGCTGGTCGAAAGCGGTGATGGCTGGGAGGTTATGACCGAAGAAGGTTTGATCAGAGCACGCGATGTCGTCGTGGCGCTGGGGCCGCAATCAGGCTTGGTTTTCCAGAAACTTGGCTATCCAATCCCGCTTGGTATCAAGCGCGGCCATCATATGCATTTTGACATGCAGGACGGCGTAAGACTTGGTCATACGGTCGTCGATGAAGAGGCGGGGTACGTGCTCGCACCCATGGTGCAGGGTGTTCGTCTTTCAACGGGCATTGAATTTGCATCGCCCGAAGCGCCTGCCAATTCTATTCAGCTCAAACGTGCCGAGAAGGTTGCGCGCCGTCTTTTGCCGCAACTGGGCAATGCAGTTGAAACCACACCGTGGCTTGGTCTGCGCCCATGCCTGCCTGATATGCGCCCGGTGATCGGACCCGCACCGCGTCATAAAGGTTTGTGGTTTGATTTTGGCCATGCGCACCATGGCTTGACGATCGGACCTGCGAGTGGTCGCCTTCTTGCCGAAATGATGACAGGTGAGGAAACATTTACCGACCCAGCGCCTTATTCAGCAAAACGGTTTCTGTGAGGCTTCTCAAAATTAAGTGAGCGGCCTTGCCAGATACGGCAATGCAGCGCTATCAATTTATCCCCCGTCCAATCCGCGTTCTGCGGCCAAACTGATCCGGAAAAATCTTGTGAAAATGAAACCTTTGGGCCGTACTGGCCTCAATGTAACTGAAATTTGCCTCGGAACCATGACCTGGGGCGTGCAGAATACTGAAAATGACGCGCATGAGCAGCTCAATTTCGCTATCGATGCGGGCGTCAATTTTATAGATACCGCTGAAGGTTATGCCGTTCCAATGAGTGCGCAAACCTATGGCAAGACGGAAAGCTACATTGGTAGCTGGTTTAAAAAATCCGGCAAGCGCGACCGGGTGATCATCGCCAGCAAGATTGCAGGTGGCGGCCGACAGGAATGGATTCGTGGCGGCGCAAAGCCAAGTCGTGCAAGCGTTCGTGAAGCCGTTGAAGCAAGTCTGAAGCGTCTTCAGACCGATTACATTGATCTTTATCAGATACATTGGCCTTCGCGCCCGCATTATCATTTTGGTCAGGCTTGGGATTTTGATCCGTCAAAAACTGATCCAAATGCAGAACGCGAACAAATTCACGATGTTTTGCTTGGACTTGAAGATGTGGTGCGCGATGGAAAAATCCGCCATGTCGGCCTTTCCAACGAAACCGCGTGGGGCACTCTGCAATGGCTGAATATTGCTAAAGAGCACGGTCTGCCGCGCATGGCATCTATCCAGAACGAATACGGGCTTTTGCAGCGCCAGTTCGATCTCGACATGGCCGAGGTTTCACTTTTTGAGCAAGTGGGCTTGCTGGCTTATTCCACACTTGCTGCCGGGGTACTGACAGGCAAATATCTTGACGGGAATGTGCCTGCTGGTTCGCGTGCGTCTGTGATGGATGGCGGCATGTGGCGTGATAATTCGTATTCAGAACCAGTCGTTCGGGCTTACATTGATGTGGCGCGCAAGCACGGTCTTGATATCGCACAGATGGGAATTGCCTTCTCGCTGACGCGACCGTTCATGACATCGGTTATTATCGGCGCTACAACAGTTGAACAGCTCAAAACCGATATTGAATCAGCCGAACTTAAGCTTTCTGATGAAGTTCTGGCAGATATTGAAAAAATCTATCGCACCTATCCGCGTCCGATTTAAAATGCACCTATCCCTTGAGATAAATCTCATGTTTGACATGCCAGTCACTGATTGGCGTGTCGCTTGAGGAACTGACGATCACCAGTCGGTCGAAGCGCAGTTTACGCCCCGAAAGCGCATCGGCGAGACGCTTTATTTCGGACTGCTTGAGCTCTGTGTCATCAACGCCATAAGCGAGTGAGACGTGCGGCATGAAGCTTTCAAAGCTTGCCGCATCGGAAATCTCAAGCGAATCCCGCTTCAAACGCATTAATTCGGGGACTTTTTCGAGCTCTGCGTAAAATGAGCGGAAATAAGCTTCGCTTGCTGCCACATCTTTAATCGCAACGTCGACAGGCTTGCGCCCGATTGCAAGGCTTGCCACTTGTGGCAGAAGTTCTTCCGCAGAAAGCTTCATATCCGGCACGAGCGTTGCATGCGGTTCAAACACCGGCGAGCCAAAACACTGGCTTAAATCGGCAACGACTTTACTCAGAAATTCGAGATCATCACGCGCAGGGCGCAGCCAGATGGAATGATCAGACATTCAGTGTTTGCTTTCGGTTGCGGTATATGTTGCGGTGTATTTAGAGTGCGCGCACGCTGCCGCGCAAAATCAGTGGTGTGTCGATCATCACCATTTGCGGCGGCGCATTGGGTGCGCTTTGTCGCTCATCAAGCATGCGTATAATTTCGGCTGACAGGCGCTCTGCATTCTGATCGAAAGTTGTAAGCCTGTAAGCGCCCCAGCGCGCTTCCGTCACATTGTCGAAGCCGATCACCGACAAATCATCCGGGATCGACAGGTTAAACACTTCGCGCGCGCAATCAATCAGGCCAAAAGCCATAAGATCATTGACGCAGAACACTGCTTCTACCCTGTCGCGTTCACTCAGAAGAAGAGATGCAGCGGCAAAGCCGCCATCATAATCCGTCAACTCGCAGCGTTGCAGGCTTACATCCAGACCGAGGCTCCTGGCGCGCGCAATGTAGGCATTTTCGCGCTCCAGAAGATTGGGACTGCGGACATTCGATGTTACAAGCCCAAGCCGTTTCATGCCACGTGCAGCAAAGACATCGACTGCCGTTTCTGCGGCCTGACGGTTGTTGATACGGATATGATCTGGACCGTCTTCATTGCGGCCAACAACAATCAGTGTATGTCCGTTACGTTGCGCAAGCTCGACGAAGGACGATGAGGGCATGCCGGAAAGCACGACAGTTGCTTCGGCACGATAGCGCAACAGCGTCTGGTGGGCAGCAGCGAGATTTTCGCCGTGCTGACCTGTCGGGATGAGCACCGGCACACTGCCGCGTGCTGTGAGACGGCGCGAAAGCGCCGCAATCTGGCGTGAACGAAACGGGCTTGCGGGATCGGCGGCGATCATACCGACAATGCGACTGCGCTTAGCAAGCAGGCCCCGCGCAAGATCATTGACCTGATAGCCGAGCTTTTCTGCGGCTTTAAGCACCTTTTCTCGCGTATTTGGCGAAACGCTTGCGCCGGGCGTAAAGGTACGTGACACGGCAGAGCGTGACACACCTGCTTCGACAGCAACCTCGTGGGCGCTGATGAAACGCGGCAGATGTTCCGCGAAATCATCCTGAACACGGTCTTTATCTGCCATTTTATCGACCCACTTTGGAAAGGACATCGGCGCGCAGGAAACGCTCGACCACGAACATGAACGCAATTGACGGAACCAGCAGGATCAATGCGCTGATCGATGCGATCTGATAATTGCCGCCTGAGCTTGCTGTATAGAGCATCAGAGGCAATGTTGTAATATCCGGTGCGCCAACGAAATATGTGCCTGTGAATTCATCAAGTGATTCAAGAAAAACGAAGATCGCACTGGCCAGCAGTCCGGGGGCTGCGATGGGCAACGTAATGTGGAAGAACGTCTTTAATGCTGATGCTCCCATCGAGCGTGCCGCTTCTTCAAGTTCACGGTCAATGGCAGAGAAAGCTGCCGTTGCAATCCATACTGCATAGACGAGACCATGCGTAACATGCACCAGCACCACGCCGGTAATCGTTCCGTTAAGCCTCAGCGAATAAAACATCTGCGCGATGTTCACATAGACAGGCAGGTTCGGAAATGCCTGTGGGATAAGCAATGTGAGCAGGATCAGCCCGCGAAATGGCAGCTTGAGGCGCGCAAGCGCATAGCCTGCAGGAATTGCCAGCCCGAGTGAAACAACCACTGTAAGGCTCGCAATGATGACGCTTGTTCCAAGCGATGAGAGCGCATTGCCGCGTTCTGAAAACACATTCGCCCAGAAAGAAAAGCCATATTGCAAAGGCAATGTGTGCGGGAAATACCAGCGCTCTGCAACCGCCCATAAAAGCAGATTTGCGAGCGGCCCGAAGATTGCAAAGGCCAGCAGACCAAGGACGATGCCGCGTGGTATCCAGCGCCAGTCAATTGCGGTGCTCATCAGCCATGCTCCTTCATGGTTTGGCGCAGATAGATCCAGGCAACCAGACTGGTCATCAGAAGCGAAATGGTTCCAAGCGCATTGGCAACGCCGTAATCGCCATATGCATTGATACGGAAAGCCATATTGGCCGTGATCATGGTTGGCGATTGTGCGTTGATCATCAGTGGGACGGAAAGCACCGACATCATGGTTACGAAACTCAGGATCAGGCCGACAAGCAGTGTCGGGCGGACTTGCGGCAATATGATTTCTATCAGGATACGCAGGCGTCCGGCACCGAGATTGCGGGCAGATTCAATCGTGCTGCGGTCAATGGAAGCCATGGCACCAGCAAGCAGCAATGTAACGAATGGCGTTTGTTTCCAGACAAAAGCGATAACGATGCCGCGCCAATCAAGAAAGCTCATGGCCTGAAGTGGTGTTAAGACGCCGCTCTCAATAAGCAGGCTGTTCATCAGACCATTTTTGGCGAGGAATGTGCGCAATATCTGACCAACAACGATAAACGGAATGAACAGTGGCCAGCGATAGAGCCAGCGCAGGACGGTGACTGCGCGTTGATTGGAGCCAAGCGTCAGATAGCCGCCAATCGCAATTGCCAATAATGCGATAAGCGCAGATGACAGGGTCACGATCACAAAGGTGAAAAGCATATCATTTGAGTAAAGCTCAAACGCTTTCGTGAAATTACCAACCCCCCAGACCTCGCCGACGTGAAATGCCCCCGTAATCGCGCCAAAAAGCGGAACGATAAACAGGAACAGCACAATGGCAAGGGCCGGCGCTACCAGCAAAAAACCTGTCATTCTCTGTGACATGGATATTCCCCGAACGTGTGAAGTATGGAGCGGGCGCGCCTTAACGCGCCCGACCTATTCTGCAATCAATTTGCGACGTGACGCTCGTAAGCTTCCAGAATTGCCTTGTTGTATGGGGCAATCGGGAAAGGCTTGCCGTATTTGGCTAGGTCTTCAGGCGAAATATCGGTGAAAAGCTTGTTCCACGTATCGGCATCAAGTTCAGCTTTGACGTGATCAGCATCAATGCCCGGATACCAGTTGAAGCGCTCTACAATACCTTCGGCCTGAACTTTCGGGCTTGTAGCAAGGGCAACAAACTTCTCAGCCAGTTCCTTGTTGGCGCTCTTTTCAGGAATGACGTAATGCATTGGCTGGCCCGGCATGCCGGGCGCTGGGAGAACCAGTTTCATTTCAGGCGGAAGCTGACCATTGGCTTTCCACGAATAGAACATATCCACCCAGACAGGCCCGATGGCGATTTCACCACGGCTGAGCATGTCGAGAGTGCCAGCATTGCCGGGAGTTAACGTCGCATTGGTGGTGAAGTCTTTAAGCGAAGTGAAAGCCTTGTCCCAGTTCTTGGCTTCGCCTTCTTCAAAAGGGCCTTTCATGAGCTTTTCTGCATCACCACCAGCATAGGCATAAATCCAGCCCATGACGAAGCTCACGCCTGATGCACCACCCTTGATGCCGTTATAGCCGAACTGCTTTGGATTTTCTTTGGCCCATGTCACCAGTTCGTCATAGCTCTTTGGCGGGTTGGCAACGAGTGCCGGATTATAGGCGAGTGCAGTCTGGCTGTTGAACATTGGCATGACATAGCCGTCAACATTGGAACCAAGCGCCATCTTGGCGTTTTCGCGGGTTACGAGCTTACCGCTGTCAATCTTGTTGCGATAGTTTTCAAGAAACTTCTTTTCGACCATCGGGCCAGCGAACTTCTCGTGAACCACGGCAACGTCGGCATCCCATTTTTCGACGCCAGCTTTGGATTGCGCTTCAAAGCGTTCGAGAATCTTCTGCGAACCTGCATCGCCCGGACCTGTACCGACCACCCTTACTTTTGTGCCGGGATTTTCTTTCTCAAACAATGGGCCGAGATATTCATTGACGTAATCGACCATGTTCTGGTCGCCGGCGGTCAGAACGGTCAATTCCTGCGCTGCGGCAGGAGACGCTGTGAGGCCTAAAGCCAGAACGGTTTTCAGGATCGTTTTCATCGAATAGTTCCTGTTTCTGCATCCATTTTGCGGATGATTGAGACGGTTGGATAATTAAGCATCCGGTGAGTTTTGATCGGGAATTTTGAGCTACTGCGGGCAGTTAAAAACCCGCAATCCTATCGCTTACGGCTCGTGCCGTGCACACCTGTGCATCTGAAATTCAGATGACGGCCTTACTTGTCGAACAGAAATAACGCCTGTTCAGGAATGTGAATTTCAACTTGAGAGCCGGGCTGATGGCTTTCCGGTGTGTCCACCAGAATATGCCTGTCGCCAACGTGGATCATATGACGCCACGATCCGCCGGGATAGCTCGTCTGGTCCACGATACCCGACAGTACAAGCTCTGGTGCTGCGCTTGCGGCGGCTTCACCCGGGGTCGTCAGATACGCTGCTTCGCTGCGAAAGCGTGTCGAAGCAATGCCGTTTGAAAGATTGCGTCGGCCAGCTGGGATCGTGCTTGCCTTATTGTGGGAACCAGATGCGATCTCTATGCGATCAGCGCTGACACTAACGGGAAGTTCGATCAGATTTTCAGCACCCATGAAGGCTGCGACGAAATCTGATGCCGGATGATTATAGACTTCTTCAGGAGCGCCCGCTTGTGCCACTTCGCCATTGTTGAGGATGACGATACGGTCTGCCATGACCATGGCTTCTTCCCGATCATGCGTAACATGCACAGCCGTGATACCAAGGCGACGTTGAAGTGCGCTGATTTCATGACGAACAGACAAACGGATACGCGCATCAAGATTGGAAAGGGGTTCGTCAAGCAGCAGAATATCGGGTTCGATAGCCAGCGCACGGCCCAGTGCAACACGCTGGCGCTGTCCACCGGACAGGGCTGCTGGCTTGCGATCGAGAAGGGCAGCAAGGCCCAGGAGCCGCGCCACTTCCTCAACTTTTTGCCGGACTGTTTCTTTGGCGATGCCGCGTATGCGCAGGCCGTATCCAATGTTCTGCGCGACTGTCATATGAGGCCAGAGTGCGTAGGACTGAAACACCAGAGCCATGCCGCGCTTGTCTGGCGGAAGGCGTGTGACGTCTTTGCCGCCAACACGAATTGCGCCTTGGGTTGGTGTATTAAAGCCTGCTATTGCGCGCAACAAAGTAGTCTTGCCGCAGCCGGACGAGCCGAGCAGTGCTACAAATTCACCTTGTCTGACCGACAGATCTACGCCTTTAAGAATCTCATGGTTGCCGTAACGGACGCGTGCATCCGCTACCTCCAAAAATGCAGGCATATGAATATCCTCCCCAGGATCGACGGCCGGTTTTATTTTTTCTGCACAGCCGTGCAATCGAGATTGAAGCATTTTTATTTTACCTCGACAAGCCGCAAATTTAATTACGCTGGAAAATCGTGAACAACGCTTTTGCAGTGTTCTTCGATATGGCTATCTAACGAGGATTTATAACAGTCGTATGACTGGCTATGCGCAGGTGTGCAAAAAACGTGGACAGCCTTTCAAAGCTGCCCACGCTGCACGCAAGCTGTTCCGACACGAAAGGACAGCTTACAAGATATTCATTCAGGCTGTTTCGGTCTCGATGTGGGCCTGTGTTCGGGCAGTTCGCCATGATGAGAACAGAAAAGCTGCAATGAAAACGACTGTCATCAGCAAAACGATTGTCGGTGCTGGCGCACTGTCTATGAAAAATGACAGGTATACGCCCATGAAAGACGAAATGACGGCAACGATCACAGCGACAATCATCATGTGGCTAAATCGTCGCGTCAACAGAAACGCGATTGCGCCAGGAGCAATCAGCAAAGCAATCGCCAGAATGATTCCAACGGCTTTCAGGACACCAACAATGGTCAGTGAAATCAGGCATAAAAGACCATAGTGGAGAAGCCTTACAGGCAATCCAACCGCGCGTGCCTGCGCTGGATCGAAGGCATGAAGCAGAAAGTCCCGCCATTTGACGATGAGAATACCGGCTGTCACGGCGGCGATGATCGCCGTCTCGATAAGATCGCTGATATTGATACCCAGAATATCACCAAACAGAATATGATCGAGATGCACACTGGCGCGCACCGATACGTAAAGCACGAGCCCCAGGCCAAACATGCCTGAGAATACGATGCCCATCACGGTGTCTTGCTTGATGCGGCTGTTTTCTTTCAGAAAACCGGTTGCCAGTGCACAAACCATGCCTGCAACAAACGCGCCGATCCCGAATGGCAGGCCGACCATATAGGCGATCACAACGCCCGGCAGCACGGCATGGCTGATAGCGTCTCCCATCAATGACCAGCCTTTGAGCACCAGAAAACAGGAGAGCAGGGCGGTTGGAATTGCAATCAGTACCGATGCAATCAGCGCATAGACCATGAAATCAAACTGAAACGGCATTACAAGTGTTTCGAAAAAGCTCATGGCTCAACCTCTTGCAATGCTTTTGCAGCACGTCTGCGGGCAGCCAGCATGCCGTGCTTTGGTGCAAGAAAGAAAACCGTGAGGAACACAAGCGTCTGCAACACAACGATGATACCGCCCGTAGCACCGTCCATGAAGTAGCTGACATAAGCCCCGATGAAGCTTGTTAGAGAGCCTATGATCACTGCAATCCACAAAAGCCGTGAAAACCGGTCTGTCAGGAGATAAGCGGTCGCACCCGGTGTCACGACCATGCAGATCACCAGAAACGCGCCCACGGTCTGCATTGCAGCCACTGTGGATGCCGAAAGCAGTGTGAAGAACATGATTTTCAATGCAGTTGGTTTAAGGCCAATGGAACGCGCATGGCTTTCATCAAAAAAGACCACCATCAGGTCTTTCCATTTCAATAAAAGCAGCGCCAGCGAAACGAAGCCGATAATCGCTAACTGCAGAATATCGCCCGGCGTGATCGCCAGAATATTGCCAAGCACGATGGTCTGAATACTGATTGAGGTTGGTCTTAGTGAGATCATGAACAGACCAAGGCCGAAAAACGCCGTGAAAATCAGCCCTATAATGGCGTCTTCCTTAAGCTTTGTACGCTGATTGAGAAACAGCATCGCTGCCGCCGCCAGTCCACCGGAGAAGAAAGCGCCGATAGAGAAGGGCAGTCCGAGCATATAAGCGCCTGCCACGCCCGGAACAATTGAATGGGATAGTGCGTCGCCAATCAGCGACCAACCTTTGAGCATCAGATAGGCGGAAAGAAACGCGCAAACACCACCAACGAGGGCGGAAACCCACATCGCGTTGAGCATATAACCATAGCTGAACGGTTCGAGCAGCAGGGCCATTAATCCTGCCTTTCCTGCTTATTTTCGTACAGCACAAAAGGCCGCTCATCATCGGTGATAACGCCGATCGCCGATCGATTTTTCTTGGTAGTTTCATCCAGAATGAGATGGCGCAGCACACCGCCAAAAGCCTTTTCCAGATTGGCCTGCGTAAAAACTTCTTCCGTTGGCCCATACGCAAGCACGGTGTTCTTGACAAGCACGGTGCGGTCGCAGAATTCCGGGACGCTGCCCAGATTATGGGTGGAAACCAACATCACCCGACCTTCATCGCGAAGCCCGCGCAAAAGCGTTACAATCGCTTCCTCTGTTTTTACATCCACGCCGGTAAAGGGCTCATCAAGAAGAATAACCTTCGCGTCCTGCGCAAGAGCCCGGGCAAGAAACACGCGTTTTTTCTGACCACCGGAGAGTTCACCGATCTGTCTCTTGCGATAATCAAGCATGTTAACGCGGCTAAGCGCCTTTTCCACTGCCTCATGATCAGCGCGACGCGGAATGCGCATCATGCCCATATGCCCATAACGGCCCATCATCACGACATCTTCAACCAGAACAGGGAAGTTCCAGTCGACTTCTTCGCTTTGCGGCACATATGCAACGAGGTTCTGTTTCAGCGCCTGTTTTACAGGCTGGCCGAGAATGGAAATCTCGCCTTTAGCCAGCCGCACAAAGCCCATGATGGCTTTGAATAACGTGGATTTGCCAGAGCCGTTAACGCCAACAAGCGCTGTAATGGTGCCCGTGGGAATTTCAAAATTCGCATTGCGTAGCGCTGTATGACCGTTGCGATAGGTGACGGTTGCATCTTTGACATTCAAACCGTCAGCCGCGCTTTGTTCAAGCGCGGCCTTTGCATAAAGATGATGGTCTATCGGAACATTCATTGTTTGAGGCCCTTGGCAATCGTATCCGATGTGACTTTCAGAAGGTCGATATAAGTCGGAACCGGACCGTCCGCTTCCGAGAGAGAATCGACATAGAGAACACCACCATATTTGGCACCCGTTTCCCGCGCTACCTGTTCAGCTGGTGCTGCCGAAACGGTGCTTTCCGAAAATACCGCCGCGATATTGTTGGCGCGTACGGCATCGATCACTTTGCGCACCTGTTGCGGCGTGCCTTGCTGGTCGGCATTGATGGGCCAAAGATAAAGCTCTTTGAGGTCAAAGTCGCGGGCAAGATAGGAGAATGCGCCTTCGCTGGTTACAAGCCAGCGCTTGTCAGCCGGGATCGTCTCGAATTCCGCCTTAATAGGATCGATGGTCGCCTTTATCTTAGCCTTGTAATTTTCAGCATTGGCTTTGTAGGTTTGCGCATTATCCGGATCAAATTTCACGAACGCATCACGAATATTGTCGACATAGATGAGAGCTGATGTCGGCGACATCCATGCATGCGGATTGGGTTTTCCGCTATATGGCCCCTCCGTGATGCCCATGGGCTCGACACCATCGCTCACTACCACACTTGGAACATCCTTGAGACGCGAGAAGAATTTTTCAAACCACAACTCAAGATTAAGACCGTTCCAGAGAATGAGATCTGCACCCTGCGCCTTGATAAGATCGCCTGGTGTTGGCTGATATTCGTGGATTTCAGCGCCCGGCTTGGTAATCGATTCAACCGTTGCTGCATCGCCCGCAACATTGCGCGCAATATCGGCAATGACCGTAAATGTCGTGACCGCCTTGAACTTGTCTGCGGCAAACGCATTGCCCGATGCCATGAGCATCAGAAAGCTCGCTGCCAGACTTGCCATTAAGCCACGATTGATCGGTCGATGCATTGCTTTCTCCCTGGACTGCATCCCGAGAGCAGTGAAGCTGCTTTGAGAATGCCTTTTAATGCGAATAATTAGCATTTGCATAAAATAAGTCTGTATCGAGCGCAAGCGCTTTTGCAAATCATTTGCAAATGAGGGTGGGTCGGAAAAATTAAATTTCTGAAATAAATATACACTTATAAATTGTATTTTGATTTCTTTTGTGCAACATTTCTTTTCAGGGGCAAGCTCAATTCAGACCGTTTTCAGGGGGAAGTCCTATTCCGGAAATTACCATCCAACGGTCTGATGAGATAATTGGCATCCAAAATTCATTTTTTACTTTTGATTTGATGATCGGGGATATTAATGAGTTTAAGTGCAGATAATCATAAAAAAAATCATAGCTATAGCAAAACTTTAACGGGTTACGGCGAGGGGGATAAGGGATCCAGCACAGAAGAGTTTTCGTGGGGAGCATTTACTTATAGCCTTTCACCAGTAGGCATCAGTGTTTATGCTCCAGAGGATGTACTGGCTATAATTTTACTTGAGCCAGTGCGCAACCTGAGATGGAATTCAGGGTCGGGGGACGATGTCACCTCAAGCTGCTCCGTAGGAACTGTCCTTATCATACCGGCGCATCAAGGATCGGTCGTAACATGGCCGGAACCCGTAGAAATCTTGAAAGTCGTTATTCGTGGCGGGCAAGTTTCTGAGTCAGAAAATCAGGAACTCGCTATCCGATTCGGTGATACAACTGATCGCATCATTACATTTTCCAGCAAGCAGTGTTTGCAAGTCAGCCAACTGATATTGGAGAAATTGCAGGAAGGAACGACTTCAGGGGAAAGCTATCTCGAATCGCTCTACTCTGTGCTTCTCTACCTACTTGCACGCAACGCAGTGGTTGCTCGCGGTATGAGTGGCTCGCAGCCCGGTTTGAGCAGTTACGCCTGTCGGCAGATTGAAAATTATCTCAAAGCAAATTTCTGCAGTCCGATCAGCGTTCCGGAGATGGCGATGATGCTTAATATGTCTGCCGGACATTTTTCGACGTGTTTTCGCGAAAGCTTTGGGCTGATGCCGCACCAGTATCTTATGGGACTGCGATTGGACGAAGCTGAAAAGTGCCTCATGGAAACCGATCTGCCAATTAGTGAGATTGCAGCGCGGTTAAGTTTTTCAAGTCAGAGCCATTTAACCACTGCTCTTAAAAAATATCGCAAGCTGACGCCGGGCGAGATAAGGCGTCGTGGAAATCAGCAGCATTTTCGGAAAATGCGAAAATAATACCCACCACCGGTAGGCATTAGCCGGCCGTCGGTGTGGAGCCTCGCTTAAGCCATTTGCGCCAGATGTGAACTTCGCTTTTGCGACGCCAGCGCCTGACGCGGTGGGAATCATTTGAAAGAACGATCAGTCCGAGTGGAATCATCCAGAAGCCGAGGATAGGTAAGAAGCCAAGTGTGCCGCCCACCACCAGCGACCCTCCAAGTACTCTGCGCATTGCAATCGATTGCGGCATCGGGATTCGCTTCCCAAGAACCACAATTGTGCGTTTTGGTGGTTTCAGGCCTTCTTCTTCGGTCAATATTTCATTCTCGCAGTGTTTGAGTTGTCTGTTTCACTTGTAGAAATATACCAGAGAATATGGGGTTTTGTGAGCGGAATGCAAAAAGTTGGAAAAAAACGAAAATAGGGCTTTGCAAATCAGAAATCCTCCTGCTATACGCCACCTCGCTGACGCAACGAGCACCTCTTCCCCGGTAGCTCAGTGGTAGAGCAACCGGCTGTTAACCGGTTGGTCGCTGGTTCGAATCCGGCCCGGGGAGCCACTTACTT
>Ga0213829_1000825_pt1 | contig 25200 bp, 18 predicted proteins | sample MC6MC0896MG_FD_180665 | JGI IMG/M metagenome (GOLD analysis project Ga0213829, IMG submission 180665) | Enriched soil aggregate microbial communities from Iowa State University, Ames, United States - MC6-MC0896-MG | ecosystem: Environmental > Terrestrial > Soil > Unclassified | place: USA: Iowa...
CGACATTGAAGGAAAAGCGCCCGGCGTCAAAGCCCTGGGCCTTGGCCTGTTCGGTGGCGGCGAACAGCTTGCGCACATGGTCGAACAGGCCGGTGTAGGTGGCCAGGTTGGAGCGCGGCGTGCGGCCAATCGGCTTCTGGTCGACCTGCACCAGGCGCTTGATGCTGCCAAGGCCCGCACTCACGTGGCCGCTGCTGGCCTGTTCAGGTTCGTCTTCCAGGTTTTGTTCTTCGGGCTCGCTACGTTGCTCGGCATGGCCCAGGTGCGCGCCCACCAGGTCCAGCAGGGCCTGGCTGACCAGGCTGGACTTGCCCGAGCCGGAAATACCGGTAACGGCGGTAAAGCAGCCAAGGGGGAAGGCGGCGCTGACGTTGTGCAGGTTGTTGCGGGTGATGCCTTCAAGCTTCAGCCAGTCGCGGGCCTGCCGGGGCTCACGCGTGGTCCGGGCCGGGGCACTGAACAGGTAGGCGCGAGTGCGCGACGGCTCGACCTCGGCCAGGCCTGCGGGCGGGCCACTGTAGAGAATGGTGCCGCCATGCTCGCCGGCATCTGGCCCTACATCCACCAGCCAGTCGGCGCGGCGCATGGTGTCCAGGTCGTGCTCCACCACATACACCGAGTTGCCAGCCTGCTTCAGGCGTTGCAGGGCTTCGAACAGCGCTTCGCTGTCGGCAGGGTGCAGGCCGGCCGACGGCTCGTCGAGCACGTAGATCACGCCGAACAGCTGCGAATTCAGCTGGGTGGCCAGGCGCAGGCGTTGCAGCTCACCGAAGGACAAGGTCGGGGTGCTGCGCTCCAGGGCCAGGTAACCGAGGCCAAGGGCGAGCAGGGTATCGATGCGTTCGAGCAACTCGTTGGCGATGCGTTGGGCAGCCAGGCGCTTTTCTACCGTCAGCGCATCCTGTTTTTGGGTCAGGTAATCCGCTGCCGCCACCTTGCGCAACACCTCGGCCAGCGCCTGCAGCGACAGGTGCGACAGCTCGGCGATGTCCAGGCCGGCGAAAGTCACGCCCAGTGCCTCGCGCTTCAGGCGCTTGCCCTGGCACAGCGGGCAGGGGCTGGGGCGCATGTACTGGGCCACGCGCTTGCGCATCTGCGCGCTCTGCGAGTGCATGAAGGTATGCAGCACGTATCGCCGGGCGCCCATGAACGTACCCTGGTAGCTGGGCTCCTGTTTACGCTTTAGCGCTTCGCGGGTTTGTGCCGGGGTCAGGCCGGCATACACCGGTGCGGTGGGCGTGTCCTCGGTGAACAGGATCCAGTCGCGCTGCGCCTGGGGCAGGTCGCGCCAGGGAATGTCGACGTCATAGCCCAGCGTTACCAGGATGTCGCGCTGGTTCTGCCCCTGCCAGGCCATCGGCCACGCCGCCACCGCGCGCTCGCGGATGGTCAGCGACGGGTCGGGGACCATGGTTGCTTCGGTCACCTCGTAGACCCGGCCCAGGCCGTGGCACTCCGGGCAGGCGCCCTGGGGCGTGTTCGGTGAAAAGTCTTCGGCGTACAGCATCGCCTGCCCGGCCGGGTAGTGGCCGGCCCGCGAGTAGAGCATGCGGATTGAGCTGGACAGGGTGGTCACGCTACCCACCGAGGAACGTGCGCTTGGCGTACCGCGTTGCTGCTGCAGCGCAACCGCCGGCGGCAGGCCGTCAATGGCATCCACGTCTGGCACGCCAACCTGGTCGATCAGGCGCCGGGCGTAGGGTGCCACCGATTCGAAATAGCGACGCTGGGCTTCGGCATACAGCGTGGAAAAAGCCAGTGAAGACTTGCCCGAGCCGGACACGCCAGTGAATACCACCAAGGCATCGCGGGGCACATCCACATCGATGTTCTTCAGGTTGTGCTCGCGGGCGCCACGGACTCGAACAAAACCCGTTGGCGAGGTAGGACGCTGACGCATGCGGCGATCCTTGAACGTTGGGGGAGTGGCCGTCAAAGTAACAGCATTTTAGCGGGTGCCTAGCACATCACGGATGTTGTCCACGACATTGTTGTCTTTGATCACATCACTGAGCCAGCCTTCCAGCGGCATGTTGCCCCACTTTATTGCACGTTCTATCAGGTAGGGTACCGGGCTTTGCGGTTCGCTCTGCTTGAAGTACTGGGCAATGCCCGCAAGCATGGTGAACGCCTCGTCGCGGGTCAGCGGCGTGGTGCGCATGGCGGCTGGCACAGTCGCCGGTGGGCGTGTATCCATTTGTTCACCTGCTGATTGGGGGTTGGCCGTGACGGCCTCTGGCTCCTGCTCCTCGAGGAGCGTGGGGTGCAGCTCGACACCGCGGTCCTTGAGCAGTTTCTCCGCCAGCTGGCTGGCACGCGAGAGCATGTCGGCAAGGCTGGCAAAGCTGGGTGCCTCGCGCTCGAACAGGCGGTCTACCGTAGCCTGCAGGCGCTTGCATGCATTGAGACTGGTGGCAATCTCCAAGGCCTTGGCGCGCAGGTGATCGGTGTCGCTAAGTGCTACCGAGCGCTGGAAAATCTCGGCGTTGATCTTGCCTTCGTTAAGCGCTGTCTGCATTGCCTTGGGGTTTTGCAAGGCGAGGTTTTCTACGTGGCGTGATTCGTCATAACGCAACACGCCAAAATTCTGCCCTTGGGTAATAGGCAAACCACCGGCAATGTCGCTGAGTGTGGTCTTGAGCCAGGACAGCCGCGCTGCGCGCTCATCCAGGCCGTCTTCCAGGGTTGGGTACAGCGTCTCCCAAAACGCGTCCAGAACCCGTTCGGTCAGCTCAAGGCCAAAGGTGATACCTTTGAAGTGCTCGCGCTGAGCCAGCCCTTCACTGAGCCAGGCCGCCAGCATCAAGTCTTTGCTCTGCTCCGCCAGCCCTTGCGCCGACAGGTCGATCACCTGCTCCCAGTTGGCAGTCTTCAGGTCGGTTTGCCAGTCGCCCTGTGTCAGGTAGTCAGGGTCGGCCCGGCGTGCCTCCTTGATCTGGTCGAACAAGGCAGAGAAGCTCAAGTCTTCGCCACTGCCACCCTCGATGGGGGCGGCCAGCGTGGCCAGCGAAAGGTCATTGAGGATTTCAGGCATATAACACTCTGGACATGGCTAATGAACAGCGCGCCAGAAGACCTGGCGGCGCTGCTGGTTCAGGCCGCCGAAGCGGCCCATGGTTTGTCACCTGCTTAGGCAAACACTTTGTTCGCGGTGCGGTCCCAGCCACCGACGATGTTGCCGCCGGCCTGACCGTCGGTGCGGTTCTGCTGGGTGTAGGTGGTCTTGATACGGGCAAAGTTGAAGCTGATTTCTTCAATTGGCAGGTCGCTGACGGCCTTGTCTTCACCCCCTTGGTTGCCACCGGCAACGAACTTCACCGACGAGACCACGACTTCTTCCATGTCGATGGTCAGGTAGGTGACTTTATCGCCACCTGCACGGTTCACGTTCAGCTTCAGCTTGGCGATGTGCTTGCCGGTGCAGCAGTGCTCGAACAGCTTGGCCGAAGCCTTGTCGACGGCTTTGCGGATCTTGAAGTCGCTCAGGGCAACACGCTCGGACGACGCACCACCCGAGGAGCTGGCAGTTGCCGAGGTAGCCTGGGTGGCGCCGTACTCGTAGCCCAGCACTTCGATCCAGTCCTTGTGTTTGTCATCCAGTACTTCGCCCGGGATGCCGTCGATTTGGATATACGCGTCAAATGCCATTGTGAAACTCTCCATTAACTACATGTAAAGGGTTGCTCATGCGCCCCTTGGTTTTGACCTCGCCGGGCACGCCGGCAGAGGTAGCTTGCCGCCCCCCGGGCCTCCTCCTGTGAGGCCCGGGCGACCGGTTCTTGCGGCATGGCTCAGTTGAGACCACGCACTTCGATTTCTACCCGGCGGTTGGGCTCAAGACACTTGATCAATTGCGCGCGCGGTTGCTGCATGTCGCAATTGACCAATGGCTTGCGGCTCCCTTCGCCTTGTGCAACCACCAGTTCGGCAGGCACGCCCTTGCCGACCAGATAGGTGCGTATGGTTTGCGCCCGTTGTTTCGAAACCTGCAAGTTGCCCTGGCTGTCGCCCAACTGGTCGGCGTGGCCCGAGATGACGATCTTGCCGATGTTGGGGGTGTTCAGCAGCTTGCTGGCAATCGCACTAAGCTGGCCCTGGCCTTCGTTTCTAAGGCTCTGGAAGTCGGCGCGGCCGAAAGCGAACAGGGTGTCGGATTCCAGTGTGATGGTCTCGATCGAGCGCAGCGACTGGGCCCGCAGGCTGTCGATGTAGTTACGCGAACTGGACATCAGGAAGGCGTTGTCGAGGATGCGTGGCGCATCCGGCTCACGGATCTGGTCGCTATAGAAAGTGATCTGCCGGCTTGCGTACAGGTAGTCCTGGTTGCTGTCTGCTTCGCTACCGGCTGCGGTCATGCGCTGGCCGGTGTGGCGGGCGATAGCCGGGTACCAGTAGTCCGGCAGGTGCGCCTTGAGGAACGCCGGGTCGGCCTTTTCGCGCTGGGCCGGGGACAGCATCACATAGGTGTCCAGGGTGGCCTTGCCGAAATCGGCGATCGACTGGGCGCGGTTGTCATGCGGCAGCGCCTCGGCCTCGACGCTGTCAACACCGCTCACCGGCTGCAACTCGCGGGTGTTGCGCTGGTAGACCTTGAGCGTGGTCAACAGGTAAAGGGTTCGCGTGAGGTTGTCGGCCGTGGGTTTGAGCATCACGTTCTGCAACGTGGCGAAGTAGCGGCTGCGCAGCAGCGGCTCGACTTCATGGCCCTGGTACAGGCCCAGGCGCATGCCGAGCGGCACGCCCTGCTCATGGTGTTGCTGATAGTAGTGCGCGGCCCAGAAGCGCAAGCGATCCAGGCTACGCCAGGCGGTGTACTGGCCGCTGGCAGCCTGGTCGTCGGCCTTGGCCTGGGCCAGTTCGCCGGCAATGCTGGCCAGGGTGGCGCGGTTGTTCAGGTACGACCAGCCCCACAGGCTGCACAGCACAATGGCTACCAGGCCGGCGGCGCCGACCCAGCCAGCCTTGCGCCGGCGTTCGCGGTGGTTGCTGGTGTACAGCGCAACCAGGTGTTGGTCGGGGATGATGACCTTGCGGAACAGGCTATTGATGAATAGCGGCGCCGGCTGGCTGCCAGCTTCGGCAGCACCTGCGGCGTGTTCGAGTGCGAAGCGCTCGGCCACATGCTGGCCGTGGCTGCCCCACTGGGCTTCGTCGGCTTGCAGCGCGGCGGTGAAATAGAAACCGCGCAGCATTTCGGCACTCTGGTACGGGTTGGCACGCAACAGGCTGTCGACGAACTGCTGCAAGCGCGGCTTGAGGGCGGCGAGCTCCAGCGGGAACCGATAAGCAGCGTTGTTCTGCCGAGTTACCTGAATGTCCTGTTGCACCAACTGCTGGCCTGCCACCTGCCGCCAGTAACCGGTCAGCTCGTCCATGGCCTTGCCGAAGCGCTGGCCCCAGTCGGCCTGTTCGTAACCCTTGTGCGAGAAGGTTTTGCCCATCACTTCGCCACGTGAGGCGTCGTCCAGCTGGCGATAGAACGCTGTAAACCCGGGTATCAGGTCGCACTTGGTGAACACCAGGTAGATGGGCAGGCGCACTTCGAGCAGGGCGCAGCTTTCCTGGATGCGTTCGCGCAGGCGCTTGGCCACGCGCTCCTGGTCCTCGGCCGAGCCATGCAGGATGTCGTCGATGCTGACGCTGACGATCAACCCGTTGAGGGGACGGCGCTGGCGATGCTGGCGCAGCAGCTGCAGGAAGCCGCGCCATTTGCCGGCTTCTTCCGGGCTGTTCATGTAGCGCCCGGCGGTGTCCAGCAGCACCGCTTCGGAACTGAAAAACCAGTCGCAGTTGCGCGTGCCGCCCAAGCCCGCCACCCTTGCGCCTTCGCGCTCGGCATAGGGGAAGTTCAGGCCCGACTGCAGGATCATGGTGCTCTTGCCCGCGGCCGGCTGGCCTATCACCAGGTACCAGGGCAGGGCATACAGCGCGTCTTTGGCCGAGGCGCCGCGGGGCTTGTTGCTGTGCAGGCGCTCGATGCTCTGCAGCAGGCGCTCGCGCAACAGGCTGACTTCTTCGCGGTCGGCCGGGGTGGCGCTGAGTACGGCCTGGTCAGCGTCGTCACGCAGCAAGCCTTCGAGGTTGTGGTGCTGGCCGACACCGCGGTACAGCAGCAGTACATAGCCCGCTGACAGCAACAGAAACACGCCGATACCTGCGAGCAAGCTGTGCAGCGAGGCGAAGCCGAAGGCACGGCCAATGGCCCAGACCAGGAAAATCGCCAGGAAGAACGCCACCCCCAGCAGGTAGGGTTGGTAGCGCAGGCAGTAGTACTTGATCTTGTTCATACAGGCGTCGCATCCAGTGCATCGACGAACTGGTCGATGACGTGTTCAAGAGGTCGGTCGTAATCGTGCAGCTGTGGTGCACCTGTCAGCGGGCTCAGCAATTTCAGGTGCTCACCCTTGTCAGCGCAGCCACTGAGCAGTCGGTAGGCGCAGTTGGCATGGCGCGACGGGAAGCAGTAGAGGCGCGGGTGCATGAAGTCATCGGCCAGCAGGCTTACCGCCGGCACGCCATGGCTACCGCTCATGCGTGTCAGCCAGGTCAGCCACAGATCGGCAACAGGATTTTTAAGGCCGCGTTCTGCCGGCAGTGGCAATTCAATGCCGCCCGCAAAGTCGCCGTGCAGCGAGCCCCTGCTGTTTTTCAGGTGAGCGAGCGCGGTGGCGCTGTCGAAGCCCGGCCACGAACCGTGCAGGGCGCGGGCGACATCAGCAAAGCTGAAGTCGTGCAGGAACTTGGCATGGACCCGGCGGAACAGGTCCAGGTCCTGGCCCTGCAGCGGGCGCAAGGCCTTGATCCGTTCGAACAGACTGGCGCAATCGGCGCCTTGCACGGCCTGATGCAGCAAAGGCTTGATCTGCGCGCTGAACAGTTCGCCAAGGGTGAACGGGTTGACCCCTGCAATGCCTTCCTCGCCCTTGATCAGCTGGAAGATGAAGAACGGGTAGCGCCGTTGGCTGGCATCGCGCGAGCTGAGCAGGCCGCCCAGCAGCCAGTTGCCGTTGCGTGCGCGGTAGTTGAAGAAACACATCGGCAGCGTGTCGAACAACGCTTGCCAGTCATCGCGGTGGCGCATGGCCACCAGCGATGATTGCAACCAGGCGTCGAACTCGCAGGCTTCCTCCGTCGCGCCGTGCAGGCTGACGAAGTCCGCGCTCGTCGGTAGCTTGCCGAAGCAACCGATCATTGCGCGCCCCTGTCGTTGAGGGCGCTCAGGGCCTTGACGTTGCCCAGATCGGTCAGCTTGACCCCACCGAAGTTGCGTACAACAAGGCTCACGCGGCCACTGGCGGTGTTCCAGCTAAAGCGTTGCTGAATGCCGTCCAGGTCGTCGACGCGGGCGCTTTCGTTCATGCGCAGAAGGCCCCATCGGCCCGGGAAGTCGAACACGGTAAGCCGTGCGCCGCTCAGGGTAACCACGTCCAGGCGTGCGCCGGGAGCGTTGCTGGTGGCCGGCCAGGCAAAGCGGTTCCAGCTACTGCGGCCGTTGCGGTAGTGCTGTTCCTGGCCATCGAGCGTGAACACGATGTCGGTGAAGTTGGCCGAAGGCTCCAGCATGATCTCAAAGCCGTTGTCACGGTCCGAGAGGCTGGCGATCACCTGGCCCACCGAGCTGGCCTTGTCGATGCTGTTGAGCATGCCGGGGTTGACCAGCGCTGGCCCCTTGCTGTCGCCCACGCCCAGGCCTTCACCGCCGGCCAGGTTGCCGATTTCGTTACGCTTGAACGCCGGGAGCAGGCCGCTTTGCGGGTCGACGAAGCGCTGCAGGTCTTTCACCGACGCTTCGTTGTTGCTGCCACCGGCAATGGGGTAACGGTGCGCCATGACCTGTTCCCACGGTTTGGCGATCTGCTGTGCCCAGGCCTTGGCGATTTGCTGGCCGGCCGGGTCGCGCAGGGTGGCCCAGGCGTACTGGATGGGCAGGCTGAACAGCCCCTGCAAGGAGCGGGACAGGCCGTCCTGGCTGGTATCGACGCTGCCTTCCACATAATTGCGTACGGTAGTGACTTCGCTCGGCTGGCCTTCCAGGGTCTCGCTGATCAACTGCTTGCTGCCCTTGCCCACATCCTGCGAGCGCTGGATGTTGTTCATGCGCACCTTGAGCTTGCGCAGCGCAGCCAGGTAGCGGTCCATGATGGTGCTGTCGGCGCCTTCTGCGTTGTTCTCGGCGAACACCCGCGCCACCGGCTCGAAACGCTTGGCCAGGCTGCCGTCATCCACCGCCGGCAGGGCCGGGGCGACGTTGGCGGGCAGGGCGTCATTGGCATCGAACAGGCCGGTGACCTTGCTCCAGAAGCCGTCATCGCGGGCGGCACCTGGGCTCGGGATCGCATGGTTGATCGGCAGGTCCCACCGGGTATTGTCATTGACCGCAGCCAGCAGGTTCTTCACCGGCGAGTTCTGCACGTCGCTGAGCAGGCCCAGTTGATCGGTGGCCGAGGCCAGGTCGGCGAAGTGGCGCATGCCCACGCTGCTGACCATCTTGTACCAGGCTTGGGTGTAGTCGCGCTTGTAGCGGGCCATGAACTCACGCACGAAGTTGGCTTTTTGCACGACGGCATCACCGCCTTCGCCGTCCAGCACCCAATCCGACTCGTTGCGCAGGTTGCCCGACACCAGCTTGATCAGCTCGGGCTTGACGAACGTGTCCCAGCCCTGGCGCGTGTAGATTGCCGGTACCCCAGCGGAGCTGTACAGCAGCGCGCGGCCCGGTTGCGGGACCAGGTCGTTGAGGCTCAGTGCCGGGAACTGGCGGCTCGACTCAAGTTGCAGGCGCAGGTATTCGCGATCGACCAGGGAGCTGGAGATCATGAATGCCTTGAGGTTCTGCCGGGTTTCGTTGATCAACTGCTCGTTGCGCGGCAGCGCGGGCGCCTGGCCTTGCTCCAGCAGTTGCACGTACAGCGGCACGTTTTCTTCGATTACCCTGGTGTCGGCCGGGGACCCTTCAGCTGCTGCACCGGCCCAGGCCTGGGGCAGGCTCGCAGCGACGAAGGCCGGGTCCGGGTGAGCCTGGGGTTCGGTCAGCAGCAGGTACAGCTTGAGTGTGTTGTAGGCCTCGATGATCGAGGCCACCTGTTGTTCGTTCAACCGGCCAAGCATTTCTTCGGACAACGACAGGCCGCCGGTAGTGGCAGACAGCTCGGCAGCATCGCTGGCCGTGGCCAGGTTGGCCTTGGCGGCGTAGGCGCCCAGGCGGGTGTCGACTGCTGCGGCCTTGGCAGCCACGGCAGCGGCGATTGCCTTGCCGCCGCGTTTTTTAGGCTGCGGCGCCGGGGTGAACTCCAGGGCCTGGTTGATGCCGTTGGCGAAGGTGTTGAACGCGCGCATCTGCACTTGCAGGCTGCGGGCGATCGGCTCCAGCGCCTGGCTGCGCAATTGTGCCAGGTAAGCGGTGCTGCTCACCTGGTGGATCGCTTCGCCATGGTAGAGGCCGGCAGCCAATTGCAGCGGGACACCTTGCAGGCGATGGGCTTCGACGATCGACATCTGTTCGCGCAGCACTTCCAACCCCTTGCCGGCAGCCAGCAGTTGCTCGCGCTCCTGCGCTTGTTCGATCTGCGCCAGTTGCCCGCGCAGGCCTTCGAGCCATTGCCGGTTGTTGATGAACGACAGAGCCTGCCAGCCGATGAACGCAACCCCCGTGGCGACGGCCAGGCCTAGTAACAGAGGGCTGAACGCGGCCTGCCTGCCCTGGCGCGACTGGTACAAAGTCAGGTCGCGGTCCGGGAAGATCACCCGGCGGAAGGTGTCGGTGATGAAGTAGCTGCGGTTACCGACGGCCTTGGTGGTGCTTTCGACGCGCTCGTCGTAGGCCGCCTGCAGGGCGAACTCATCGGCGATGACGTCTTCATAAACCTGCCCCAGCTGCTGCCCGGTCTGCAGCGCACTGGTGAAGTACAGGCCCCGCAGCAATAGCGGATTACCACCGCGATGGCCCTGGGTGAAGTGGTCAAGGAAGGGTTCGAGCACTTCACTGAGGGCGGCGAAATACTGCGGGAAGTTCAACAGGGTGCTATCGGCTTCGGCACCGAGGGCGATCATCTGTGCGTCGACGTGCTGGCGAATACGGCCTTGCAGGTTTTTCAGCCGCGTTTGCAGCACGGCGTGCAGGCCATTGTTGCGGATTTCCGACAGGCCAAAGGTCATGCCCAGCGGCTGCTGGCGTTCGTGCAGGTCGAGGCCCTCAAATGCCTGGCTGAACCCCGGCAGCTGGTCGGTCTTGCTCAACATCAGGTAGATCGGCGGGTTGGCGCCCAGGCATTCGGCGTATTCTTCCACCCGTGCCACCAACTGGTTGGCCAGGGCATTGCGCTCATCGCTGTTGGCCGCCAGTAACTCGGGCAGGCTGACCACCAGGACCAGGCCATTGATCGCCGCCTTGCCGCGCTGCTTGCGCAGCATCCGCAGAAAGGCCGAGAACTCGCTGGCCGACTGGTCGTCGCGCAGGTAGCGCCCGGCGGTATCGATCATCACGGCATCGGGGCTGAAGTACCAGTCGCAGTGCTGGGTACCGCTTTCACTGTCGTTTGCCGTGGCAATGCTGGCCGACAGGCCGGAATGGGTCAGCAGCGAAGTCTTGCCCGCAGCCGACATGCCAACCACCAGGTACCAGGGCAGATCGGACAGCGCGGCCTTGCCGCCGCCTCCGGCAGAGCGGTCGGTGCGCAGCATGGCGATGGCGTGCTTCAGGCGCTCGCGCAGCACCTGCTGGTCACGGAACTCGCCGGTGGCATTCCACGAGCGGTCGACCTCGATTTGCAGCAGGTTCTCGAGGTTGTGCTCGGCACGGATGCGCTGATATTGGCGCAGCACAATCACCAGCAGGAAGCAGGCACTGATGATTGCCAGCGCTTCCGGCACGTGATGACGCAGCCACGGCACCAGCGGCGCGGCCAGCCAGCAAATCAACAGGCTGGCCAGCCACAGCAATGGCAGCAGCACCCAGAAACTCTTCAACAGACGCAGTAATGTTTTCATGTCTTCCTGACTCGGCTACCTGACGTGTGCTCAGGCACTGAACAGCTGGCGGATTTGTTCGGACAGGGCGGCGACGTCCTTGTCCAGCAACCAGTCGAGCGTGAGGTACACGGCGATGCAGACCAGCGCGATCAGCGCCAGATACACCCACAGCGGCACTTCATGGCGCAGCATCTGCGACACCTGGTCGGGCAGGGCCCAGTCCGGTGACAGGGCTTTGGGCGCCTTGCGGTAACGGGCGATATCCTGGCCCAAGGTATTGGCCAGGTAACGCAGCTGGTCTTTCTGGCCGAGGCTGAACTTGCCCTCGAAGCCCAGGGCCAGGCACAGGTGGTAGACCTCGAGCACGTCGATGTTCTGCTTGACGTCGGCACGTAGCGCATCCACTTTCTCGAAGAAGCCTTCACCGGCCAGGTGCACGCCGAAATAGCGGAACTGCAACGGCTGCAGTTCAAAGTGCCGGCGCAGTTCGTTGTCGCCTGAGCGCAGTACGCTTTCGTCGAGGAAAGCGCACAGTGCGTATTGGGTGTCCTTGACCTGCTCGACGCTGTAGTTGGCGGCGCGGGCATCACGCTCCAGGTTGTTGAAAAAGCGCTCGACGCTGCCCTCGAAAGCCTGCACCGAGGTGACCTGCCGCCCGCGACGCACGATCAGCGCCATGCTGATGAAGTCCTGGACCAGGTCCTTGAGTGTCGGTTTGTCATTGGCGGCCGCGACGGCGCCCTGTTGCAATACGGCTTCGGTCATTTGAGCACCGCCATCAGTTCAAGCTTGAGGTTGGTAAAGGCGCTGGGCGCATAGAAGCAGATAGCCTGGGCATTGATCATTCGCTCATACACATTGCCGTGCGGCTCGATGGCGAAGTACTGGTTGTCCAGGCGTACCGGAATCGCGTTCGGCAGCCGGGCGGCATGATTGAGGGTGACACCAGGCATGGCGCTGTTGACCACCACTTCGATGTCTTCCGGTGAGCCGACCTTGAACGCCCGGGGCACCAGCTCCAGCAGGCTGGCGCCGGGCATGTCGGCGTGCACGGCAATATAGAAGTCCGCCTCGGCCAGGCGTGGATCGTGCAACTGGCCTTGCCAATGCGACGGTTTGGTCTGGGTAAGGTTGATGACGATGCATTGGTTGGGCACGACGTTGTCGAGCATTACCCGGATCATCTCGTCCAGTTTCACCAATGATGCTGCAGGGTCTTGATGGTCGTACTCAGGGATGTCGCTTAACTGGGTGTCCAGGGTGAAGGTCAGCAGCCCGCCAGCCAGGTCGGCGAGGAACAGGTACAGGCGCTCCGGGTGCAGGCGCGGGTGAGCCAGCAGATGAGCTAACTGCGGGTGGGCACGGTTGACCGTGTTCAACAACCAGAACAGGGTGACGTCGCTGGACCCGAACTCGGCGATCTGGTCGGCGCGCTCACGTCGCCGGCCGGACAGTGCCTTGCTTTTGGCCTGCAGGGCGCCGAGCAGGCGCTTGCCGAGGCCGACGATGGTTTCGTGGCTACCCAGGTGCAGGGTAGGGTGGACGAAATGCGGGTCAATATTGAAGCCGCCCATGCTGTTGCGGGTCAGCTTGGCCAATGGACAATGGGTGTAACCGTCGAGGCTGTCACCGTCGACCAGCATTACCACGTTCAGGCGCAGGCTGGTAATTTCGTTCTCCAGTTCGCCTTCGTTAAGGTCTGGCAGGGTGTCGAACTGTTTGCGAAAACGCCGCGCAGCCTTGTGTTCGTGGCCATCTTCGACGTAATTGAGGCCAAAGGGCTCAGGCAGCTTGAGTGCGGCATAGACTTTGAGGTCATTGGCCTTGAGCAGGTCTTTGAGGTCGCGTGCGGCAGGCAGCGGGTCGTGCTGCGGAGCGTCGTACAGGCTGCCATCTGGGAACACCAGCTTCAGGCGTTTGAGCTGCAGCGTACCGTTGGCCAGGGCGTCCTCGTCGACCTGCAGCGCCTGTACCCCCCAATGGAACGGGGTACTGCGCAGGGTCGCCTCAGCCAACTGGTGCTGGTGGAACTCGTCCTGGTACTGGAAGTGCTGGGGCAGCAGGAACATGCCTTCCGACCACATCACCCGGCTCTGCTTGCTCATTTGACGCTATCCACTAAAGAGTTGAAGGTTGAATCCATGGCGTTGCTGGCCGACTGGCCTGCGGCGTCGGAGGCTTTTTCGATAACTGCGCCCTGCACCTTGTCCGTCAGGGTCGGGTCAGCGTCGTTGGCCTTTTGCGCAGCCGCGAGCTGGTCGGCGGTGGGTGGTTTGTTCAGCACATCCACGCCACGCATGGCGCTGATTTCAGTCTTGTCCACCAGTACCCGCAGGCCGTCGGAGGAGAACCAGATGCCGTCCTTGCGCAGCGAGTTGGCGTCGAAAGCGACTTTCCAGCGCGCGCCTTGTTCATCGCGGAAGAACGCCGCCACACCAACGTAGCGAGCATTCTTGGCCAGCGGCCATTGGTCGATCTGGCCGATGCCCGGCAGCAGGGTGATCTCGCGTGCTTCCACCAAGGTGTTGCCCAGTGCCTTTTGCGGGGTATCCCACAGGGTCTCGGCATCGGTCGCGGCGAAGCGCTCGAGGTCCGTCAGCTGGTACACGCGCATCACCACCGACAGTGGCTTGCCCTCGGCATCAGGGTTGAGCTGGTTGCCGCCGTCAGAGGTCAGGATGACCTTTTCGCTGTCGGCCAGCATGTCGGCAGCCCAGCTGTCCTCCATGCGTTTGCCGATTCGGTCGGTAACCCCACACCCGGCCAGCGCCAGCAGCAGGGCGGCGGTGGTCAGGCGTTTGAGGGCTGTGTGCTTGCGTTGCATGACGGCTAAACCTCCGGTCGTTGATCAGGCCAGGCGATAGGCGAAGTCGCCATCGCTGCCCAATTCGATCACCAGGCGTTCGATGGGCGTGTCCTGGGCCATGCGTTCGAGCACGCGCTGGGCGAGTTCGGGCATCAAGGTCTGGGACAGAATGTTGTCGATATTGCGCGCACCGCTGTCGACCTCGGTGCAGCGCGCAGCAATGGCTTTGACCAGCGCCTCGTCGTAGCTCAGTTCGGCCTGGTGGTTGCGGGCGAAGCGCTTGGCGATGCGCGCGAGCTTGAGGGCGACGATGCGCTCCAGGATCTGGTCCTGCACCGGGTAGAACGGCACGATGCTCAGGCGGCCAAGGAAGGCCGGCTTGAACACATGATTGAGTTCGTCGCGCAGGCCTTCGACGATGGCCTGCGGCGTGGGCAGCTCGGTGGCATTCAGGCAGGTCTGCATGATGCGCTCGGTGCCAGTGTTGGAGGTGAGGATGATCACCGTGTTGCGGAAATTGATTTCGCGGCCTTCACCGTCGTCCAGTACGCCCTTGTCGAATACCTGGAAGAACAGTTCGAGCACGTCCGGGTGGGCTTTTTCAACCTCGTCGAGCAGCACCACGCTGTACGGTTTGCGGCGCACCGCCTCGGTCAGCACGCCGCCTTCGCCATAGCCGACGTAGCCGGGTGGCGAGCCCTTGAGGCTCGACACGGTGTGGGCCTCCTGGTATTCGGACATGTTGATGGTGATCAGGTTGCGCTCGCCGCCGTACAGGGTATCGGCCAGGGCCAGGGCGGTTTCGGTCTTGCCGACGCCGCTGGGGCCGAGCAGCAGGAACACACCGATCGGCTTGTTCGGGTCTTCCATGCGCGCCCGGGAAATCTTGATGCGCTTGCCGATTTCGTGCAGGGCATGGTCCTGGCCCAGCACGCGCTCGCCGAGCAGGGCGGGCAGGCGCTGTACGGTGTCGATTTCGTCACGCAGCATCTTGCCCAGCGGGATGCCGGTCCAGCCGCTGATGACCTGGGCGATGGCGCCGCTGTCGACCAGCGCGTGCACCAGTGGCTGGTCGCCTTGTACGCGAACCAGTTCGGCGCGCAGGCTATTGAGCTGCCCGGCATCGGCGTCGTTGGCGGCATCCAGCGCCTTGAGCTGTTCGACCAGCGCCAGCTCTTGCTGCCACTGCTCGTTCAATTGCTGTTCCTGCTGCTGTTTGGCCTGCAGGCTGGCCTGCAGCTCACCCAGGCGGCGGGCATGGTCGTGGCCCTTGCCGGCTTCGTGGCCAAGCACGTCAATTTCTGCCTGCAGGTTGTCGATCTGTCGACGGCAGTCTTCCAGCAAGCCAGGCTGCGACGATTGTGCCAGGGCAATGCGCGCACAGGCGGTGTCGAGCACGCTGACCGCCTTGTCAGGCAGTTGGCGCCCGGTGATGTAGCGGCTGGACAGGCGCACCGCCTGCACCAGCGCTTCGTCCATCACCGCCACCTTGTGGTGCTCGCGCATCTTGCCCAGCAGCCCGCGCAACATGTGAATGGCCTTGTCCTCGTCAGGCTCTTCGACCTTTACCACCTGGAAGCGGCGGGCGAGGGCGGCGTCCTTCTCGAAGTACTTCTTGTATTCGGCCCAGGTGGTGGCGGCGATGGTGCGCAGTTCGCCACGCGCCAACGCCGGCTTGAGCAGGTTGGCAGCGTCGTTCTGCCCGGCCTGGCCGCCAGAGCCGATCAGGGTGTGGGCTTCGTCGATGAACAGGATGATCGGGTGCAGGCTGCGTTTGACCTCTTCGATGACCGCCTTCAGGCGGTTTTCGAACTCACCCTTTACCCCGGCGCCGGCTTGCAGCAGGCCAAGGTCGAGGGTATGCACGGCAACGTTCTTGAGCACAGCTGGCACGTCGCCCTGGGCGATGCGCAGGGCCAGGCCTTCGACCACGGCGGTTTTGCCCACGCCGGCTTCACCGGTGAGAATCGGGTTGTTCTGCCGGCGGCGGGTGAGGATGTCGACCATCTGCCGCACTTCGAACTCACGGCCCAGCACTGGGTCGATGCGGCCTTCGCGTGCACTTTGGGTGAGGTTGACGGTGTACTGGTCCAGCGCAGGGGTCTTGCCGCCTGCCTTGCTGCTGTTGGCCACCGGTGCCGCCGGGCTGGCCAGGGCGCTTGCCTGGCGGGATTCGGCGCTGCCTTCGACGAGCGCGGCGAGGTTCAGGCGCAAGTCGTTGGCATTGATTTTTTCCAGCTCCGGCGCCGAGGCAACGACCACCCGGCGCAGTTCGGCGTCGTCGAGCAGGGCTTGCAGCAGGTGGCCGCTGCGCACCTGGCCGACGCCATACTCGATCGACGCCAGCAGCCAGGCCTGCTCGATCATGCGGGTAATGTGCGGCGACAGCGCCGGGGTGCGGGTATTGCCTTTCTTGAACGTGCCCAGGGCGGTGACCAGCTGCGCCTGCAGGCGCTCGGCGACCACCTCATAGTGGCGCAGGATCGGGGCCAGGTCATTGTCACCGGTGTCGAGCAACTGCAGCAGCAGGTGTTCCACCTCGACATCGTAGTGGTGCTCTGACAGGCAAAGGGCCGCTGCGCTTTCGGTGGCCGTGCGGCTGGTTTCGTTGAGCTTGGCGAACAGCGACTTCAGGTTCACAAGGCGACCCCATCGTAAGGAATATGGAAAACGGCGCAACGCGAAGGCTCCGCGTCACGGCCAGGGCGTTTGAGCCAGCCGAGCCAGCCCAACGCGACATTGCCGTTGCGGCCGAGCCGGGCGCACGGTACCGCCTCGCGCTTGAGGCGCGGGGCGATTTCAAAGTCCAGGCCGGCACCTATATAGAAGCGCACCAGCTCGACCAGTTTGCGATAGCACTCGGTACCAGGCTGGAAGCGCTGGTAATCGGCCAGGCTCAGTGGGCCCAGCTCAATGCGAATGCACGATTGGTAGTCCCACACCCGCTTGCCAGCAACGGCGCTGTGGCCAAGCTGGGCGTTGCGCCGGCCAAGCTGGGTGCGCTGCTCAGGCGGCAGGTGCAACCAGCGCCCGGCAAACTGCTTGACGTGGATCGGCAGCGAGAAATAGAAGCCGAGCATGCGCTCGAGGTTCAGCGCATTGCGCGGCTTCTGGCTGAGCAGGCCGGCAAAATAGCTGAACAGCTCGCGACGCAATGCTGACGGTTGTTCTTCAAACTTGAGCTTCTGCGCCCGCGGGCCGAGGCCCACCAGGTTGAGCAGGTAGCCATCGAAGCCCGAGCTGCCAGTGCGCTCGTGCTCGATATGGAATTTGTATTTTTGCCAGGCCTCGTAGAACAGCGTGGTCATGCGGTGCGAGAAAATGTCGAGAAAGGCATGAGCGGCATCGTCTCGAAACTGCACATGGCGCTCAAGCAGCAACTCGGTGTACGGACGCGGCAGCACGCCTGAAGGCCCGACCAGGCCCATGAAGGTAACCTGCACTTCCGACAGTGGCAGGCCGGCCGGCGAGACCTTGCCTGCGTGCTCGAAGTGCAGGTCGCTGACTTCGCTGGCCGGAAACGCCAGCGACAGCTGGGTGCGGAAACGCAGCGGATCTTCGTGGGGCCGGGTTGCCAGGTCCATGCGCCCGGTGCGGCTGTAGTGCAGGCGGAGCAGGCGCACCAATTGAAAGAATTCGAATCGGTGCGGCTCGGCTCGGGCCTGATCGATCAGACCAGGGGCTGATCGCCAGTACGTGCTGGCCATTGGACGACTCTCTTTTCTCGTTGTTGGGTGCGCAGGGTCAGTTGCGTGAAGCTGTTCATCGAGCAGTACTGGCCGAAGAAGTGGTCCAGCACCATGCCGAACAGGAACACGCCACTGCCGGTGAATTGGTGCTCGTCGAGGGTGAGGGTAATGCCCACGCCCCGCACGAAGTTCGGCCGCGGATGGCCGATACGCGCAACTACCGGCTCGCTGTTGATGGCCTTGATGCCGTTGATCTGTTTGCGGATGGCCGAGACGTTGCGGTAGTTGTAAAGCGACAACAGCTCCAGCAGCACTTCACGGCCTTGGCTGACCAGTGACATATGGTTCAGCGACAGGTGCGCGATCAGGCGCCATATCAAGCCTTTGCCCAATGGCACGCGCACCGTGGCGGTGGGCTTGCGCAGGCAACGGATATCCTTGATTACCGAGTTGGCGGGAATGTTGAAATCGCCACGCTCGCCGCCGAACGGGAGCATGAGCGGCACATCGCGGTTGCTGCAGGTGAGGGCGATGCTGAGGGTGTCGCTGCTGGCGCTGATCAGCTCCAGGTCGCGGTCGACCACGCGAATGCTCATGGCAGTGGCGTCACCCTGGGCGCGCCGCCGGGCAACCCAGAAGCTGCTGTGCGGGTCTTGCTCGCCTCGCGGCTCGAAAAACGGCTGGCAAGTGGCAACCTGGTCGGTGCCCCCCAGTTTACGAACCCGACGCACACGGTCTATGGATACCACTTCTGCTGCGTTGTGCAGCCGGGTGTCCGGGGTGACCGGATACTCGTGCTGGGTGTGGGTCAGTTTGATCGGCTCGGCTTGCTGGCGGAACAGGTTGATGATGGGCGTGCAGTTGAGCTTGAAGTTGTTGCGCCCGATATTCTGGGTCAACCGCGCCAGTCGCTCGCCAAGGTCGTAGTCGGAAAAATAGAAATTGATGTCGACCTGCTCGATGGCCTTGCCCTGCAGAATGCGGGCAAAGCCACTGAGGTCGAAGAACATGAACTTGTCGGGGAACGTGAAATATTCGTGCAGCAGCCGGTAACCAAGGAACGAGCGCTCCGAGTAGTCAACCAGCCCTTCGTCGCGGGCATAGCCTACGGCCTTGAGGGCATCGACGGGCAGTGCGACCTCACGGCTGCGGCCCTCGTCGTTGAAGCTCAAGGTCGCCTTGGCCAGGTTATTGAACAGCAATTCGTAAAGGTGCAGCATGAGCGTTGCTTCGCCGTCGAGGAAAAACCGCAGGCGGTCCATTTGCATCTGCCCGAACAGAGCATCGCCGGTGGCTGCAAGGCGGATACGCAGGTGTGCGACCAGGTCGGCACTGTGGCCGTTGAAGGCCGAACGTTCCATTTCGACGAACGAGGCCTGTTGCACGGCAATCGGCCACAGCTCTACCGGGTAGCACGTGCGGAACTTGCACACCACGCCCTCTATGGCGTTGGCATGCATCTCGGTATGGCGCGCCACCCGGTACGCTTCGGAGACTTTCTCGTGCCTGCCCAGGCTCAGCTCGGCAATCGACATCGAGGGGGTAGGGCGCAGGTAATGCGGGTACAGCACCTCAAGGAAGGATTCGACGATTTCCGGAAACTCGTCATCGAGCTTCTTGTGCACCCGCGCAGAAAGGAACGAGAACGCCTCGATCAGGCGCTCGGTGTGCGGGTCTTCGCAGTTGTCGCCCTCGATCAGCAAGCGCGAAGCGATTTTCGGGTACTGCGCGGCAAACTCCTGGCCGAGGAAGCGCAGGTGCGACAGTTCCTTTTCATAGTAGGGCAGCAGTTCGTCGAGCATCAGTTGAGGTTCTGCACTTTGTATTCCTGGGTGTTGACCTGCAGCACGGCGTCGAAAGAGACCTGGCGGCTGATGTCCTGCAGACGCAATACGGCGTCCACGCGGAAGGTCAACATGCGGTGGCCATTCTGCTGGGCCAACAGCTGCACACGGACCCGGCGGAAACGCCGGTCTCCGGTACTGATCGCCCGCTCCAGCTGTTGCTGGATCAGGCGGCGGTCATGTGGGTCGAGCACGCTGCGGCTGATGAAGTCGGGCATGCCGTATTCAAGGATGGAACCACCGAGCTGGCTGAAGCCGTCGAGCTCTTCGGCGACCAGGGACTGGCGGGTATTCACCAGCACCTCAAGGTCACGGACGATGCTGGCCTTGTACTCGGCCAGCGAGCAGGTGCGCTGCGCGGCCGGCTCGGCCGACTGGAACGGACGGTCGTCCAGCAGTCGGTCGAGCAGCGAGGGCAGCAGGCGGGCCTGGTTACTCATGTGTCATCCCTGTACACACCGGCTTGTCAGCCGCGCGCCCCTTGAGGCAGTTCGGCGACCAGGCGCAGCGAGGCGGTCAGTTCGTCGAGCTGGTAGTGCGGGCGCAGGTAGGTTACAGCCTTGTACACGCCTGGCTTGCCTGGTACCTCGAACACCTCGGCGCGGGCTTCGCGCAGCGGGAACTTGGCCTTGGCCTCCTGGCTGGCGGTGTCGTCCAGCAGCACGTAGCTGGCCAGCCACTGGTTGAGGAAACGCTCCACGTCCATGCGCGAGGCGAAGCTGCCGATTTTGTCGCGCATGATTGCCTTCATGTAATGGGCGATGCGCGACGTGGCGAAGATGTACTGCAGCTGGGCCGACAGGCGTGCGTTGGCGTTGGCGATGTCGGTGTTGTATTGCTTTTGCTTCTGCGCCGACTGGGTGCCGAAGAACGCGGCGTAGTCGGTGCCCTTGCAGTGCACCAGGGGAATGAAGCCCAGGTCCGACAGCTCTTTTTCGCGGCGGTCGGTGATGGCGATCTCGGTCGGGCACTTGAGGGCGATTTCGCCGTCGTCGGTCTTGAAGGTATGGGTTGGCAAGCCTTCGACCAGGCCGCCACCTTCTACGCCGCGGATGGCCACGCACCAGCCGTAGCGGGCGAAGGCATCGGTGACGCGGGTGCCGAGGGCATAGGCGGCGTTCATCCACAGGTACTTGTTGTGGTCGCGGCCGTCGACGCTTTCGACGAAGTTGAATTCTTCCACCGGCGTGGTATCAGGGCCATATGGCAGGCGGCCGAGCACGTGGGGCAGGGTGAGGCCGACGTAGCGTGAGTCTTCCGAGGCGCGGAACGACTTCCACTTGGCGTATTCGACGGTGTCGAAGAGATTTGCCAGGTCACGCGGGGCGGACATCTCGGTGAACGAGTCCCAGCCAAACAGCTCGGGGGAGGCGGCGGAGATGAACGGTGCATGCGCCGACGCTGCCACGTGCGAGATCTCTTCCAGCAGGTACATGTCTTCGGGGTTGCGGTTGAACTCGTAGTCACCGATCAGCATACCGAACGGCGCGCCACCGAAAGTGCCGTATTCTTCTTCGTAGACTTTCTTGAACAGCGCGCTCTGGTCGAATTCGCTGGCGGCCTTCAGGTCGCGTACCAGGTCCTTCTTCGAGGCGTTGAGCAGGTGGATCTTCAGCGTGGTGCTGGTTTCGGTCTGGTCTACCTGGTATTTCAGGCCGCGCCAGGAGGCTTCCAGCTGCTGGAACTCGCGGGCGTGCATGATCTCGTTCATCTGCTCGGAGAGCATCGAATCGATCTCGGCGATACGCGAGTCGAGCACGGCGATCAGGTCTTTGCTCGGCGTCATCTCACCTTCGAGCACCTGGTTCACCAATTCGCCAATCAGGTCGCGGGTGCGGTTGCGCTCGGTGTCGGAACGGGCCACGCGGCTTTGCGAAATGATGCTGTCCAGCAGTGAGGGCTGTGGCGCGAAGTTTTCTACTTCGACCAGTTCGCCGGCCTGTTGCGGTGCGGTTTGCTTGTCGGTCATGTTCGGGCTCCTGCTCAGGCGCGATCGCTGCTGGATGGGTCTTTCACTTCGGCTTCACGGCCGAATTCCTTGCCCAGGGTCTTGAGTTTTTCGGTGTTCTGCAGCACGTCCATCAGCAGCTCTTCGAGCTTGTCGTTGCCGCCCATCTTGTTGCGCAGGTCGGCCAGTTTGTTGCGCACTTCAAGCAGCTTGCGCAGCGGCTCGACCTGCTTGACCACGTTCTGTGGCTCGAAGTCTTCAAGGCTGTTGAAGTTCAGCTCCACGCCCAGCTGGGTGCCGTTCTTGGCCAGGGTGTTGTCGACCCGGTAGGTCAGGCGTGGCTTGATGCCCTTGAGCACACCGTTGAAGTTGTCCCGGTCGATGAAGACGAACTTGCGGTCCTTGAGCTTGGGCAGCGGCTCCAGCGGGTTGCCGGAAAAGTCGCCCAGTACGCCGACGACGAAGGGCAGCTCCTTTTTCTCGATGGCATCGCCGATGTCCACGTCGTAGGTGATATGGACCCGCGGCGCGCGGACGCGGTCGAGTTTGTGCTGGGTGCTTTCCTTCTTCGCCATCGTGTTCTCCAGTGCTAGCAGTTCGCTGCGAATCATTGCGCGGCCCGGTGTGGGGCCCTGCGGGTTACAGTCCTTCGATCGTCAGCAGCAGGCGCTGACGGATGTCGTCGTTCATTTCCAGAATGTTGTCGCGGCCCACCAGTTCTTCGAAGCTGGTGTTGCCGGCAATTTGCGTGCTGCTACGGATGACCGAATCGTCGGGAAGTTCCGAGCGCACCGGCGAGCTGATGACGCAGAACGGCAGGTCGCCAAAGCCTTTGAGGCGTTCGAAGCTCAGCCCGTAGCGCAGGCCTTCGAACAGCCGGCCAAGGCCAGGCGACTTGCTCAGGCAGTAGAACAGCACGAGGTAGTGCACCACGAAGCGGTACAGCTCGGCGCTGCTGCGGTTGGGGTCTTTGATGACATTGCGAAACCGCGCCAGGTCGAAGGCGTGGAAGCCCACTACCCAGCGGGTTGGGCTGGTGATACGGATGGTCTGGCCGCTCTGTTCGAGGACCTTGTCGTATTCCAGCGGGAACAGTTCGGGGGTGGTGCTGATCAGGTTCAGCGGTACTTCCAGCTCGGTGACCAGCTGGAACGGCGCGGCCGAGCCGATACGCTCGTAGAGTTCGACCAGGGCCTGGAAGTGGCCCTGGGTTTCGCGCCCGCTGCTGCGCTGGGCGCCTTGCAGGTATTCGCCAAACAGGGTTTGCGGACGGATCAGCGGTGCCACGGTGGCAAGGTAATCCGCCGCCTGCGCCTTCAGCGCATCGGAGATCGCCCGCGTCTGGCTACGCAGCTTGATCAGTGCTTCGACATCGAATGATTGTGTCATCGGTACATCGCGTCCATGTGCCTGCTTGATCGTCCTGAACGCCAGTGGCGTCGACCTGAAATTGAGCCATCGGCTGCGGCAAATCTGAGTGCTGGCACATGAATATTGTGTTGCCAGCAATGCCGAGTAGGGCACCTCGCTGGGGAAGAAGTTCCGGCGAGGGTGGCGATTTTTTCCCTGTTTTACGACGCTGCGCAATAATGGCGCTGTGATATTGACAGTGGTCTTGGTCGCAGGAATTGGGGGTTAAGCCCTAAAGACTGGGTGCGAAAGGGGCTGGGAAGAGATGAAAATCATTGGCAAAAGTTTTTTTCAAAAAGTGAATCAGTTCTCATTTTGTGCGCTGGCCGCCTGCGCGTTGCGGGGTTGGGGAAGCGCGTCAGGATGATGGCCCTGCGACGAGTTTCGTCGCATCCAGCGGGGTAACTGTATTGTGCAAAAGCGATAGCTAGCGCGATGCTAGTAGGTGCGGGTAGGTGCGGGATTGCCCGCGAACACCGGCGCAGCCGGTTGCATCCAACTCAGCGACCATCGACCTGTACGCAAACGTCTCTGCCATTGATTGCCTTACATGGCCAATTGTCGTTGATGTAATGATCCGGCTTGAAGCACACGCGTTCATCGTTAACCCAGAACATCTGCCAACCGGAGCCCGAGATCCTGAGCTTCGGGCACGACCAGTAGCCCTTTGCCGAAAGCGTTGCTGTGGTCAGCGTAATCGTTGTCGGTGCGACGATAACCATCAGCACAACCGTCAGTTGCAGCGAGCGTAGCTGGAACCCATGCAGCCAAGAGGTTTTCAGTGGGTCAAACTTTCGACCGGTCCATGCGGCGATCAGGCTACCAACGATCAGGCAAGGCCCTAGGGGAATGAATGCAATCATGAAGAAAGCTTTGAGCGGGGTTTCCACGACCGGCGCATTACGGTAGATCCGGCCGTAGAGGGGTACAATATCCGTCCATAAGGCGTACACCGCCAGTGCTCCCATGGCGAGCATGGACAGCATCAGACCGATGGCCGTAAGTCGGAAAAGAACAGGGGACCTTACGTAGAGTTCGGGATGGTCTTTCATGTGTGCCTGAGCATTCCCTGGCTGCCGCGGATCAAACCAGCATGGCTGGACAACAGATCCTGGACGTTATCACAGGACCAGGCACTGGACCGCGCCAAGGCCACGCTGCTTGGCCTGGCCGGCGCTCAACGGTGCAGACAAGGAAGAGGCCCTGGCCCCAGCGGTGCGTTCGTTGCGGCCTCGCCCGATGATCATCAATGCGGGCGAGTACAAGCAAAAGAGCCGCGAACAGATCCGCTCCTCCGGCTACGTCATCGATACCTTGGAAGCAGCACTGTGGGCCGTATGGAACACCGACAACTTCAAGGACGCGATCCTCCTGGCCGCCAACCTTGCCGATGATGCCGACAGTGTCGCTGCAACGGCAGGGCAGATTGCGGGGGCACTCTACGGGGTATCGGGCATGCCGTCGGAGTGGGTGGCCAAGGTGGCCTGGTCGCAGCATATTCGTAGGTTGGCGAGCCGGCTGTTCGAGCTGTCGCCGCTGAGCGATGAGCTCGATGACCTTCTCTACGGCAGGCACGGATAGGGTTCAGTGATCGTCAGCGCGAGCGCTTTGTCTACATACTTGAGTGGTGTAGTAGGTTTCATGTTAATTACCTGACCTTGGTGGCTAAGGTCTCGGTTTTGTAAAGCTTCCCGATGGGGTTGATCCCTAAGTGTGTGTTTGTCCATTTAATGCCTGAGTGTGCGCAGACCGGAGGGGCGCCGCTGTACATCCCCGTCGCCCCGTCTCCAGGTCACTGCGGCTTATCAACTGCTACCTTTTCGGTTTTTCCGCCGTACTCGCTTTGAGCCTGGCCAAGGTAGGCAACTTACCGCCCATCGACCTGGACGCAAACGTCCTTGCCGTCGATAACCTTGCACGGCCAGTTGTCGTTGATGTAGTGATCCGGCTTGAAGCACACCCGGTCATCGTTGACCCAGAACAACTGCCAGGCAGAACCTGATATCAACAGTTTCGGGCAGGGCGAATAGCCTCTGGCCAGCAACGCCACGGTTGTCAGTATCATCACTGCTGGAACGACATAAAGCAGTGTCTTCAGTGACAACCCGAACATCTGAGTCTGGAAACGGTGTAGCCGTGAGGCAGGAGGAGGGTCGAACTTTTTACCCGTCCAGGCGCAAATCGCGCTGCCAACCAGCAGAATGGCCAGTGCCGGCGGAGCCATGAGCAGGCCAAATGCGAGATACGGCGTCTCGACCACTGGGGCCCCGCGCAGGAGCCTGCCGTAGAGCGGGAACAGGTAGTTGAGGTACGCATAAACGGAAATGGCGCCCACCAGCAGCATTGCGGCAATCATGCCAACAGCCAGCAACCTGATCTTGAGAGGCGATAGCCCGGGGGATATCTGCGAAGAGTGTGTAGTCATTTTCAGAACTTGGGCAGGTTGAACGTGGGCAGCGATGGCAATGAAGGCATCGATGGCAGGCGGGGTGCGCTTGGCCAGTTTGGCAGGTCGATCCCGTCGGGGCGCACTTT
>Ga0213829_1000831_pt1 | contig 25118 bp, 28 predicted proteins | sample MC6MC0896MG_FD_180665 | JGI IMG/M metagenome (GOLD analysis project Ga0213829, IMG submission 180665) | Enriched soil aggregate microbial communities from Iowa State University, Ames, United States - MC6-MC0896-MG | ecosystem: Environmental > Terrestrial > Soil > Unclassified | place: USA: Iowa...
CAAAGATACAAAACCTTTACTATTTAATCCAAATTTATTTTTTACTTTTTTTTCTAGGAACGTGGCTTTCTTATTCTGAAAGCGGTTGCAAATATAGCACTGTTTTTTCCGATCTTCCAAATGATTCCGCAAAGTTTTTTATCCTTTTTTGTAACACGTTGATGGAGTGTGTTTTCCCACAGATGCACGGATGATTTGCACGTCTTTAATGTTGAATGCTTGGTGCCGGATGCTGGATGAAACCCGAGACTATTCCTTTATTTAACCACGGATTGCGCGGATTTCTTTTTACTATTTGGCTAAAGCCGATTTTAATTTACAATAACCCCCCGAACTAAAGTTCGAGGCTATTGATACGCAAAAAGAATACTAAACCTTGAACTTTTAATCATTTGACCACAGATTTAAGAATTTACACGGATTTTCTTTAAGACTAAAAACCTAAAACTTACAACATACAACCTAACACAAAACCGCGTTAGGGATAGCGGCGGATAGCCCGCAGTGAGGAGGCACGACGAGCGAGGACTTGAAGCGAATAGCCCGACCCGACTGTTTACTGCAATTTTTTGTTATCTTCTACGGTGAGTTTTCTGAAATTTTTTTTTGAAACTGGATGTAAGGGGAACGCCTGAAAACAAAAAAATCCCGCTAGTGAACTAACGGGATTTAATTTATTTGGAGAAAACTAATTAATTTTTAATTATTTTTTCTGTTGTTTTTACTCCGTTTGCAAATTCGATATTCAAAATATAGATACTTGCAGGTAAATTTTGAATATTTAATGTTTTACTAGATCCATTTAGCAAGACTTTACCGTTTAAATCTATAAGGCTTGTTTTTTTAACATCAACAGTAGCATTGATTGTAATTTGATCTGTTGTTGGGTTTGGATAAACTACATAATCTATTATTTCGACCTTTTTGTTATCTAATAACGCGTTATCTTTAGAATAGATGAAGGCTGATAAAATAATTTCGTCATTACTATTTGGAAACTTACCAGTAGGTATGCTTATTTTAAATGAGTGATTTCCTGTAGCTACATTACCTAACTGAATAAGTCTGTTTGGAATTTTATCACCCGGACACCAATTGTTCCAAGCTGCCCACCAAGCAGTAGACTGTACTGAACTACCATAAATTCCGTTTGCCTGTGTATTGTACTTACGGAAAGGTTCGCAACTTAAACCACCAGGGATATACTTTAAAATTTCTACATCATCAAAATAAACCAAATGCTCTCTACGAACATACTCTTCACCACCATTATTAGCTCCGTGTGCAGAAGTTATAAGCTGTACATGTGCATCTACCAAATCTTGATCTGTTGAAAAAGAAACCATTCGTGCTGCCGTTCCAGGAAAATCGCTATCGGTTGTTTTGTTTATACGTTTTCTACTCCACAATGGTTTTGGAAGATAGTCTTGAGATACAGTTGCATTAACAATTGATGTAAAATTTACGGTTCCTTGAAAGACATCTTCTCTCCCTGAACAACCTGCTATTTGAGTTTGAGCTGCATAAGGAACACCAAATAAGAAAAACTCTACCCAAATATCATTGTTCTGTAAAAAAGTAGCATCTTTAAAAACACCTATTAAATGATTTAAATCGTACTGATAAGTAACCTCATTAGGCGCTACGTTCATATTCATGAACGGTGTAATGTATCTACCAATCTCAATTGTTTTTTTGTTAGGAGATGTAATATTTTCCCCTGTTGGAACAAATGAAAAGAAAACACCACCCTGACGATCGTAATTATCGCAAAGTGCATTAATTTTCACTTCTAACGAAAGAGTATTATTAAAACTCGCAATTTCTGTTGCAGTAATTTTTCGAGCGTATGTTGAATTATCCAAACGAACAATTCCAGCAGGGGTTGCAGTTGTTTTTGTTGCTGCATAACCGTCGTAAAAAACAACATTATTAAAAGCATTCAACTGGTAATTTTGGGCAAAAACATTTAAACTAACTGTTAAACAAATTAGAGAAAATAAAAAGTACTTTTTTATCATATATTAATTACTTATATTTAATCTGCTAAAATTATAAAAAAAATTATGAGAAATTATATGACTGCTGCAATTATAGCTTTAGGATTGATAATATCTACCGCTTTTTTGGCTAGTGCTTTTAAAAATCGTAATAATAGTAATGATACTATTAGTGTTACCGGTTTGGGATCGAAAGATTTTGTTTCTGATTTAATTGTTTGGAACAGCAGCTTTTCTAAAAAGAGTTTTGAATTGAAAGAAGCTTATGCATCTTTGGAAACCGACAGAAATGCAATTAAAAATTATCTGACATCAAAAGGTATTAAGGAAAACGAAATCGTGTTTTCATCGGTTAGTATCAACAAAGAATATGCTACTACTTACGATGAAAATTCTAATGTGCGATCACAAACTTTCAACGGATATTCGTTATCACAAAACGTTCAGGTTGAAAGTAAAGAAGTTGAAAAGGTAGAAAACGTATCAAGATCGGTTTCTGAACTGATTAATTCGGGGGTTGAACTTTACTCAAGCACACCTGAATATTACTATACAAAATTGGCTGCTTTAAAATTAGAAATGATTGCCGCAGCTACGAAAGATGCCCGTTTGCGTGCCGAGAAAATTGCAGAAAATGCAGAATCAGATTTGGGAAGTTTAAAAAAATCTGACATGGGTGTTTTTCAGATTGTGGCTCAAAATTCATCCGAAGAATATTCTTGGGGTGGATCTTTTAATACAGCATCAAAAAACAAAACGGCAACTATCACTATAAAACTGGTTTACAACATAGATTAATGAAGACATTTATTAGCGATATTTCAGGAAAGGAATTTCCGTTAGATGAATTGGTGAGAGCGAAAACCATTCGAAAATCTATTTTTGATTTTATAAAGCAAGAGCATAATTTGTTCGATGAAAATGCAAAACTATCGGTTGACGAATTAAATTTCTATCGACAAAAGTATATTTCAGAAAAACTTGTAAACGAAATTGGTGAATTAAACGATTTAAAAAAGCAGGTTGTAAATTCTATTTCAAAATCAGAAATAATTAGTGATGAATCGCTAAAGGATATAAAAAATGAATCCATTGGAGGAAGAATAGCCGATAAAGTTGCTGATTTTGGAGGAAGTTGGACTTTTATTTTATCATTTGTATTTTTTCTGCTTCTTTGGATTGGCGTAAATGCTTTTGTTTTTATGAATAAAGGTTTTGATCCTTATCCGTTTATCTTACTGAATTTAATTCTTTCTTGTGTAGCCGCTTTGCAAGCCCCAATAATTATGATGTCGCAAAACAGGCAGGAAACCAAAGATCGCGAGCGTGCAAAGAATGATTATATGATCAATTTAAAATCGGAATTAGAAATTAGAATTCTTCATGAAAAAATAGATCAATTAATTATGCATCAACAAAAAGAATTAATGGAGATACAAAAAGTTCAAACCGAATTAATGCACACCATTTTAGAGGAAGTAAAAAAGAATAAACAGCTATAAACAAAAAAAACTCATCTTTACGATGAGTTTTCTTTTAACTATATAACTAAATAAAAAAACTACAAAATTAGCATGGCATCGCCATACGAATAAAACTTATATCCTTCTTTAATGGCTTCGTCATAAGCTTTCATCATTAAATCGTGACCTGTAAAAGCAGAAATCATCATTAATAAAGTTGATTTTGGCATATGGAAGTTTGTAATCATACAATCGGCAATACTGAAATCGTACGGTGGAAAAACGAATTTGTTTGTCCAGCCTTCATACGTATTTAATGTGTGGTTTGATGAAACTGAACTTTCCAATGCACGCATTGACGTAGTTCCTACAGCACATATTTTACTTTTCTTTGCTTTTGCCTGATTTACGATATCGCAAGCTTCCTGCGTTATAATCAACTCTTCAGAATCCATTTTGTGTTTAGATAAATCTTCAACCTCAACCGGATTAAAAGTTCCCAAACCAATATGTAAAGTGATTTTCGCAAAATCAACACCTTTAATTTCCAAACGTTTCAATAAGTGTTTAGAAAAATGTAAACCTGCAGTTGGTGCTGCAACAGCGCCTTCTTCGGTAGCGTAAATTGTTTGATAACGATCTTCGTCTTCCGGAGTAACTTCGCGGTTAATATATTTCGGAATCGGCGTTTCACCCAATTCACGTAATTTTAAACGGAATTCTTCGTAAGATCCATCGTACAAAAAGCGTAATGTACGTCCGCGCGATGTTGTGTTATCAATAACTTCGGCAACCAACGAATCGTCATCGCCAAAATATAATTTATTACCAATACGTATTTTACGGGCAGGATCAACCAAAACATCCCATAAACGCTGCTCTGCATTTAATTCGCGTAACAAAAAAACTTCGATACGGGCACCTGTTTTTTCTTTATTTCCGTATAAACGCGCTGGAAAAACCTTGGTATTGTTCAATACCATTACATCGCCTTCATTGAAATAATCGATTAAATCTTTGAAAAATTTGTGTTCAATTGTACCTGTTTTACGGTTAACCACCATTAAACGAGACTCGTCACGATTTTCAGCAGGAAATTCTGCAAGTAGTTCGGTAGGTAAATTAAAATTAAAATTTGATAACTTCATAAAAATAAAAGTCCGTTAAGTGTTATCTTAATTAAAAAAATTAAGCTTGCAAATATACGACTTCAAAACAGGGGTTGTCAAGTAAATACCTGTTTATTTAAAAAAAGAAAATTCAATCAATTGATTTACAAACAACTAACACTTAAACCTATTACTTTTAAATCATTCCAAAAATTAGGATACGATTTTGAAACAACAGCTGCATTTTTGATTTGTAAATATTGTTTTAAAACCAGCGGAGCAAATGCCATCGCCATACGGTGATCCTGATAAGTTTCTACAGCAATAGTTTCATTTTGAAAAACAACCGAATTATTCAACTGAATTGAATCGTCAGAAATTAAAACATCTGCTCCAAATTTTTCTAATTCGTTTTTTAAAGCTTGCAAACGATCGGTTTCTTTTATTTTCAACGTATGCAATCCCGTTAAATTGCAGGTAATTCCCAAGCCTAAACAAGTAACAATAATAGTTTGGGCAATGTCGGGCGCATTGTTTAAATTAAGATTTAAATTTTTTATTGAAGAATTTTCAACTTTTTTAAGAATGATTTTATTGTCTGTAAATGTAGTTTGAACTCCGAAATTCTGATAGATTTCAGCCAAAACTGCATCGCCCTGCAAACTGTTTTGCATAAAATATCTCAAAGTGATTTGCGTATCAATTTTTGACAAGGCAATTAAACTGTAAAAATACGATGCTGAGGACCAATCTGATTCCACCACAAAAGTATCGTTTGAGGGCTTTTCTGTATGTGGAATTTTTATAATATTGTTTTCAAATTCGGCTTCAATTCCTAACGACTGCAACACCGAAAGTGTCATTTTTATGTAAGGAATTGATGTAATGGTGCCTTTTAATTGAATTTCTATTCCGTTTGGCAAGCTTGACCCTATCAACATTAAAGATGTAATGTACTGACTGCTTACATTGGCATCTATCAAAACTTTATTGCTTTGGATTTTTTTTCCGATGATTTTTATTGGTGGAAAACCTTCTTCATTTAAATATAAAATATCGCTTCCTAACTGATTAAGGGCATCAACCAAAATTTTTATTGGTCGTTCGTGCATTCTTTCGGATCCTGAAATAACAACTTCTAAACCTTCTTGAATTGCGTAAAACGATGTTAAAAAACGCATAGCCGTACCTGCGTGATGCACATTGATTTTGCTTAACTTCCCAACTGCTTGCAAAGCATTTTTCATTACTTCGGAATCATCAGATTTTGAAGCGTTTTCAATTTTTAAGTTCGGATATAATGCCTGAAGCAAAAGCAAACGGTTGGTTTCGGATTTTGAGCCCGAAATTATAATTTCCTGATTGTTTTTTAGTTCGCTTTTATTCAGCAATATATCGTTCATAGCTTTTAGCAGCTTAATTTGGAATCAAAATTACTAAACAATTTATAAAAAAATCGGGCAAATTTGCCCGATTCTTCATTTTTATTTTCTGTAAATTAGAAGTTTTTAGAGATACCAATATTAACGGTTTTTCCAAAATTAAAATCAAAACTTGATGATTTAACAGATGGCGTAGTGTCGCTTTTCAAAGAGCTGTATTGAATACCACCGATAGAAAAGTTTAAACCAAAACTGTTTTTCATGTTAATAAACAAAGCCGGAGTTACACCTGCGTAAAAACCATTAGATTTTAAAGTTGTAGTTGGCAAACCGGTCATTGTGTTTTCTGTTTTAACTGTCTGATATCCCGCAGAAACATCTGCAAAAACTGAAAACAATTCGCTTAACGGTTTTGCGTAACGGTAAAATGCCCCAATTTTTAAACCGTTATCTTTATTTTCTCCACCAACAAATTCATAATTTGAATTTAGAACTGAAGCTTGTAAACCAACTGTCATGTTCTCGTTAAACTGATAACCAACTGTAGGCGAAAATTCAAATGAACTTTGTTTATTATCGCCAATTTTGTCTGATGACAAACCAACATTACCTCCCACTAAAATAGTTCCTTCTTGCGCATTTGCCATACCTGTTACAGCAAGTGCCAACATTAACATAATTTTTTTCATTACTTTTTTTCTTTAAATTTTGCGCAAATTTATTCAGTTTTTAAAATAAAACACTATTTCTTTAGCGTTTACTATGCAAAATAGCATGTTCATAGTACTCCTAAAAACAAATACCTACACCTTTTAAAAGAAAAAAACGATTATTTTAATTTTTCGTTGTTATGATGACGATCGTGATCGCGATTGGTTTTTAATTCCATTTTTTTATCGAAAGCTTCTTGTAAGTTTATTCCCGTTTGGTTTGCCAAACATAAAACCACAAAAACAACATCGGCTAATTCTTCGCCCAAATCTTTGTTTTTATCGCTTTCTTTTTCAGATTGTTCACCATATCTGCGGGCAATAATACGGGCAACCTCTCCTACTTCTTCGGTAAGTTGTGCCATGTTTGTTAATTCGTTAAAATAACGAACACCGTGTTCTTTTATCCAATTGTCAACATTTAGTTGTGCGTTTTTAATATCCATAATAATTTATTGCTTCTGTTTTTTAAAAATTCTCGGTTTAATTAATCTATCGTAAATGTAAAGCAGTAATAAAAAAATTAAATATTTACCTATTAAATTATACCAGCATAATTCTTCTCTGTTTACTGCACATTGAATTTCATTGTAACTCATTAAAAACGAAATCACAACATATATTAAGGTATATAAAAGGATTTTTTTAAGCATTATTCTTTATTCTTTGTATCGATTATAATAGTAACCGGACCATCGTTTAGAAGGCTGACTTTCATATCTGCGCCAAATTGTCCAGTTTGAACTTTTTTTCCTACTGATTTTTCCATTGATGCAACAAAAGCTTCGTATAACGGAATGGCAACATCTGGTTTTGATGCTTTTAGATAAGAAGGTCGGTTTCCCTTTTTGGTTGATGCATGCAACGTAAACTGACTCACTACAATGATATCGCCATTTACATCTTGAACCGATTTATTCATCACTTCATTTTCATCATTAAAAATTCGGAGTTGCGAAATTTTTGCGGTTAACCAATCGATATCTTCGATAGAATCAGCATCTTCAATTCCTACTAAAATCAACAATCCTAAACTAATATCGGCTACTTTTTCGTTGTTTATGGTTACCGATGCCTGCGAAACGCGTTGTATTACTGCTTTCATTTATGCATCAGGATTTTTACCATTTCCGTAAGTATCTGCACGGTAATTTTCTTCGTCGCCATCTAACATCTGCGTATAACTTTTGTAGCGCGACCATGAAATTTCATCGTCATCTAACGCATCTTTAACCGCACAATGCGGTTCTTCGCGATGCAGACAGTTATTGAATTTGCATTGATCTTTCAACTTGAAAAATTCCGGAAAATAATTACCTATTTCCTGTGGTTCCATATCAACAATACCAAAACCACGAATTCCCGGTGTATCAATAATTTTGGCATCAAAACTTAAATCGTACATTTCGGCAAAAGTTGTGGTGTGCTGTCCTTGCTGATGTTGTTCTGATATTTCCTTGGTCTTTAAATTCAAACCAGGTTCTAAAGCATTTACCAATGTTGATTTTCCAACGCCCGAATGACCTGTGAACATTGAAACTTTATTAGTCATGGTTTCTTTTAACGCATCTAATCCTTTACCGGTAGCGGCAGAAACACGCAAACATTTGTAGCCAATTTTATCGTATGTGTATTGCAAGAACAGTTGATCGTCTAATGTTTCTTCAGAAAAAGTATCTACCTTATTAAAAACCAAAATGGCTTCAATTCCATACGCTTCGGCAGTTACCAATAATCGATCTATAAAACTTGTAGTTGTAACCGGATTATCAATAGTTACCAAAATAAACAAAACATCTACGTTCGCAGCAATAATATGGACCTGTTTGGACAGATTTACCGACTTGCGAATTAAATAATTTTTGCGTTCGTGAATGTTGGTGATAACGCCCGTAACTACATCTGCCGTGGTATCCAGATCAAAATCTACCTTATCGCCAACGGCAATTGGGTTGGTACTTTTAATACCCTTCATTCTGAATTTCCCTTTAATTCTACACTCAAAAAACTCGTCTGTATCAGCTTTTACGGTGTACCAGCTTCCTGTAGATTTATAAACAATTCCTGTCATTCACTTTTATTTTCTGTTGATTATATGGTCTTGTCTTGTGATACTTTCATCGTGAATTGCCTTGAACAACGATGTAATAAAAGCTTCGCCCAATTTATTTTCTTTGCCTTCGCGGCGCATTTTTATAAGAACTTCCTGCCAACGTTCGGGTTGTAAAACAGCTACGTTTTTTGCTTTTTTAAGCAAACCTATTTCATCGGCAATCTGCATTCTGTCGCGCAATAATTTTAAAATCTGTGTATCAATTTCGTCGATTCTTGTTCGAAACATGTTCATTTCGTGTACATACGAATCTTCTAAATTCAACGAATCGCGTAATACTAAATTTGATAATATTTCTTGTAATTGATTTGGAGTTACTTGTTGTGCGGCATCGCTCCAAGCCAAATCGGGTGTGCAATGCGTTTCAATCATCAACCCATCGAAATTTAAATCCAACGCTTTTTGAGATACCTGTTGAATCAATTCTCGATTCCCTGTAATGTGCGACGGATCATTAATCAGCGGAATTTCCGGAAAGCGAATCTGCAAATCAATAGGAATCTGCCATTCGGGTTTATTACGATATTTTATTTTTTCGTAGCTCGAAAATCCACGGTGAATAAATCCCAACTTCTCGATCCCTGCATTCTGCAAACGCTCAAAACCGCCAATCCACAAACTTAAATCAGGGTTTACCGGATTTTTTATGAAAACAATTTTATTAGTTCCTTTCAACGCATCGGCAATTTCCTGAACAGCAAAAGGATTCACGGTAGTTCGCGCGCCAATCCACAAAACATCGATATCATGTGCCAAAGCTAGTTCTACATGTTCTGCAGTAGCAACTTCGGTTGCCAAAAGCATTCCGGTTTCTGCCTTAACCTGTTGCAGCCATTTTAAACCAATGGCACCAACACCTTCAAAACCACCCGGACGCGTTCTTGGTTTCCAGATTCCTGCACGATAAATGGTCGCCTGATCTTTAATTCCATGCGCAATTTCCAATACCTGATCAGGAGTTTCGGCACTGCACGGACCCGCGATTATCAAAGGTTTGTTACCCGATAATTGCTTAAACCACAAAGCTTTTTCGCTTACTTTCGTCATAACGCAAATTTACAGATATTTCAGTAAAATACGGTATAGTTTCACAGATATAGCCAACTAATATAAAAAATACTTACTTTTGTGTAAAACAAGAAATTCTATGTCGATAGAAGTACAAAATATCTCTAAAAATTACGGAACGCAAAAGGCGTTAGATACTATTGATTTTAAAATTAACAAAGGGGAAATTGTCGGTTTTCTGGGTCCGAATGGTGCAGGAAAATCTACATTAATGAAAATTTTAACCACGTATATTGAAGCCGATAACGGTACCGCGATTGTAAATGGTTTTAATGTAAATACGCACCCGAAAGAAGTTCAGAAATCTATTGGTTATTTGCCCGAACACAACCCGCTTTATTTAGATTTGTACGTGCGTGAATATTTGGCTTTTAATGCCGATGTTTATAAGGTTGACAAAAAACGTATTGAAGAAGTAATTCAACTTACGGGTTTAACACCCGAAGCACATAAGAAAATCGGACAATTATCAAAAGGATACCGTCAGCGTGTTGGTTTGGCTACGGCTTTATTGCACGATCCGGAAGTGTTGATTTTAGATGAACCTACTACAGGATTGGATCCGAATCAGCTGACCGAAATTCGTGAACTGATTAAAAACATTGGTAAAGACAAAACCGTTTTTTTATCGACCCACATTATGCAGGAAGTTGAGGCAATTTGCGACCGCGTGATTATTATTAAAAGTGGAGTTATTGTTGCCGATAACAAATTGCAGCAAATGTTTAGCAATGAAAACGATCAGATTATTGAAATTGAGTTCGACGTTAAAATTGAAGAAGAATTTATTAAGCGTTTGCCTAACTTAAAATCGTTTCACAATATACACGATATGCAGTGGGAACTTATTTTTAATGCAGATGCAGATATGCGACCTGCTCTTTTTGATTTTGCTAAAGAATTAGATGTTAAGATTTTATCTATGCAGCTTAAAAATAAAAATCTGGAAACTATTTTTAGAGAGAAAACGATGTAAATTTTGTTTGATTTGTCATTTCGTGCTTGACACGGAATCTCATTTTTAATTATCTATATGAGATGCTGAAACAAGTTCAGCATGACAATTCCTTTTCAATTATTCTTGAGATTCTTCCTTCGTCAGAATAACAAAAAAAATAAAATTAACTAGAAACAACTATTTATAAATAACATTTCCAGTATATAAACGTTCAATTTTTACAGTATCGGGTTTGTTGTACACATAAATATTTCCGACAGATGCAATAACGCCTTCTAATTTATTCTTTGCTACAACATGAATATTTTGGTTGCTACGGTGGTACGATAAAACTGTTTTCGCATTTAATAATTTGGCATCAACCGAACCATTAGCTCCGTATAATTTTACGTCCAAAACATTGGTTTTTCCTTTTAAAATAAAGCTTCCTACCTGATTATCTTCAACCGTTACCGAATTGTTGTTCACTTTTAAATTAAAGTTGGTCGATGCACTTTCTTCATTCGGAATATTTGTTAGCAGATATAAATTCGGATAACGCAACGTATCGTTCGAAACTACATTAAACTGCGTACGAGAATGGATTCTTTTTAAGTTTGGAGTATAAATTTTTAGAACGGCAGTTTCTTGACTTTTAATCATTTGGCACGATATTTCGTTTTTTATTGTTAGGATTGAATCTTTCACTTCAAACGAAAGTGCTTCGATTCTATTTTCAAATGATTGAATTTCCATTTTAAAAGTAGTGCTTGGAATAATTTGTGCTGAAACATTCATGGGAATATCAACGGTATGAAATCCCTGTAACTGATGTTCTTGTGAAACGGCATCTCCTTTTTTAGAAAAGCAAGCATCTTCACCAGCGCATCCGGCAATTATCAACAACAATAAAACGATACTTTTTTTCATAATTTTATTTTTTTCCACAGATGCACTGATTTTCTTTTAAATATATATGCTTATCAGATTCTTCAATCCACTTCGTTTCTTTCAGAATGACAAACTTATAACCTACAACTTATATCCAACACCAACTTCAAAAGCCTCTGCTTTAGCAAAATGCGTTTTTAACGACATCACTCCAAAAACATTCGGAGTTACATAATAACGTAAGCCTAAACGTTGATAAAGCGATCCGTTTTTCTTGTATTCGTCGTGCACATAATAGCCAATATTTCCTTCGGCGGTTAGTTTGTTCAGATACCATTCGTAGCCTACAAAAACACCCACACGTTTCCAATCGGTATTTTTATCCATTCCTTCTTCTGGAAAAGAAGTCGCCAAAAACGGAATGAGCTCTTTTAATGAATTCGACAGAAAAACTTCGGCACCAACTTGCGCAGCACCATAATTATTCAAAGGTTTTTCTACAATTGCGGTAATATGATAGAACGGTTTTTGCCCCATTCCGATGATATGACTTTCGTTTACGCCGGTTCTGAACAAAAGGTTGTATCGAATTTGTTGCGGATAATCAACATAAGAATTGGCTTTCCCAATTTGATCTTCATCAGAAAAATGATAGGTTAAACCAACATTCAATCCCAACGTATTTGTACTTGTATTTGGTGCTTTTATAGTGGCATTTGAATGATGTACGAAGAGCAAACCTACATTTATCCCTATATTTTGCCAGATTCTGGGTTGATCGTACCCCAACATAAAATAGGTTGACGGCATAAACTTGGAACCGTAAGCAACATTTCGAAAGTTAGTTTCTTTATCAAACGGGTTTGTTGCGTAAGAAACTCCCTGCCCTACCCGAAACTGCAATCGTCTGTTTAAAAAGTAAAAATTATAATGCGCATACAAGCCGTACAAATCACCCAACGTTTCGTTGTGATTATTTTGTGTATGGAAAGAAAAACCAACTTCGGGAAAACGGTAGGTATGATGCCACTCTTTAGATCCGTCTACTTTATGATTAACCGAAAACAGATAACCCGTAGGTTTGTTGGTTATTAAATGGGCAATATTTTCACTGTGTGGTAAAATAGCACCTTGATAGGTTTGTAACGATGCGCTCCAATTTTCCTGACCAATTGCTGAAAAACTAGCCATCAGAAAAAGCAGATTACAAATTACAAACCGGAAACTTAAAAGCCTGTTCATATTAAAACAAACCGTTAATTTCGGCATCAATTCCGTTGATAACTTGTCCTAAATCTTCAGGATTATCAACAAAATTAATAGGATCAACATCTATAATCAACAACTTGCCTTTTGTGTAGCTTTTGATCCACTCTTCGTAACGCTCGTTCAGTTTATTCAAATAATCAATCGATATAGAATTTTCGTATTCACGTCCGCGTTTATGAATTTGTCCTACTAAATTCGGAATAGAACTTCGCAAATAAATCAACAAATCGGGTGCGCCAACCAAATCTTCCATCAATTCAAATAACTGTTTATAATTATTAAAATCACGGTTAGACATCAACCCCATTGCATGTAAATTCGGAGCAAAAATATGGGCATCTTCGTAAATGGTTCGATCTTGAATGGTATTTTTGCCGCTCGATTTCATTGCCAAAACTTGACGAAAACGACTGTTTAAGAAGTAAATCTGCAAATTAAACGACCAACGATCCATTGAATGATAAAAATCATCTAAATACGGATTATCAACTACATCTTCGTAATGTGCATCCCACTTGTAATGTTTGGCTAATAATCTGGTTAACGTAGTTTTTCCTGCACCAATGTTTCCGGCAATTGCAACTTGCATATTTTATTAGTTTATATGGTATAAATACAATTTATCTGTTGTTAAAACACTTAAACTGCTTGCGTTAAAAATAACAGAATCAATGGTTGACTGAACTTCTGCCAATTGTTCTGCTTCTTTATTTTTAGTGTTTAACAAAAATAATTTATTGTTTGATACATACACCAACAAATCGCCATTAATTGCTAACAATTGTGCTTTTTTAGGTAAATTTTGTTCTTGAATTACTTTTCCGTAGATATCAATTCCGTAAATAATATCGTCTTTTTGCCAGTATGCAAAATTTCCGTAAGTTGTTAAAAAAGAATATGTTGTTATGGGATTACTTACAAACGATGGTTGATCTTGCTGCGATGAAACAATGCACCAACGCTTGCTTGCGTAATCGAAAATCCAAATGGAAGCTTGAGAAGTTAAAGCTGCGTAAACTGCATCTATTTCAGGGAATCGATCTGTTAAAACTATTTTTTCTTTTACACTTAACTGATTGTCTAAAAAAACCAGTTGTTGCGTATTTTTATAAAAAACCAATTGTTTTAAAGGATTTCGCTCATCGTATTGCGTAATATTTCCTAAAAACGGATCTTTAAAAGTGAATGTTTTTAAAAGGGTTTCTTTGGCAATTTCGTTACTTACAATGGATGAAGTATCTCCCAAATGATTCAAGCCGTAATACGTTAGCTGCGGCGGACGAACCAGTTCTTTTTTAAACACAGCCATTTGTGCATTTACCGAGAATGCAGTAAGAAATGCAACAAAAGCTGTGGTTAATTTTTTCATTATTTATGATAAACCGTTATGGTAAAATCGAATTTATTTTTTTCGTCGGATTTGTGAAATGCCTCTGAAATCATTTTCCAATCAGATGTTATTTCAGGGAAAAACGCATCAGCATCTTCAAACACAGCATTTACATGTGTAATCACCAATTCGTTAGCGATACTGATTGTTTCCTTATAAATTTCACCACCACCAATTACATAAACAGTTTCCTGATTTTGCTGTTTTGCAAATTGTAAAGCATCGCTTACCGAAGCAAAGGCAAAACAATTATCTGAAACATTGTAATCTTTCTGTCTGGTGATGATTAAATGTGTACGGTTTGGCAAAGGTTTAGGAAACGATTCAAACGTTTTGCGACCCATTAAAATAAAATGACCGCTTGTTGTTTCTTTAAAGTGTTTAAAATCGGCAGGTAAATGCCACAACAAATCGTTATCTTTTCCTATTGCGTTATTTTCTGCAATTGCAGCTACTAAACTAATTTTCATTATACAGAAACCTGACCTTTAATTGCCGGATGCGGATCGTAATCAACCAACGTAAAATCTTCAAATGTAAAATCGAAAATATCTTTTATTTCCGGATTTAATATCATTTTTGGTAACGGACGTGGTTCTCGTGACAACTGCAATTCAACCTGTTCAAAATGATTGTTGTAAATGTGCGCATCGCCAAACGTATGAATAAAATCGCCATAACCTAAACCGCAAACCTGCGCAACCATCATAGTAAACAAGGCATACGATGCGATATTGAACGGAACGCCCAAAAAGATATCTGCCGAACGCTGATACAGTTGGCAAGATAATTTTCCATCGGCAACATAAAATTGAAAAAAAGCGTGACACGGAGGTAAAGCTGCTTTTCCGTTGGCAACATTTTCATCAAAAGAAACAGATGTATCGGGCAAAACCGAAGGATTCCAAGCCGAAATCAACATTCTGCGGCTGTTTGGATTTGTCTTTAATGTTTCGATTAATTCTTTAATCTGATCTATTTCTTCGCCGTTCCAATTACGCCACTGATAACCGTAAATTGGACCTAAATCGCCGTTTTCATTCGCCCATTCGTCCCAAATACGAACGCCATTTTCTTTTAAATAACCTATATTGGTATCGCCTTTTAAAAACCAAAGCAATTCGTGAATGATTGATTTTAAATGGACTTTTTTGGTTGTAACCATTGGGAAACCTTCGGCTAAATCAAAACGCATCTGGTAACCAAAAACGCTTTTAGTTCCGGTACCTGTTCTGTCGCCTTTTTGAACACCTTCGTTTAAAACGTGTTTAACTAAATCTAAATACTGTTTCATTTTTTAAAGGTTTCTTTTTGAAAGTTCATCACGTAAACGAGCAGCTTTTTCGTAATCTTCGTTCATTACTGCCATTTCCAACATATCGTTTAATTCCTGAAGCGAATAATCGGCAAATTCATTTCCTTTTTCTACCGGAGCAATATTTAGAAATTCATCAATAACGTCGCTTAATTCTTCATCGTTGTCGTCATCATCGTCATCTGCATCAAAATCATCGTCGTCATCATCATATTCCTCATCTTTTGCATCTGCTTCTTCTTGTTCGCGAAGATAGATTCCTGCTTTATCCAATATATTCTGATAGGTAAAAATAGGCGCATCAAAACGCAATGCCAGTGAAATGGCATCAGACGTGCGTGCATCGATGATTTCCTCGATACCATCGCGCTCGCAGATAATGCTTGAAAAGAAAACACCGTCTACCAATTTGTGAATAATTACCTGTTTTACAACGATATCAAAACGGTCGCAAAAAGTTTTAAACAAATCGTGTGTTAACGGACGTGGCGGCTTTAAATCTTCTTCAATGGCAATGGCAATTGCTTGTGCTTCAAATGCACCGATTACGATTGGCAGTTTACGTTCGCCATCTACTTCATTCAAAATCAAAGCATAAGCTCCGTTTTGAGTATGACTATATGATATTCCTTTTATTGTTAATTTTACTAAACTCATGCTGATAAAAATAGCTAAAAAACGCTATTAAACAAAGATACATTTTTAAATTTAACAGGGTTTATTTGATAGGAAATTTTGTTGATTTGATGAACTTGGTTTTAAATTAGAAATGAATTAGGCAAATCGCGACTACCATGCAAAACTCTTATTATTCTTATGTGATCATTTAAGATTCTATAAAAAATGATATGATTATCTTTTGGAAAACTATATAAACCTTCTTTAATTTCGGTTCTATTTCTACCCGAAAATGGATTTTTAAATAGAAAATAAAAAACACTTTCAATTTCTAAAAGATATTTCTCTGCCTGATTAAATCCAAATTCTTCACATGTGTAATCGAATATTTCCTCTAGATCAGCATCTGCTCTTTCCGATAAAACGTAAAACATCTCGGACATTTATGATTTCTGCTTTTTTGCTTGAATAATATCTTTTATATTTCGAGAACTCGATGCGCCAGACCAGCCTTTCTCTATTTCATTTTTAAGTTCATTTAGTACTCGAACTCTATAAATTTCATGCAAGCGCAATGCATCACGAACAACTTCGCTAGCATTTTGAAAATCTCCTGAAGTTACTTGTTCAGCAATATAATCTTGTTGCTTTTTTGTAAAACTGATGTTCATGATTGTGCTATTTATATCAATTCAAATTTAATAAAAATATCCATATCTAGCAAATTTAGACATACACAAAAAAAACAGCCCGTAAAAATTACGACTGTTTAAATTACAAGATGAGATTCTGAAACGAGTTCAGAATGACTTTTTTTAATTGTTACTTGGAAATGTTATCTTTTATTTTCTATCTAAATCTGTAATTAAAAGCGGGTTGTTTATTTTAAATTGATATAAAAGCTTTTCTGTTTCAGCTAATTTAGGATTTTGCTTTAGTAGTTCATATTCGTCTGTTGTAATACCAATCATCTGTAAAAACTGAACTTCTCCGTGCGGAGTTTGAATTTTACCTAATTCCGGATCTAACACAAATGCAATTGCTGTTAAATTGGTATCGTAATCTAAACGAATTGGACTGTTGGTGGGGATAAAATGAAATTCTTCGAACCATTTTCCTGTTTCAAAAACGTAGCGTGCTAAATTTTGCATTAGGTTCATAACCCAATTAAAATCGTCGCCTTCTTTCTTTTTTAATCTAAAAGTAAATTCAAATCCATATTTACTAAATTCTTTACCCGCACTTTCTTCATTATAATACAATTCCGAGAGTCCGTAAGAAACTATGTGTTAATGATCTTCTTGGTTTTGACTTTCATAAACACTTATACCATCAAGCGGATCTTTTCCACCCAACATATACTTTATTATTGTACCAAAATGCTGTGGTTCTTGTTGCCCATAAATTTCATTTATTTTTTCATCGATCGACAGCCAGCCTACTGCATCATCTTCGGTAAATTTTTGTTTATATTCTTCTAAATTCATTTTTAACATATTAGTATTTATCCTAAAAAAAACAAAATCAATAATATGAACAAAAAAAACAGCCGTAAAAAATACGGCTGTTTGAATATAATATTTAAACCAAATATTAGTTGTTATTCGCTTTAAATTCTTTTAACTTTTTAGTTAATTCAGGTAGAATTTGAAATGCATCACCAACAATTCCGTAATCGGCAACTTTAAAGAAAGGTGCTTCTGGATCTGTGTTGATAACCACTTTTACTTTAGAGGCGTTGATACCCGCAATGTGCTGAATTGCACCAGAAATACCAACTGCAATGTATAAGTTTGATGCTACTGGTTTCCCTGTTTGACCAACGTGTTCAGAGTGAGGTCTCCAATCTAAATCTGAAACTGGTTTAGAGCAAGCCGTTGCTGCTCCTAAAACGCTCGCCAATTCTTCGATCATTCCCCAGTTTTCTGGTCCTTTTAAACCACGACCACCAGAAACCACGATTTCAGCATCGGCAATAGAAACTTGTCCTGATGCTTTTTCCTGACTTTGAATGTGGATATTAAAATCGGCATCGTTCAAACTTACTGCGAAATCTTCTGTCGCTGCTGCTGCAGATGCTTCAGCCAAACCAAATGAGTTTTTAGCCAATGCAATTACTTTAACGTCTGAAGTTAATTCTGTAACGTTAAATCCTTTGCTAGAAAAAGCATTACGCTTAACTTGGAATGGACTTGTTGAAACCGGTAACGCTACAACGTTTGATGCATAACCAGCATCTAAACCAACTGCAACGATTGGCGCCAAGTATAAAGAATCGGTAGTTGATGATAAAACAACCACTTTTGCGCTTTCTTTTTGTGCTGCTTGTTTAACAACATCGGCATAAGCTTTTGCGTTAAACTTGTCTAATTTACTATCGGTTACTTTTAGTACTTTATCAACACCGTACTTTCCTAATTCAGAAACATCACCAGCATTAACTGTAACTGCCGTAACTGTGGTTCCTAATGATTCTGCTACTTTTTTTGCATAAGAAGCTAATTCTAAAGCTACTTTTTTAAATTTACCTTCTGCAAACTCTGTATATATTAAAACTGACATACTTTTTAAATTTTAAATTGATTTTAGAATTAGATTACTTTAGCTTCGTTGTGTAATAAGTTAATCAACTCGTCTAAATTATCAGGGCTGATTAATTTTACTGCCGATTTTGGTGCAGGTTTTTCAAACTTCACCGCTTTTGTTTTAGCATCTGCAGCAATTGGTTCTAAAACGTTTAATGCTTTAGTACGAGCTGTCATAATTCCGCGCATGTTTGGAATACGTAAATCTTTTTCTTCAACAATACCTTTTTGTCCGCCAATTACCAATGGTAAATTAGTAGTTAATGTTTCTTTACCACCGTCGATCTCACGAACCAAAGTTGCATTAGATCCATCAACTTCAACACCTACACAAGAATTCACAAAATTAAATCCTAATAAAGATGCCAACATTCCCGGAACCATTCCTCCATTATAATCTAACGACTCTTTTCCACAAATAACTACATCATAACTACCAGCTTTTACAACTTCTGCCAACTGTTTTGCAACAGAAAAACCATCGGTTGGAACTGCATTTACACGAATAGCTTCATCTGCACCAATTGCTAATGCTTTACGAATAGTAGCTTCTGTATCGGCTCCACCAACATTTACAACAGTTACGTGAGCTCCTTGTTTTTCCTTAAACCAAATTGCGCGTGTTAAACCAAATTCATCGTTAGGATTAATTACAAATTGAACACCGTTTGTATCAAATTCCGTATCACCGTTTGTGAAGTTAATCTTTGCAGTAGTATCAGGCACATGGCTGATGCAAACTAATATTTTCATTTATTTTACGTTTTTTAGATTAATTCTTAATTAGCTACGAAGATAAAAAAAATTTCAAATAACAATACTATGCGTGCATATAAATTATTTCTTAAAATTTTAATCTTACTATCTAATTTTCTTCTTAATAGGCTATCTTTACTATGCCTGAAAAATAACTTTTTATAGAATGATCTTATTAAAAAACGTTTGTTTAACAGCAATTTTATTAACAACAGCAATTGGTTTTTCACAGGAAACTGATGCTAAATCCATCGCTCAAAAGTTTATGCCGAAAAACAGCAGTCTGGCACACGCGGTTATAGAAACTTCGGTTTGGGATTTTCCAAAAGCCACTATTGTTTTTTATACCGAAGATCTTACGCATGAATACAAGGATATTGTTTACGAAAGACAGGCTGTGAACGGTTATTTTATTTGGAATGATGGTAAAAAGGACAGAAAAATTCTAATTGATCATTTTGAAGATGATAATGTTGATACCAAAATTTTGAGTGTGTTTTTTGCTAATGCTGATAATGACAAACAAAAAGAACTGATTATTTTAACGACAAACACGCATCGCTTACAGTATTTATATGACGGAACTGAATACGGCGTTTATATTTATGATGATATTTCGATTAAGAATGTTCCTGAAAAATTCAAATTATTAACCAATCCGAAATTCGATGTTTTTAATCAGAATTTTGAAGGATTTCAAGACGATAAAAATCATAAGGCAAAATTTAAAACTGCCGATGCTATTAAAAAAGAACTTAAAAAACTTGGATTTTAAACTATGAGAAAGACCTATTATTTATTACTGACTTTATTGGTTTTTGCCTGTAACAAGAAAACAGACGAAACTAAAACCACAACAAATTCTTCGACAGAAAACAATAAAACCGCTGAAAAAACCGACGCTGTTGATTTATCGATAGAAGAAAACAAACTATTAAAGATTCATAATGATATTTCCAATGCAATGGGAAATGTTCGTAACGACAGTTTGCTTGCGGTAAGCAGTCAGCAGTTTACCGATTCGTTAACCTATTTAATTAAGAACAACAACAGCACATTGAATTATCCGTTTGAAAAATTGCAGAAAGAAAATGCTTTGAAAATGGCAACATCGGCAGATAAAAAACTCCGAGTTTACAGTTGGGATAACAATTCGGGCGGAACCATGCGTTTTTTTAATCAGATTTATCAATTTGATGCAAACGGAAACATCACGGTTAATGCAAGTCTGGCATCAAATGATTCGCAAGCATATTTTTCGAAGATTTATACCGTTCAAAACAAAAATAACGAAAGTATTTATCTGGTAATTTCAAACAGCATTCTTTCAAGTAAATATTCTGTTCAGCATATAAATGCTTACAAAATTGGCACAGAAAATTTACAAAGCGCATCTGTTTTTAAAACAAAAACCAACACATTGGATAAAATTTCGGTTGAATACGATTTTTTCAGCGTAGTTGACAGACCAGAACGTCCGGTTGAATTAATTACGTTGGACAATAATACGTTGAAAATTGCTTTGGTTGATGACAAGCAAAATGTTACCAGCAAAAATTTAATTTACGAATGGAACGGCGATGTGTTTGTATATAAAGGAGTAAAGTAAACGATGGAAATCAACCAACTAACCATCCAAGAATCATATTTCTCACCGAAATTAATAAAACTATCAACCAAGGAGTTAGTGAAAAAACAAGTACAATTAAGTACTTTGATTTTATTCTGAAATTATCAGAATACCATAAATACAAACCTGCAAACGGAAATATAAACGTAAAAAAGGCAAAAAGCATCAATAATATAGTTAACCCAACACCAGGGTCGTCTAACACATTACTAAATGATGAAAGAACAAAGAAGGCTAACCATAGTAAGGTAAAAACTGTTGTTATAATTGTTAATAAAAAAGATTGTCTTTTTTTATCCATAACATTTCAAAAAATTAATCTTACAAATTAAAATCATATTTTATTTTTAAGTCTGATTTTTTTAATTAATCTGTTCACAAATCATTTATAAAATCAATAACATTTTTTTATTCATAAAAATAAAGGCTAACAAATTATAATTTTATATTTTTGTGCACCTATCAATAATGATATTATGAAAACAATTCAATTTAGAGAGGCTATTTGCGAAGCAATGAGCGAAGAAATGCGCCGCGACAATACAATATATTTAATGGGTGAAGAAGTTGCCGAATATAACGGAGCTTACAAAGCCAGTAAAGGAATGTTAGACGAGTTTGGTGCAAAACGTGTTATTGACACACCAATTGCAGAACTAGGTTTTGCAGGTATTGCAGCAGGTTCGGCTATGAACGGTTTACGCCCTATTGTAGAATTTATGACGTTTAACTTCTCTTTAGTTGGTATCGATCAAATTATTAACAACGCAGCAAAAATGCGTCAAATGAGTGGCGGTCAGTTTAACATGCCTATCGTTTTTCGTGGTCCAACAGCCTCGGCTGGTCAGTTAGGTGCTACACACTCACAAGCTTTTGAAAACTGGTTTGCAAATACTCCGGGCTTAAAAGTTGTAGTTCCATCAAACCCTTATGATGCAAAGGGATTATTAAAATCTGCTATCCGCGATAACGATCCAGTAATCTTTATGGAATCGGAACAAATGTATGGCGATAAAGGCGAAGTGCCAGAAGGCGAATACACTATTCCATTAGGCGTTGCTGATATTAAACGTGAAGGTACTGATGTTACCATTGTATCTTTCGGAAAAATTATCAAAGAAGCTTACATTGCTGCAGACGACTTGGCTAAAGAAAATATTTCTTGTGAAATCATTGATTTGCGTACAGTTCGCCCAATGGATTATGATGCAATTATTAAATCGGTACAAAAAACAAACCGTTTGGTTGTTTTAGAAGAAGCTTGGCCGTTTGCATCGGTTGCTTCAGAAATTGCCTACATGGTTCAAGAGCGCGCTTTTGATTATTTAGATGCACCTGTACAACGTATTACAACTGCCGATACACCTGCGCCTTACTCACCTGTTCTTTTAAAAGAATGGTTGCCAAATGCACAAGATGTTGTAAAAGCTGTTAAAAAAGTTATGTACAAAAAATAATAAAATTTCATTTACATTTGTAACTCCAACCAAAAGGTTGGAGTTTTTTGTTATGAAAAAATTGTTACTTGTTCTTTTTACATTTATAACCTTACAAATAGCTGCCCAAACCAAGGTAAGCGGTGTGGTTATCGATGAAAAACAACAACCATTATCTTACACAAGTGTGTACTTTAAAAACACTACAGAGGGCGTTATTACAAATGAAGACGGTAAGTTTTATCTGGAATCTGCAAGCAAGCAAGATACCTTGGTAATATCTTTTACCGGCTACGACGATGTTTTTTTACCACTTACAAAAGCGGTGAATCTCGATTTAAAGATCGAACTAAAAGAAGACACCGTACTTTCAGAGATTAAAATATTTACGGGCAAAACATCAAAGAAAGACAATCCGGCATTAGACATCCTTCGGAAAATATGGGAGAACCGACGTAAAAACGGTCTGCATAAATTCGATCAGTACACTTATCAGAAATACGAAAAAATTGAATTCGATTTAAATTCCATCGACAGTGCTTACATGAAAAGCAAAATGTTCAAGGGCATGGAATTTATTTTTGATAAGGTTGATACTTCTAAAATCACCGGAAAAACCTATCTGCCAATTTTCATAAATGAACAAGCATCTAATGTTTATGGCGATAATGTATCAAAACTAAAAAAGGAAATTGTTTCGGGCAACAAGAATTCAGGGTTCGAGAACAACCAGCACATCATGGCTTTCCTTAAAGATTTGTATGTGGAATACGATATTTACAACAACTACCTGAAGTTGTTCGATAAAGATTTTGTGAGTCCCCTTTCTCGCACCGGAATCAACGTTTATAATTATGTGCTGACCGATACGGCTGATATTGATGGTAAAAAATGTTACAACATTGTATATTACCCGCGCAGAAAAGGCGAATTAACGTTTAAGGGCGATTTTTGGGTGAACGAAGGCACTTGGGCAATCAAGAAAATAAACATGGCAATTAGCAAAGATGCCAATATTAATTGGGTGCGCGATATTTATATTGAACAGGAGTTTGATGTTTTAAACGATTCGGTTTTCCTACTTACAAAAGATCATTTAATGACCGATTTCAGTATCCGTCAGAATGAAAAATCAAAAGGAATGTATGGTAAAAGAACCACGTATTACAAGCAGTTCGAGTTCGATAAAAAGAAACCCGTAAACTTTTATAAAAGCGAAGTAAACAGCTATAACGAAGCTTTAATGAACCGCCCCGACGAGTTTTGGGAAGGTTACCGTTTTGAACCTTTATCGGAAGAAGAAAAAGGCATTTACACCATGTTGGGCGAATTGAAACAAAACAAACGCTTTCAAACCTACGTGAATTTAGGAACCATTTTGGCGAGCGATTACATACAGATTGGTAATTTTGATTACGGACCTATTTTTTCATCGTTTGGATTTAACGATATCGAAGGTTTCCGTTTAAGAGCCGGCGGTAGAACTTATTTTGGGCAAAACGATATGTGGCGTTTAGAAGGATACACCGCGTATGGTTTTAAAGACGATAAATTTAAATACGGAATTTCGGGCAGGTTTATGCTTGATAAAGATTCGCGCTTTATTTTCTTTGCCGGAAACCGTAGAGATGTCGAGCAAATTGCCGCTACCCTATCACCTATTACTGATGTTCTGGGCAGAAGTTTTGCATCGAGCGCATTGCTGGCAAGTGGCGATAATTCAAAATTATCAAACATTAATTTATCAACAGCAGGTTTAGAAATCGAACCTTTAAAGAACTTGAAATTTGCAGCTTCTGTAAACTATAAAACACTAAAATCGGCATCGCCTACCTTTTCATTAGGATATTATGACGAAGCTGGAAACATAAAAACCGATTTAAATCAATCTGAAATTAATCTTTCGGTTGATTATACACCACGCAGAAAAACCGTTGGTTTCGGCGTTGACAGAACCGATGTAGATTACAACTACGCACGCGTTTTCTTTAATTATTCATTAGGTGTTAAAGGAATGTTGGGCAGTGATTTCGACTATAAAAAAATTCAGTTATTATACCGTCACCCAATATTAGTCGGCGGTTTTGGAAGATTAACACCAACAATAGAAGCCGGCAAAACGTACGGAACCGTTCCGTTAGGCTTAATGAGCGTGATTCCTGGAAATCAGTCGTATTTTATTATAGACAACGCTTTTAGCCAAATGAATTATTACGAATTTATTACAGATCAATACATTGCCTTGCATTTAGAACACAATTTTAATGGTAGAATTTTCTCTAGAATACCCGGAATTAGAAAATTAGGATTAAGAGAATTTGTTGGAATTCGTGGTGCTTGGGGCGATGTTTCAAAAGAAAATATTGCAATAAACGCATCGAACATTCCATACATTGCACCAAGCGATAAAGTTTATTATGAGTATTTTGTAGGAGTTGGAAATATT
>Ga0213829_1000833_pt1 | contig 25096 bp, 21 predicted proteins | sample MC6MC0896MG_FD_180665 | JGI IMG/M metagenome (GOLD analysis project Ga0213829, IMG submission 180665) | Enriched soil aggregate microbial communities from Iowa State University, Ames, United States - MC6-MC0896-MG | ecosystem: Environmental > Terrestrial > Soil > Unclassified | place: USA: Iowa...
CCAGCTTGTTTTTCATTAACTATAGGAATACATATATGAAATCGTATGCACTTGTTTTAGCAGCAGGCCTGCTTCCCTTTGTGGCATTAAGTCAAAAGATAGTCGCACCCGGCAGCCCGGATATCAACACCAAGTATGTAAAACCGGAGAAGTCGCTTTACACGGTATACTATGTCAAAGATAATAACTGGGACAAACAAGGTACAATTACTTATGATATTGTTGCGGCCAATAATCAATTGAGCTTAACAAGTTCCTACACACCCAAAGACAATGCTTGGGTCACTGCGCGCACCAGCGTCGTAGATGAAAGCACACTAAAATCCATCAGCTATGCCGCTGACACCAAGAAAACAAAATTAAATCTCAACTTTGGCGAGACCATCACCGGTAATTATTATTCCAAAGAGACCAAAAAGGATAAAAAGCTGAATTTAAAATCCAACGAACCATTTATTGACTTCAACTGGACGGACCATCTGATGGGGACACTTCCCCTGGATGTCGGTTATAAAGCACGGATCCCTCAATTTTATTACAATGACGAGTCCAATGTTCAGGTGGAATACTATACGATCAAAGAAGTCAAAAGCTTTAGCTATGGCTCACCGAAAACAGGCAAACATGACAGCTGGTTAATCACACTATTGGAGGAAAATACAGGTGCCATCTATAACTATGTCGTGGATAAGAAAGACAGACGGCTCTGGCAGCGGGAAATGTCCATGGGCAATGGTAAGTGGGAAATTACAGTCAACGAGGAACTCGATTACCAACCGATCAAAAACCGATTTAACAAAGAGCAGGCTATTCAGCAGATATCCAATGGTAATAGCGTAATCATCGGTACCGCTTATGCACGGTCAAGCTCTGGCAAGAGGCTGGCAGGTCTAGTCAATACGGCGAAAAAACAATATGCACCAAAAGGAACTGAGATTATGCTTTTTCCAAATTCGGCATACTATGAAGAATGGCTTGAGGTAAACAAAAAGATCCGAAAGCAAAAGAAAGTTGCGGAGGTTCCGCTGGATGCCGACTTTGGCCACTCGATCAAACGCACCAAGGTCTATGATGATGAGGGACATTTTGAATTTGCTGAGCTAATGCCTGGCAATTATATCATGATGACCAGCTTTGATTTTTCCAACTCCTATAATTATTCCTATGTATCGGGTTATACCAATTATTATAACTATTGGGGTTATACCGGATCTACAACAAATTACGGAACAGCTAGGTCATCCTATATTGACAAGGCGAATATAGAGAAACGCATCACCATAGATAAGGATGGCGAGAAGAAAGAAGTAAATTTAAAAGAAATGTAACAAAAAAAAGCCGCACAAACGGGGAATTTGCTGCGGCTTCACACTAACCTATGAAAAACATATACTTTGTGAAAAAGTCTATACTTATAAGACGGTTAAGTGAGCCAATTGTCCCGATAAAAATAAAAAAAATAAATTATCACTATCTTTTTTTGAGGCGCTCCAAATAAGCATCCACGCTGATGGCGAAAGCCCGGTAGCTGCCCAATAGAAAACAGGCACTCGCTCCCACCCAGACGGAATAGTTAAAGGTCACTTTGATACCAAAGGACAGGGTCATCGTCAAGGCAAAAATAGTCAACAAACCACCCGATAGCAGGGCCGCCAAGCGTGTCCGATAACCGATCAGCAGCAATAGTGCCAATACAACTTCGAGTACCGTGGCTCCGATTGCGAGTACATTCCCCATCGCGGCAGGCGTAAAGAAATTGAGCTGATTGGAATAAGCGACAAAATTTGCCCAGTTTCCCCATGAAGCATTCGCCGTGCCGGGTGCTCCCCAAAAACCCAAACGATCCGCCACCGCAGATAAAAAAGCTGTTGCCACAGCCACACGAACAAAAAGTTGACTATACATATACTTTATTTTATTGATCAAATATAAAACAACAATAATCGTGTCAACTTAAACCAGTTTAAGAAATCAATTGACCAACAACAATAAGGCCGCCAGTACATCGGGTACTGTGCGGCCTTAAACATCAATTAATACGAATAAGAATTTATATGAGTGTACCCCTCCATTAAACTGTGGTACACTATTTAAATGACAACCGAATTATCAAATAGTCCCAATAAAATTTTCAATTTATTATACCGCACTACCACCTTGCTTATCCATCTCCAACTAAACGGGTAGCCATCATTAAAAAAATGCATCAGATGGCTAAAGAACTCCTGTTTTCTCCATACAAACCTTCATGCGCTGATAGGTCCGTTCGATATCATGATCCAGACCGATCGAGAAGCGGATCAGTCCATCGGAGATCCCCATACTTACCCGTTCCTCTTCCGGGATTTCGGATGAGGTCGAACTTCCTGAACAGGAAAATAAGGTTTTGTAAAACCCAAGACTCACGGCAAGATAGCCCAGATTTTCCTTTTGCATCAGTTCCATCAATTCATTGGCTTTTGCTGTCGTTCCGGCATCCAATGTTAATATTCCACCAAAGCCATACTCGGCATGCATCATACTTTTTAGCAGTTCATGCTGCTTATGGGAAGACAGTCCAGGATAGCAAACTTTTAGTCCATCCCGTTCAAAGCGTTCGGCAAGATATAGTGCATTATAGCTATGCTGCTTCATACGGATATGGAGCGTCCTTAGGTTTTTTAGAATACTGGCCGAGCGCAGGCTGTCCATCGTTGGCCCCAACAGCATGCAAGCACCGGAATTTACATTTTTGGTGTCATTGATAAACTCCTGTGTGCCACAGTAGACACCACCTACCGTATCGCTGCTGCCATTGATAAATTTGGTCAGGCTATGGATCACAACATCCGCCCCCAAGAGTCCGGGCGAAACGGATAAAGGCGAAAACGTATTATCCACCACCAGTTTGAGGTTATGTTTTTTGCAAAGCGCTGATAGTTTTCTTAAATCAGCTATTTCCAACAGCGGGTTGCTGACACTTTCGCAATAGATTATTTTTGTGGTCGGACCTATCGCACGCTCGATTGCTTCGAAATTACTGATATCAACAAAACTTGTTGCAATCTGAAAAGGCGGTAGAAAATTTTTCAGAAAAGCATAGGTTCCCCCGTAGATCGTACGACTGGAAATAATATGGTCGCCACTTTTACAGAGCTGCAAAAGCACCGTCGTTATCGCTCCCATGCCCGAAGCCGTTACATTCGCAGCAGCCGTATTTTCCAGCTTGGCCAGCGCTTGCGCCAGATACAGATTCATCGGTGATGAATGCCGCGAATAGAGGTAACAGCCATCTGCATTGCCCTCAAAGGTATCAAACATGGTTTTAGCCGAAAGAAAAGTATAGGTTGAACTATCCGATATCGACGGATTTACACCACCGAATTCTCCAAAATATTGCAAATCCTGTATTTCATTTGCTGCATTAAAATCTTCCATCTGAATATAATTTGGTTTTTACATCTAACACCGTTTATCCAATCCATGCTGTATCTGAACAAATCGCGACAACTCAGTATTATTTATCTATAAAATTGGACTTTTTAAAGTTTTATTACAACATTTTATCAGTATATTAGATTATAAATCTAATATTTAAAGCTATTATAGATAATAATTCTAAAACCATTAAACACAACATCTTTTCACCAAAAAATAATCTATGCAACTGGACGAAATCGACAAAAAATTACTGCAATTGCTACAGGAAGATGCCAAGCAGACCAGCAAAGAGCTCTCACACAAGCTTGGTCTATCCGTTACGGCGATCTATGAGCGTGTACGTAAACTTGAAAACAGCGGGGTAATCTCCAGATACGTCGCATTGCTCAATAAACAGAAGATCGCGAAAGATTTTATGGTACTCTGCCATGTCAAGCTCACACAGCACAAAAAAGAATATATTCAGCAGTTCGAACGGGAGGTCATGGATTTACAGGAAGTCACCGAATGCTTTCATGTCAGTGGAGATTATGACTATATCTTAAAAATCTGTGTGCGGGATATGGAAGACTACCGTCATTTTATGCTGAGCAAGCTGACCTCGCTACAGCATATTGCCAGTACACACAGTTCGTTTATGATCGCTGAGGTAAAAAACACATTGACCATTCTCGTTTAAAAAAGTTATTTAAACGAGAATGTATGATCAATTAATCGACAGCGCTGTGCTTAGTCTGTGTATGATTAAGACCAACATGCATTGTTAATACCAACCTGTATTGTTAAACCAATACGCCATTTTTTGAGGCAATTGGCTCCGGAAGATTTTCTTCGCCCATCATCTGCAACAAGTCGATCTCGATCGTCCGACAGATCGACAGCATCGGGATATCAAACATCAGTCCCCCAAATGGATTTTCGGTATAATCCCCCACCAGTTCCATCACAATATAGATCCATCCGATCACCACACAAAAAGGAATACTTGTCCAGATTCCCCAATGCCCCAACTTGGCAAATTCATTGACCAACCCTAAGGGCAATAACATGATCAAAATAACATTAAAAACAAATGCTGTACTTGCAAACTGCCTTGGCGAAGGAAACTTTTTGATCCGTTCGGCCTGCCCCTGGAAATCATAAAATTGATTGAGACAAGCCTGCAATTGTGTTTGATTAAAATCTGAGATGATCCCATCATTTTTCAACCCATTGATATCTTTTGCCTGCTGGGCATTTAGATAAGTTGCAAAGTTCCGATAACTTGATTGCAGCGCAAACTCCTCCGTTGAAAGATATTTATGCAAAAAAATAGGTGTACGGCTATAATCCGGAAAACCTGCCTTGATCAATCTATGCCGTTTGACATTTAATGCACCAATATGTCTTTTCAGGCTGATGTGCTCCCATTCGGTCGGAACAAGCAACTGCTCACGAAATTGGTACAACCAGGCAATATGACGGTAGGTTATTTTCTTTCTGATTTCTTCCAGATTTTGCTGGTCCCCCTGTTCGGTATTAAAGGCATAAAGCATGGATACAAAGGAGCGGCTGGAGTTGACGATCCCGCCCCAGATCTTGCGTGCCTCCCATAACCTGTCATAAGCCTGGTTATTTTTAAAACCCACATAAAAAGCCTCTGCCGTACCGATCAGTGCCAGTGGGACCCAAGGAATGATCATCCATTCCCACTGAAAGAAATAATAGACAACAGCGACCAGGGAACACCATGCCGTCAGCCAAATAAGGTGAACACCTGCCAGATTAAAAATCTGCTTGTAATTAAAATATTTTGTTGTAATCATAAAAGATAGATGACATTAAAGCTTTCCGATATCTGTTAAATCAAAAATCCTTGTTTTTCAAATTGCTTGACCAATTTTGCAGCATCTCTTTCAGCTTCATTCTCCTCCACCTCATAATTATCCAACAAAACGGCTGTTACACTTTCGACATTAAATTCCTTTCCCTGCAGTTCCAACCAGATCTGCACAGCAGTCTCATTAAAGGTATATACCTTAGACGCATCCAGTTGATCCTGCCCCGGATAGACTAGAATATGGTCCTCGCCCAATTTGCGTAGTTGTAAATCTCCTCTAAGTTTCATCTGGCTACTCTTCTGTTTATTTCTATGACATTCAAACCATCTGTTTGGTTTGTCCAATTACGAAAATATATATACTTATCCAATGAATTCGAATGATATTTTCGTTTCCATAGTGGCTTACTATCAAAAATACAAAAGACAGGGGAAAATATAGCACTTGATTTATTAAATTATCACATATCACCTTTATCTTATTGACAGTCATACTTATCCAATATCCCAAGAAAAATAAAAAATAGGCAACAGTGGATCATTTAGATCTCCTGTTGCCCACAATTCAGCTACCTTCGTCGGCTCCATTTTGCCAGCAACCGCCCAACGCCAAAGCTCACCAAGGTTCCAAGAGCTGCGGTCAGGACAGTCTGTCCGAGATCCCCCAGTGAGAAGCTGGCCCAGACCGAGCATATCGTGCCACCCAGTGTCCCCAGCCGAATATCATTGATCCGCATGTCCGCCCTCCTTTCCCAGATCATCCAGATCCGATGTTTCCGTTGATATTTCCGCTGGCATAGTCGATTCCTCCACCGATTCCGCTTGATCGAGCTGTCGACCTTCATCAATATGGTCCTCCACCGGTTCCACTTCATCTATCTCCTGAGCTTTGTCACTATTGCCCACCTCAAGCTTTGAGCTCTCCTCAGTTCCTCCGCTGTCCACCTTATCGTCTTCATCAAGTACCGATTCGACAATGCCCAGCCCGAGCGCCAGATATTGGACAATTCCCGCTATTTTTGCAGGCAATTTCACGGGAGCCATCAGGATGACCTGCAGGGCGCGGCTTATCTTTTTTATGATTGATTTCATAAGAACTCCTTTTATGATTAAAAACTATTGTTCCAGATCCTGAATACAGATCCATACCTCCCCTTCCGCCATCAGCTGCAAAATGCGTTGATAGAGGGCCAGATAAGCTAGTCTGGATTCAAGTACCACATAGTCACCCTGATCCCGGATCCATATATTGCCCACAAGCAGGCAACCGGCCGTGTGGCGATGGTTATTTCCCATATGGATATAGACATAGGTGAAATTGGGGATCGCACAGATCTCGATCATGCCTTGGTGTACCTTGGGAAATAAGCCCCTGTATCGCGTATGCATACCACCTGCCTTTCGCAGTTTGAGGGGATAGGTTCCCGCAGGAATGGCTGTTTCTCCGGGGATTTTCACCTCCCGTGGTCGATCCTCCAATCCAAAACAGACAAATTGTCCCCCGATAAAGAGTTCAGACAGGGTACTGTAATTCCCCTGTCTGATTCGTTTGACAATCAGTTCTGTCATCTGGTACGTATGCTAGCTACTGCACTCCAGTCCCCAACACCTTTTTTATTACGGCCCCGAATACGCATATAGTAGATCTGTCCCGGAAAAACCGGCGAAAACACATTGCCAAAACTTGTACTGGTCTCATAACTATCACCCCAGATTGGTTCGCCCTCTCCTTCCAGTGCATTCGCCACCTGATATTCATACATGATGGCCGATCTTAGGGGTTTAAACTTAATCAACAATTGATTTCGTTGTCTACCATCCACCAAACTCGCCTCAGTCATCATTTCTGGTATACCTGCGCTTTTTGGATCAGCTTCCAGGATCAATCCTGAACTCAGCAAGATGGCACGTGAACCATCAGCCACTTTATTGACATAAAAGGCAATTTCCTTGAGACTCGCGGCAAGAATCCCCTTTGCATCATTTTTCTCTGCGATTTCCAATATACTGCCACCGCGACTGGCGCGTTGCCATTTCGTGGCAAAGTCATCTGCCTGGGTTTTAAGATCTGCCAAGGTGACGGGAGGCGTGCTGAGCACAGCGTGGCCCGTCAGACAGTCGATCACTTTACCGAGCAGCGTATTGAATTCATCGTCATTTACGCCTGTATAATCTAATACTACTTTTTTCTTTCTCATGTTAATTGTTTGTTGTGGGATTGCTCCCGGTTAAAAATTCTGTTTCGATGCGCTTCCGGACGAACATCTTGACACAAACATAGCAGCACGGAAAGAGGCCTAACGAAATGTGGGACAAACTGGGACAAACTCCTTGGATCTGGGACAATATTTGGGCTAATATTTTCAAGATTTGCCCCAATCCCTGACTAGTTTTTGGCTTTTGCTAACCACTTGTTGGAAAAAAGTGATCACTATTTCCCAACAACTGATCAGTTCTTTCAAAAAAGTGATCAGTTGTTGGAAAGACCTGTCCAGTTTCTGGCAAAAGGTATTCGGTTTGCGCAGCATACTGTTCAGTATTTAGCAAGAAGTATTCGGCATTTGTTAACGACCAAATGGTACCAAGCACAAAGTGATCAGTCATCAGCAACAACTGCGCAGTCCTCCCGAAAGAGTGAACAGTTTGCTCCAAAAACCGATCAGTCAGACCGAAAACCTGATCACTAGCTACCGGATACTGATCGGAATTTCAAAGAAAGTATACAGTGACGACCAAACTCCGAACAGTCGTATCGGCAGACCGATCACTTGATACCAACAACTGTTCGGTTTCCAGCAAAGACTGACCAGTCCTTAGCCAGAACCGGACGGTCGGACGTAAAAACTGTTCAGTTTTTTCGGAGGAGTGACTAGCGAAAGGCAACAACCGATCAGCTTTTGCCGTACTTTTTTCAGTTTAGCCTCCTCCGGACTTTAATTTGCTCGCCATTCTTCCCAAAAAATAGGCTCCTTTTCCCTTCACTTTATCAAATAAAACCAGTACATCGGCTTTCAGATAATAAGGTCTATTGCCGATTTTCAGGACAGGAAATAAGAGGAAATTATGCACCGATCGGTAGAAGGTAGAATGCCCAATGCCCAGTTTTGTGATGATCCAACCGACGCTGACATGTTCGGGAATATCTGCTGTTAAGGGATCTGCGTCCGGGCTGTATCCTACTGATTGAAAAATAGCTGTTAGTACGGCCTGCTCCTCGGCTGTGGCGGGACTGGCGGCTAGGCGTTCCTTTAGGGTCTCCAATAATTGTTGGGTCGGAATATCGGATAGCGCAGTTTTGGTCTCCAGATTCCATAATTGCTGCAATGTCTGTTGCAATTGATTGATAAGCACAACTCGTGACATAGTTTTTTGTCTGAGGCAAGGCAACAAACAGCCAGACTACCTTTTTGGTAGTCCTGATGACCTGCGGGTAAATCCTACAGGTAAAACCACAATCTACTCCCTTTCGGGAATCGTCAATTTCTTATACTATTTTTTTAGGATCAATTTTATCCACATAGATTTTAGACAGGTGCAACAGACCATGCATACTTTTGATGTTCTGAACTATTCCTTTTAGTTTCACATAGTTTTTAATCGATGCTTCCAGCACAGCATATAGTTCCTGAGAAATCTCAACATACGATTCTTTCAAATGAACCCGCTGAATTGCTGAGGAATAGATATGTACACTTTTCGAGATCTGCGTATAATACATCTCGACAAATTGGTGCATTTCATGGTCACGGCGCTGTATAAGGAATAATTCGCCGGTAGCCCTGAGCTCATAACTAATATCTTTCTTTCGAATCACAATAAACGGTGCGACCACCTTCGTTGCCGGCAGTTGTTGTTCAATAGGAGCCAGCAGGTTCGCGAGGCGTTTTTCGAGATAGCCTATATCCTGTCCTTTTCTCTTTTTTGAACGCCAATAAAACAATAGCGCCCAGATAAAAGGATAAACGGTAAGCCAAAAGCGGCTCTTGTTATACTTATCATGGAGATAGGCCATATCAGGTTGCTCCATGTGCATGACTGCCGACATGAACAGTTTCATCATTTCCTGACTGAATAGTGGCATCAGGTAAGAAAACAGGAGTGCCACTAACGCAATTTGTGCTAATAATTCCAGTAGGCTTGGTAAACGATGCTGCATCAAACGACACATCATATAGAGAAGCCTAAAACAGAGACATTCCATCCCCAAGAAGTAGACAAAGACACTGACAATGAACCAGTAGAGATGTTTATCAAAAAATTCATCAGCCACATAGGACATATTATCATGTCTCCTGACCAGATCATAAGTACCAAACCCAGCCAACAGACAGAGGAGCAATGCCGTATAGCCATAGTATTTACGATGCTGCGATCGGAAAGCCCAGTATTTCTTTAAAAATTTCGACGACGTATTTTTAGGCTTCGGCGACAAATATATTTCCATAACAATCCGTGTTTTTAATTGGTTAGATAAAAATAAGTGGATAAAATGACTTTTGCACCTCGAAATGCAAACAAAAAGCAGGACAAAAACAATTAATATTGGTACAATTCAACTAAAAAACAGGACAATTACAATTATTATCAGCAAAATTCAACTAAAAACAGAAAAAACCTTTAAAAAAAGCAAAAAAACTCCCGAAAAATTTCAGCGAAAAACGAAAACCTTTCAAGGTACATCAAAAATATTTCGTCGCCAAAGTTTATCAGCTGCTATAATCCACCGCCACTTCCTCTTAATTTCGATATCAACAAAATCATTTAATCGTAGATAAAAAAAACTACAGATTTTCATCGTCAATAGCTAATTAACCAGGTAAAACCCAAGTATCGATTCTCGGTGGAAACAGTCCTACCCAGAATCATTTAATACAATCGTAATAATGGAAAAATTTAGAGATTACATGTACAGACACATCGATTTAAAAAAGGAGCATCTTGATTTCCTTATGGAGCATGGTCAGATCCATAGCTTCAAACGTGGCGAATACTATATCAGCACACAGGAGACCAAGCAGCGCTGGTGCATTTTATTAGAGGGGCTCATTGCTTTTGAGGTACTGGGTCCCAGAAATCAGATTGTGATTGAGCGTATTGGATTAGCAGGTCAGTATTTTTCGGGTACCAAGCATATTTATAGTACCCATGGTGAGGGGACAGCTGTCCATTTCCTGCGGGCTAGTATTGTTTATGAAATTCGAAACAAAGATCTACAGGAAGGTATTAACAGCTATCCCGAGATAAGCCAACTGTATCATATCCTAAAACAGCATCAACTGGATATCGTCAAGGTCTTTTTACGTATCCACAAATTAGAACGCAATGCACGGTTATCCTACCTCTATTGGCAGTTTCCGGAGCTGTGGCAACAGCTAACCATCCGTCAGCTCTGTTCCCTCTTGGATTTTACCAATACCAAGCAGTATTACAGGGCACTGGCCGCATACTATCGACAGGAACAGCGACGAAAAAAAGCATAGCACATGTATTTGTGTGCTATAGCATACTGCGGAGGGCATCGATCCAATTTAACTTTGGTATAAGATAACAGATCAGCTACACTCGGGGAGTCTATCAGCGATCAATAGGAACAGCTCCACGGCCGATTCAGGAGAATAATAAGGATAAGCAAACTAAGAATAACCTTAAAACATAGAAAAATGCAAAAAGTAACAAAAAGAGTCATTAACGTATTAAGCATAGGCGTTATGACGGTTGGAGTTTTATTTAGCGTACATGCGCTGACAAAGAAAGAGGCAAAGGTTGAGCAGGAGACAAAGTTGGTTAGAGCAAATCAGGTATGGTATTATCATGGTACATCATCCGACCTCCCCACTGATGCCAGTAAATACAATTTAACACCCGCTGAGGATTGTGGTGGGCAGGCGCAAACGATTTGTAAAATTACTGCTCCTGCAAACCCATCGAATACATCGCAGCCAGATATGTCTGCTGTAGTTGACCCAAGTCAGCCTACTATTACTGTTGCTGATCAAATTACTGATGCACTTAATAGCCAGTTAACAAATGATACTGTAGAAGATTTTAGAGAATTCCAATAACTGGTTTTCAAATGGGGAGATAAAACTCCCCATTTCTTATTAATTCTGTTCCATACCTGTCATATTGATTACTTCAATAGGTATTTTATAAACATAATTTTTGCTGTTAGGTGGTAATACAAATGTCCTAACCTCATTATTTATCTGCACTTTCCTCTCAATAATTGTCTTAAATCTGCTGTCTTTATTTAATCTTCGTAGGTCAGACCATCGTATCCCCCTCCTTACCAATTCCTTCCGCCGCTCGTCCAATACATCTTTTAAAAGTTTAGAAGGATCCGTTTCCAACTGCTGAACAAAGAATTTTTTATCAATACGATTTTTTAATAAGTGATTTAAATAACCTCGTCCAATCTCTATATTCCCTAGTCTAATGTTACTTTCAGCAGCATCCAGTATTGTTTCAGATGTTGTCAGGCCCACAAAAAAATAAAATGCGTTGGATCCCACATAGCTCCCTTTAAATGTATAATTTCCATTAAGCTCCCTTTTGTAATTGGCCTTTAGTCTTAAATCGTGCTCATCATGCAATTTGATCAAATCCTCACTCATATATGAAGAGGCAGCAGGCCTGAACATCCCCAATCCGGAGGAATAAGCAAAAAATATAGTTTCTAAATTTAATGCCGGATAGGGAAAATTAGCGTTGAGATTCATACTATTCAGGTCCATAAGCATATCATAATTACCAAGTACTATTGCTGCATATTTGCTTGCATTTTCATAATCTTCCATAGCCATGTAGACCCTGGATAATGCCGCACAAGCTGCTATTCTGTTCGGCCGGGTCACAACGCCGAGATCATTCGACAAAAGCGAAACAGCTTCTGACAAATCGTCAATTATTGATGCGTACGTTTGTTTTATAGACACCCTTATACTTTTACCATTGATATCAGAAGTTAACCTCAATGGTAAGCCCAGACCGCTGTTATCTCCGTTCATATTGTATGGAGCACAGTAGACCTGTGCCAGCAGAAAGTGTGCGAAGGCCCTATGGAACAAGGCTTGCCCCCTTATGTTATTTGGATCAACATGATTAGATGCAGCGACATTGGGTAGGTAATCCAATACTGTATTCGCAACTGCAACTACGTTGAAAGGATTTCGCCATAGCGTGATCTCTGAGAGTGTCGAACCCGATTCTGGGTTTTGAAATGTATAGATCTCCTTATAGAAAGCATCCAACTTGTCAAAACCATCAAACCCCAGGAAGTAATCGTCCGTACAAGTTTCGAGATAAACAGAATAATTGCCAAAATTCAATTGATTTCCACCATCCAAAAGAGCCTGCAAATCGGCCATTGTAGCCGGAACAGTTGCTGTTTTATTACCCTTCTCATCCAAAAATTTCTCACATGAATACATTAAAAAACAGGAGAGCATAAGTATGATAAATATTATTTTTTTCATTGATTTTGTCATTAAAAATTAACATTTCCACCAATCGACCATATTCGGGCTACAGGTAAATTGAGATAATCGGGATCAAGGTTTTCAATATTTTTTTTCCATATCAAACCAACATTATTGACAGCTGCATGCACCTGAGCTTTAATCCGACTATTCTTCATTTTTATATGATAGCCAAATTTGATATTCTGTAACCGAATCAAATCTCCTTTCAGAATATTGACGGAAGAATTTCGATAGAATGCATCCCGATTTGTGTCAAAAGGATATACCATTGAAGGCACATCGGTATGCTGTTCGTCTCCCGGATTCTGCCATCGTTTTTCAAAATCGGCATGCCCATCCCAAGAACCAAATAAGCTATTGTAAACAATAGTCTTTTTCTTAAAATAATGTCCGGCTTTAAAAAGCAAACTAACATTCAAATAGAAGTTTCCGTAGCCCATCGTGTTTCCCCACGAACCGTATATCGGTGGTAGCGCCGAACCATGATAATTCAGATACTGTAGCGAGTCCGCAATCAGTGTTTTATAATCTTTAGATATCCCTCCATTTTTTATTCCTTGCGGATCTCCTGTCAAGGGATCCAATCCCGACCATTTATACGAGAAAACAGGATAGAGAGATTTACCAAGTATGGGTGAGATGGATTGCCCTCCTTCCATATAAATTGCAGTAGCGCCAATATTTCCTTTAAAATCGGTTACTTTATTATTACTGTAACTGAAATTAATTGTACTCTGCCAATATCCCTTTCCAAAATCCCCCTTGGAAGAGATTGTTAGGTCCAATCCTTTGGTCAAAACGACACCAACATTTTTTGTTAATGTTGTATAACCTGTAGTAGGATCAACAGGATCACTGGACAATAGATCAAAGGACTTTTTCCTATAATATTCTAAGTTAGCAGCAAGCTTACCTTTCCAAAGCGAAATATCCAGGCCAAGATTAACCATTCGTACTGTCTCCCACTTGAGGGAGGGATTTGGCGGTGTGACGATATTAGCATAAGGAAGATTCGAATAGGCTGCATTATTGGCAAACCTAATGATCGTTTGATTGACCGCATTCCCTGGTTGAATACCACTGAACCCCCAAGTCGTTCTTAAACGCAATTGATCCAGCCACACTATTTTTTTTAAAAATTTCTCTCTTGCGATCTGCCAGGATAAGCCAGATGACCATAGTGGGTTCCATTTATTATTTGTAGTCGATCCGAAAGAATTAGATGCATCTTTGCGGGCGGAAAGGGAGAGTCCATATTTATCCCTATAGGTATACATCCCATTAAAATACATCGATACTGTTCTCGAAAGCGCGCCAGCGTAGCTATCTAGTGGCGTGATGTAACCATAACCTGCCAAATTTCCAAAAATGGGATAGGAATTGACATAATCTACACTTTTTCGGGTCAGCACATTCGGATTATATCCGTAAGATCCCGAAGATGCCATATCCGTATTCATATTAGACCATTCTCCACCTATGAGTGCATTTACGGAATGTGTTGTTCCAAAAATTTTATTAAAATTTAATTGTCCTCTCGCTCTATGCGACTGTGTTCTATTTTCATTGAGCATCAAAATACCGCCGACAGGTAAAATATATTTGGGGACACCGCTGACGATCTGTGTAAAACGGTTGATCAGATCTCTGGAATAGTAAGATTCCTCCCCCATTAATGTTTCACTATGTGCAGTCTGATTTTCATAGCCATAAATCAGCTCTCCTTTCAAATACTGAAAAATATCATACCCGATCTTGACATTTAGGGCCAGATGTCTGTTATTGTTTTTTACAGTGGACTTATCTATATCTTCCAAGGGCTTATAGCTCCAATCCAATAATTTTCCTCTCCCTGCGGTATCAACAAAAAAAGTATTATAGTTTTTGGGGATTGCCAGATTGTTTCCCTCAACATCCACAAATTCGGCGTAGGGATATAAGGCACTCTTTCCACCACCTGGTGAATTGGGGTAAGTTGGTATGGAAGCAGAATTCCCAGATTTCGAATTGATAAATGATATAACATTTTCTACATTGAGTTTTTTACTGATCTGCCAATTGTTTGTTGCCCGTAATGTCAGCCTTTCACTGGAACTTGTTCTTACATCTCCCCGTCCTCGATCGTAGCCTACAGAAAATCTATTTTTACTTACTGATGCATTGGATGCGACATCGATAAAATATTGTTGATTGACTGAAGTTTGATAAACATACTTCATGAGATCATTTCGATAGTCTTTTGTCTCCAGAGTCTCTATTCTTTTATTCAGTTCATCCAAAGAGATTTTTCCGGCTTTATTCGCAAAGAGCATATCTACTATGGGCGAAAACACGAAAAGTTTATTAGAGGAGCCGCTATACTGTGCATCATAATATCCTTTTTCAAAAAGGACTCGCTCTACTCCAATGAAATCCTTGCTATTCATTGTCTTGTAATAGAACAGATCAGGTTTATCTCCCAGCATAAGCGAAGTCGAAAAGTTGACGATGGGTCTATCTTTTGCATCGGATCTTTTCGTTTTTATTACAATAACACCGTTTCCGGCCCGCGTTCCCCAGATACTTGCAGCAGCACCATCCTTTAGTACGGAGATAGATTCGATATCATTCGGATTAAGATCCTCTAGCTGTCCAGCATAAGGGAAGTTGTCCACAACAATCAATGGTTGAGATCCCAGCGCATTAAAAGTATTGAGTCCCCTGATATTCAAAATGGGCTTACCTGATCTGTTGTCATATTGTAGACCAGCTACTTTTCCTTCTAGCCTATCCAAAATACTTTTACTCGATATATGATTCAGTTCTTTATTTGATAGCTGTCCAAAACTCCCTGTGGCACGATCTTTAGGAATTGTCTGATAACCTGTACTTATCTGAACCTCTTCTAGCACATTTTCTTTCGCTTGTAGGACAATATCAACATGCATGACTTTTGCAAGGAGTTTTATCTCCTTGGATTCGAAACCCACTGCAGACACCAAGACTTCGGTACTATTTTCATTTACAGGGAGATCAAGTCTACCCAGACTATCGGATTTAAATATGGCTCCCGAACTCCGCACCTGCAAATTTGCGTAGGCGATGGGGTCATGATGCTTGTTCTTAATCTCAATATGACATTTATTCTGTGCAAATGCGGCTATAAAGCTCATCGAAGCAATGAGCGTACTAATTAATATCTTCATGATTTCGATTGAGATCGGTTAGTATATTTACCTGATTTATAGCTACAAACTCTTTAATGGTAATAGCCGATATGCGTCCTTTTTCGCTTATCCATACATAATGCGGAATCGGTCCATGTGGAAACAATTTTATCAGATAGTCATCGAGGTACACTGAAGGAAGTTCATTTGCCCGTAAAATATCATTTGGCATATTGTTGATCTTTGCGTACGTATCGCGTTTCGTAAAAGAATTTACCAACAGGATATTTAAGATGGAACCAAAATGCCTTTGGATGGCTATCAGTTTGGGAAAATAGTAAATACAGGTCCCGCAAGAAGTTGACCAAAAGTCCAAGATTAAAGGTTTTCCTTTATATTTAGCTAATTCAATAGTAGCTGTATCACCTTGGGTATAGATTTTGACTTTATGTGACCAAAAATCTTCGGGCACATTATCACCAACATGAAGAGGTTTGACAGAAAGCTCAGACGCCCCGCTGTCCTTGCGGGATGTCTGAGCTGATAAACTAAACATAGAAACGAAAATGATTGTGATAACGAGTCTCGTTATCTTTATAATTGGGGTGTTTAATACTAGATTTTTCATAATTTTAGGTATTGGGGGTAAGTTTGGATAGATTCCGATAAACATCAAAGATCACTTTTGTGCTTTTCAGCTCCTCTTCATTTGTGGCAGTTGAAAAAGAAATTTCACGGCTATCCAGATTGCGGACATGAACAACAAAGTATGCCATAAGTACACGCTGCAGATCAGCCAGGAACGTGACCTGTTGCCCGGGTGTAAATTCCAGATCAATTGATACATCCTCATCGACATACTTGACATACGAGGCCAAAATATACGCTCGAATAGTCGTAAGGGAATAAGTTCCCCAAAAATCCGCTATATTTTTAAGCGGGTCATACCCATGTTCGTGCAGCTCATAGCATGCCATATCCAACCGAGCAAAACTGAGATAATTAAGCATAGTTTTTCTGTCTTTTGAAAGAGTGACTCAAAAGCATAGTTCGCCCAGTCCGATCGAAATCAGCAATTCCAGGTTCCTAAACCTCGCTAGGTCACTCCTTTGGTAAATAGAAAATAGGTCTCAGATGCGGTGCTAGACAGTTACACGTAAATTAATATAGGCGATACCGCATTCAGTTGGGAAGTAAAAAACCGATCCTTGCTTATAGAAAATCTATGCGATTTGATTCAAAATCTTTGTTTGTCAATTATAAATTCCTACTTTTAAGATGCGAATCCAAAAGATGTAGAACTAAACAATTGTCGGGCATTGATTTTGAAAAAATCAGATCGGCAAAACCAATAATGTTATGCCATAAGCGAGCTATTGTCTGCTTTTCTTATTTGCATTCCAATACCAAGTTATTGGCCATTCATGGTTTTAATATTGTTTGATCCTACTCTGGCGGGGAGTATTTGTTTTTGATCAACAAGGAAAGTGCCAGGTGACAAGCGAGATCCTTGATCTGTTGTCGTACTGCTAATGTTCTTGACTCTAGCTTCATAACTTAAAAAGTTGGTTAACAATTAAGAGTCTCGTGGGGAAGTGTAAAGCGTAGTCTTTAAGAGATAAAAGAGGAAGGCTCACTACTTTCCACTGTCATCGCGGCACGACCAAGCACCATTAGCACAGCTTCAAATAGGGAGCCTTCCCCTCTTTTGTAAAAATACAAAAAATAAGGGGATAAGAAAACCCTACGTCTTGTGCTAGTGAATTTGGTCGTTTTCGATGACAAGACTCGATCATTTTATTGATCTACACAAAGATACAAAACAAAAAACAAAACAACAACAAATGTTGCACTTTTTTTCATCTAACAAAATTTTATAATGGCAGATCATCTTGATTCCTCAGATTTCAAAAAGGAACTACAAAAGATTCTATTAGAAGAAAATCGGCAAAATGAAATATCAAATATTTTGGATGTTATTAATCCCATAATAGGAGATCGAAAGTTTATCACCGGAAAAGTATATTATACGGTCGCAAAAATTATTCACGTGCAGCTGAATTCATTATGTGACAAAATATTTAACACAAATAATTATGAGCCGGTCATTGATTTATCAAAAGCTAAGACAAAATTGCAAGCTTTTATAATGATATATGCCAATTCAAATAATCATATTTCTAGAGCAACTGGAATAGAAAAATCAAGATTTAGTAGACTTCAAAATGGAGAAGTACAAGAAATATATGCAGACGAAGTTTATGCACTAGCGAAATCATTCAATATACTTCCAAGCCTACTTTTTGAATATCTATATGGCGAAAACAAGGAACTGACATTAAAAATAGAACTCGTTGACACAAGCAAAAAAAGTTAGATAAAATTCCGGTTATAGCAGCCTTTCTATTCAGACGATATTCCTGTACAAGAAAAAGAGCTTATAAAAATAGATCCGTTCCCTATCGGAAGCGGATCTATAATATTATAGAAACGAAATCAAGCTATTTTAGCGCAGCTGGTTCACTTCACAGTCTTCTCTTTTAATCAATTCGCTGGCAAAAGGGTGGAAGGTGATGATGTTTTTATGAAGATCAAATAGTCAAAATCTTCAGAAATTTTGCCTTCTGAGAACTCGATCGGATTACCCCCTACCGCCCCAGTTCTTCTATATTCTAATTGGCTCAATAACCATTCGATATCTTTATGCTTATCAGATTTGGCTTTTTTTAGATCAAGAATAAAAATTGGCTCCTTTAATTGCTCAAGCAGATACTCCAGGGTTCCCGGATAAGCTTTGATAGCTTCATAACTAGTAAGGCCTTTTTTGCCAGCGGCAGTATAACTTCCATCGTAGAAAGAAAATCCGAAAGTTACATAATCATCCTTGAGTTTCTGCTCAAGGTGATTCCCTTGCATTTGGTTTGTTTCCATAATGTGTGCATTATGCGCCCAAATGACAAATTTTGATTGCGGATTTTGCTCTTTTATCCACATAAAGTTGTCTGCCATACACTTGTCGCGCCACGAATCCTCATTCATAGCTAGATATTGCTGAATAATAACGATATTCTGCTGTAACCATGCTTTTTCGGCAGTTTTAAGTGAAGATATTTCGACACTGTTCTTTAAGAATGAGATAATGTCATTGATTTCCTTCTTCGCGCTATCATCGACAATGATCATACTTCTGTTTTTTTGTGCATTACTTCTTACTACATCAAGGCGGTTTTTCAGACTGTCTATTTTATCTTTTATATCCTTATTTTCTTTGAATGCTTTTAGAAATTCATTTACAGCTCCTTCGTAATATTGCATATCAAAACCTGTGAATGTAATGCGCTGTTTTGGCTGGTTAAACCTGCGCATCCATTCAACCATGTTCAATACTTCGTCGGTCCGCCAAGTCCAAAAGTACATACCTGCAATCAGCTTTTTGGGGTCGCCCTCTCCCCTGACTGTATAATCATTAAGCTTGTATGATTCGGGCATATTCGCTTCCATGGAAAATATATCGAATCCACGATTTACGGCCAAATATTGGATGATACGGTTCTTCATCTTGAAGATCTCGCTCGAACCATGGGTCACTTCACCCAAAGCAACTACTTTACTGCTACCAATTAATTTATCTAGCGGTTTAAGATCTTTTGTATCGCCGCTACCGGGCTCGTATGTCCGTAATGGATAGCTATATTTTTTGAGTGTAGCAATCTCACTTGGCGAGAGGGAAGTTTTGGGAGCAGCTTCTACAATGTCAACAAATTTCTCGCCGTTAATATACAATTCAAGGTCATCAAACCACACAGTCCCTTCTCCTGGAAATAATCCACCAAAATCTATATTGTTAGCTTCCTTGTTTACATCGATCTTGATGGAAACCTGCGTCCAATTGTTATCCCCTTTCAGCCCCCGGTCTCCCATATTATCAAATCCCAATGTAGCACCATTCCCGCCATCAACCCTAAGCCATAGTCCGGCATAGCCGTTCTTGACACCTTTCGTTTTTATCCAACCTCGATATTCCACGCTTTTACCTGCATAAGTTTCGATGGGAAGTGTGCCTGTATAAACTCCAAAATCTCCATTCAGGTCACCGGTCTTTTCCATTTTAAGACTATATTTCCCTGCATGTTTTTCTACGCTGTCCAACAAATAGCTGAAACCTTTCCCGCCGACAAACCAATATTTGGGCAATGACGTGCTATAGTTTTTGAGTTCAAAGCTCAAGTTCTGACTTTTCTGTGCAAAGCCAACAATGCTAGACAAGCATAATGATGTAAAGACAATTAGAATTTTTGAAATTCCGTTCATAGGGCTGGTTATAATTGATAAATTGTAAAAAGCATTATTTCAATATAATTATTTTCCTTAGATTAAATATACAAAAAAAACTATCCATGGAATGAAAAAAAACACCCCTATACGAGAAAAAAAATGACACAAAAAACTTATGCCTTTCCGATCTAGTCATTCCTTCCTAAATCCCTCTGTTTTTCCCTTCACTGCCCAACAATGGCACAGCCCACAATCTGACACCTTATCGAAATATTGTTAAAAAATGTAAAAACTATTATTTGTATTTAATCTAAATAAACTTATATTTGTCCCGCTTTGAAAAACTTATACTCCTTATAAAGCTGATTGGCAGGAGTATAGTTAAACGATCTAATCATATGTCACTATAAAAAACATACATAACGTTAATAGCATGCTCAAGTCAACCTACATTTTTTTCATCTCGGTATTTTTCCTTACCTCCAAAGCTCAAGCTCAAACATCCTTTTCAGGGTATGTGAAAGATGCCTTCGGAAAAGCAATCGAAAGCGCCACCGTTACTGTTGTCGGCACCAACCTCAGCACATCAACTGATATAGATGGGTTTTACAAATTAAAAATAGATTCCAAACAGAACCTTAAAATTGAGGTGAGTTCTGTCGGTTACATTACGCAAAGTATCCTATTGAAAAGTAATGAAACGTACAGAGACTTTCAGCTAAAAAATGATGACCACATGCTGGAAACTGTCAATGTAAAAGGGCAATCTGAAAATCAAAAAAGGGTCAACGAAATAAAAAGATCAGGTTTCAATGTGAGTGTTGTTGACATGAACCGATATGCCAACCAGACCGCCAATGCGAGCCAGATCCTCCGTACAGCTCCCGGCGTGACCTTTCGGGAAGATGGTGGACTGGGCTCCAATTTTGTCTTCCGTATTAATGGCCTTGCTGCCAAGATCTATATAGACGGTGTTCCGATGGATGATTTTGGATCTGCCATGTCCTTAAATAATATCCCGGTCAATTTGGTCGACCGAATAGAAATATATAAAGGGGTTGTTCCTGCATTTTTAGGATCGGATGCCCTTGGGGGAGCTGTCAACATCATTACCAAACAACGGAATAGACATTTCCTTGATCTCAGCTATAGCTATGGTTCATTCAATACCCACCAGGCATCTTTAGTTGGGATGTATACCAATCCCAAAAATAAGCTATCTGTCCGGACTAATGCTTTCTACAACTATTCGGACAATGACTACAAAATGTATACCGAGGAAAAATACGGTATTGTCTTTGAAAAAGTAGTAAATAATAAATTCGTACCCATTGATGTGGTGAGGCGCTTCAATGACCGCTATTATTCGTCCATGGCCCAAGTTGAGGTTGGCCTCCGCGATAAAAGCTGGGCCGATCAGTTTTTCGTTGGTCTGACCTATTCCGGAAATAATAAACAAAACCAGCTCGGCGCCACGATCAACAAGCCTTATGGTGGCAGCTGGCGAGAATCGGCCTATATCATGCCTACCCTGAGCTATAAAAAGCAAAATTTCATTGTTGACCGGCTATATGCTGATTTCTACGCAAACTATGGCTTTGACATCACCCGCAACAGGGATACAGCACAATATAACTATGAATGGACCGGTAGTCCGATCAGCAACCCCAATGGTCAGAATAGGCGAAAGGAGGTTTACAACAAACAAAACACAAATAGTGTACTCGGAAGGATAAATCTGAACTATGACTTCGACGAAAGCCGCAACCATAGTTTGAACCTCAACTACAATGTCAGCACTAATTACCGCAAAACTTTTGATAAAATAACAAACAATAATACCTCAGGTTTGCCCAAAAACATGGTTAAGCATATTGCAGGGCTGGCCTGGCAGAGTCAATGGTTTGACAAGCGTTTGGTCACCAATATTGCGATCAAATACTACGGCATCGATACCGATCAGCAGCTTGATCAGCGCAAATTCGGAGATAATAATGAAATCTTGAGTGGTGCTATTATCACACAATCAAAATATCTAGGCTACAAAGGCTATAGCTTTGCTTCCCGTTACCGGATTTTCAAAGATGGCGGAGTTAAATTCTCTGCCGAGCGGGCTTATAATATGCCCGAAATGATTGCCATTTATGGTGATGATCAAAACTATCTTGCCAATTGGGATCTCAAACCTGAGCGTAGCGACAACCTAAACACGGGTTTCTATTATAATACATTTTTTAATGAAAACCATTTTATAAATCTTGACGTTTCGGGATTCTACCGCCTGGCAAAAGATTATCAAAATGTACGTATCGTCACAAACGATGAACGCGACAAATTTCAGTACTATAATATTCCGGGCGTAAAAATATATGGTGGAAGTTTCGAATTTCGCTATGGCTATAAAGATATCATCACCGCCGCGTTAAATGGAAGTTATGATAAAGCCATCGATAACCAAAAATATACCAACGAAACCAGTCAGGAGGTTAGCTTGTCCTATGGTTATCAAATACCCAACCGACCTTGGACATACGGCAATCTAGATCTTGGTTTTGCTCAAAATGACTGGTTCAGCAAAGGCAGCCGCACACAATTTAACTGGACAACGCAGTATACCAAATGGTTTTATCTGAGCGATAGCCATCTTGGTTCTCTGGCTTCAAAAAATTACATCCCCACACAACTTGTTCACTCCTTGTTGGTCAGCTATTCCTGGAACCGCAACAGATACAATATCTCTGGTGAGGCCCGCAACATCTTTGATGAACGCGCCTATGACAACTTTCGTCTCCAAAAGCCCGGAAGAGCATTTTACGTAAAATTTAGAATATCATTACTATAATTCATCAAACACCATCAATAATCATGAAAACAAATAGACTATTTGGCTATTGTGCATTAGCAGGACTGTTATTATCTTCCTGCAAAGATAGCCCGAGCATCCCTGAAGTGACAGAAACCATACCATCAGCGTATTCTGTTTGGGTGGCTACGGCCAATGGATCGTACCTGTTGACGACCGATAAAATCATGAAGGATACCTTATTGTCGCCTGCGAATAACAAAGGGGTCGACATCACGGGCAACCTGCCGCAAGCACGATATGCAGGTTATGCCTATATTTTCAATGGCTACTATTACTTATCCAATGACGGAACCCGTTTTAGTAAACACCAACTGACAGAAAACGGGCAATTCAAAGAGGTTGATAATTATGCTTTCCCAACCGATTTCTATTTAGGGAAAGTCGCAGCCCAGTTTAGCAGCACGGATGAAATTGTTTTTACGGGAACGGGAGCGAGTGACGCAAACCTGGAGAAAAAAGTATTTGAAAAGGACATCTACTTTATGAATACCAAGGATATGACAATCTCAAAAACCTTAAAAGCGCAGATTCCACTGTTGGATTACACCGTATACAAACCCGATGGCAGTGTTGATCCGACGATCCTCAATGTCACCAGTATGCGCATTGGCGGCGGAAAAGCATATTTCGGTTTCTTCTACTATAACTACGATTACAAGCCGGTAGACAAGAAAGCTTACGTCTATATCTGTGATTACCCAAGCATGCAAAACGGTCACATCATGAGCGACGACAGAGCGAGTTATGTAGCGGGTCACTGGCAAAGAGAAAACTACTCCTTCCTGGATGACAACAATAATCTATATGTATTAACCCGTGGTAAAACGGATGGTACCTACGCATTGATGCGTGTCAATAATGGTCAGACTCAATTTGATAAAAACTATCTATTTGACCTAAAAGACTATGCGGTAAAAGGCGGTGACCTCGCTTGGCTGGGTGAAGGAAAAGCATACATCAGGCCTTATGTAATCGATGTTGCCAATAAAAGAATTGTCGCTAACCTAGCTGAAATGACAGGCGGAGATCCGACGACAACAATCAACCTGATCGAAAATGGCAACCTGTATACTGCCGTAAAAACACCGGCATCAAAATGGTTTATTTACGAGTATAATATCAAGAATAACAGTGTAAAAAAAGGTGCTGAAATTGATCCGGGTGTAACCCAGGTTTATCACATCAATAAATTAAAATAAGATAAATCGTAAGCACGTTGAAAAAATCCGCTCCTTATCGGGAGCGGATTTTTTATATAATTTACTGCTAACTTCCCGGCATAGACATATTCTTAAATAACTGTGGATAGTTCTTGGGCAGTTCAAAACGCCAGTTATGCATCGGGAAATCATCATTCCGGATCTTACCATCGGGATCCATCAGAATATACCGCGGTATTCCATTGAATTTAAATAGCTCCCGTAGCGCCAGGTATTCGTCTGACGAAACAATATAGCTTTCGAACATATGATTTTTGGCCACATAATCCTTGTAAAAAGTCATATCTGGGGTACCACTGCTATCCGTCACAAAAACAAATACGAGATTGGGATTATCTTTGAGTTTTAAACGATCCTCTTTCATCCTTTCGATTCCGGCACGGCAAGGACCACAGGATTCCGCCCAAAAATCAACAAGAACAACCTTACCACGATATTTATCGGTCAGTTTTTTAAATACAGCCGCAGATGCCGTCTGCGGCAACACATAGCCTGCCATCGTTTTTTTCACTCTTTCGTTCAACGCCAGAGCCTCTTTTTTTAAATCCTCATTTGTCAGAACCGTCAAAAGGCTCGTTGTATTTCTTGCCATCTGCGCTGTATCCTGAACACTTGATATCCTGGATTTTAATGTCCGGAGTTTTGCTGCTTCGGTAACCAGCGTACCGGCTATCGGCCCATTCAAATTTCGATTTAAGGAATCCAATACCTGATAGAAGTCTACTTTCCGCTGGCTGTTCATTATCTGATAAAGTTTGGTGGTAGGAAATAACGGTGAGTACTCAAAGCGGTTGATAAACGTTGAGAACTCCCTTGGGACAAACAGTGCAGGATCATTCAGGTTCAGGCGCTTTATAAAATCAAAATAA
>Ga0213829_1000837_pt1 | contig 25017 bp, 20 predicted proteins | sample MC6MC0896MG_FD_180665 | JGI IMG/M metagenome (GOLD analysis project Ga0213829, IMG submission 180665) | Enriched soil aggregate microbial communities from Iowa State University, Ames, United States - MC6-MC0896-MG | ecosystem: Environmental > Terrestrial > Soil > Unclassified | place: USA: Iowa...
GGAATGGATGAATTAAGCGAATTTGTGCATGATTTACTTTCAATCCATCTTTTTCTAAACGAACCATAGCTTCTTCGATTGCACCACGAGTAGAGTTAAAACCAACAATCAATAGGTCTGCATCTTCGTGTGGAGCATTTTTATATACCGGTGTATTGAAACGAATATTTTCTACTTTTCTCATACGTTTATCCATTTGAGCAATTCGATTTGCTGCCGATTCTGAAGGCTTACCAGTTTCTGCATGCTCAACGCCTGTTACATGGTGAATACCATTTTTCATACCAGGAATCGTACGAGGTGATATACCATCTTCTGTTACTTCATATCGTTTGAAATAACCTTTGTTTTCAATTTCTGGAAGCTCTTCTGTAACAAGCTTTCCTCGTCTAATTTCAACCTTCGAAGCATCAAGAGGTTCTACTGTTTGTTTACCTAATGATAATTGAAGGTCGGATAGAACAATAACTGGACATTGATATTCTTCAGCAAGGTTGAAAGCTTCTGCTGTATCATAGAAAGCCTCTTCCACCGTACTTGGGGCCATAACAATTTTCGGAATTTCCCCGTGAGTACCATAGATCATCGCCATTAAATCTGACTGTTCTTGTTTTGTTGGCAGTCCTGTTGATGGGCCTCCACGTTGCGTGTCAACAATAACTATCGGAGTTTCTGTAATACCTGCTAGTCCGATTGCTTCCATCTTTAATGATAATCCTGGACCAGAAGATGCAGTTATCGAACGAACTCCACCGTAGTTTGCTCCAATTGTCATTGTACAAGCAGCAATTTCGTCTTCTGTTTGGATTACTGTTCCGCCAACGGCTGGAAGTTTCTTAATCAAATACTCCATAATATCAGAAGCAGGTGTAATAGGATATGCGGCCATGAATCGGCAGCCTGCAGCCATTGCGCCTAATGCGATTGCATCATTTCCAATCATGAACATGCGCTTTTTACCATCTGCTTTTTCAAGTACCATTGTCGGTACATTTCCATTCATTTTTTCTTTCATATAATCAAAGCCAGCTTGGATTGCATCCATATTTTTAGCAACAACCTTGTCGCCCTTTTTACCGAAAATCTCTCGAACTACTTCTTCAAAAACGTGAATATCCAAATCTAAGACAGCTGAAGTTGCCCCGATTGCTACCATGTTTTTCATTAATGAAGTACCTAACTCAGTGGCAATTTCAGTAAAAGGAACCGCATACAATAATGCTTCAGTATCTTCTGGTTTCTTCGGAGTAAATTTTGCATCTGCAAGGATTACCCCTTTGCTATGAAGCTCTTTGTAGTTTACATCGATCGTTTCTTGGTCAAATGCTACAAGGATATCAAGGTCATCAGAAATAGAGCGAACTTCTGTTGTACTTACTCTGATCTTATTATTTGTATGCCCGCCTTTGATACGAGATGAAAAGTGACGATAACCATACAAGTAATATCCCAGGCGATTCAGTGCGATTGCAAAGATTTCCCCAGTACTTTCAATACCTTCCCCTTGTTGTCCGCCAACTTTCCACGAAAGTTGATTGATCATTTACTTACACCCCTTTGGATATGTAAAAAATATGTAGATAAAATCATTTATTAGTGTAGCACTTTTCCAAGTAATTCACTAGACATTAGCCTTTTAATACTTTAAAGACTAAAAAAATGAATCAAGGAGATGTACTAAACGCTTACAATTCTAGACCTAAGCTCTAAAAAATGCAACCCTTTGGCACGAAATATTGTCTAAAATATGAATATTTTTTTATTATTTAAAAACCACATTTTTTTTCACAGGAACAACCAGACCAAAAATCAGTTTAAACACACATTTTTACGCTATTTAACATATTTTTTTAAAAATCCTTTTTTATATTTTCACACGTTGTTCTCATATATCAGAATAATATTTTTATAATTAAAACTTAAACTCTATGTTTAAGCTTTGAAAAACATGGTTAAGTCCTTATAAATAAATTCCTCTTCAAACAAAAAACCCGCTCGAAAATATTCAAGCAGGTAAAAGGAAAGTATCTTTTTGTCTCGCCCCCGGAAAATAGTCTATCTCTTTCACCGTGGTTCTACGATTAGCTTAATAGCTGTGCGTTCTTCCCCATCAATTAAAATATCGGTAAACGCAGGGATACAGATTAAATCAACTCCGCTAGGTGCCACAAATCCTCTTGCAATCGCTACTGCCTTAACGGCTTGATTTAATGCACCCGCACCAATAGCCTGTATTTCTGCTGCACCTCTTTCACGCAGAACTCCGGCAAGTGCACCAGCTACAGAATTAGGATTAGATTTTGCAGAAACTTTTAATATTTCCATTCCTAGCTCCTCCTTAGAAAATCCCGATCCCGCATGAGCAGTTTCATGAACAAATCAGGTATATAACATTCCACTGCTACTATATTCAGTTGTCAAAAGACATATTCCGGCTTGGACAAAAAAAGTCAAGATATTAAGAAACAAATAAAGGAAAAAACTCCGTAAGAAGTTTTTCCCTTAACTGTAAAATGGATTGTCATCATTTATTAAAATTCGTTCAATATTTTTACACTTACCACTTTTCCTATCTAATTCAATATAAACCGCACTGAGCTGATTACGACCAGATTTTGGCACCTCAAAACGAACGGGCAGACTTGTTAGGAATTTCTTAAGAACAGCCTCTCTTTCCATCCCTAGGATCCCGTCATACGGACCTGTCATACCTACGTCAGATAAGTAACCAGTTCCTCCTGGTAAAACCCTGCTGTCTGCTGTTTGCACATGTGTATGTGTTCCAACGACTGCTGACACTCTTCCGTCTAGAAACCAACCCATTGCTAGTTTTTCACTAGTTACTTCAGCATGAAAATCCACAAAAATAAATGGTGTTCTTTCCCGTGCGATTTCAACTAATTCGTCAGCTTTTTTAAAAGGACAATCCAATGGGGCCATAAATGTTCGACCTTGAAGATTAATGACTGCGACTTCTAACTCATTCACTTTAAAAAACGCCAAACCTTTTCCAGGTGTTCCTTCCGGAAAATTTGCCGGACGTACCATATTTTTCGCTGAACCGATAAACTCAAATATCTCTCTGTTATCCCATGCATGATTCCCAAGTGTAATTGCCTGTGCACCAAAGCCCAAAAATTCCCGGTAGATTTTTTCTGTTATCCCCCTGCCCCCAGCTGCATTTTCACCATTAATAATCGTAAAGTGAGGACGGAATTTTTCTTTTAATTTTGGCAAAAATTCCTTTACCATGTCCCTTCCAGGTGAGCCGACGACATCGCCGATAAAAAGTAGATTCATTTTATTCCCTTTCATCTATAAAAATTGTTATTGTACTAATTGTATCACAATCTCACATCTTCCAATCGGATAAGCGTTACCAATAAATAAAGCGGTGCATTCGCACCGCTTTATTTTGCGTATTCTACAGCCCGTGTTTCACGGATAACTGTCACTTTAATGTGTCCAGGATAATCAAGTTCTTCTTCGATACGCTTGCGGATATCGCGCGCTAAGCGATGTGCAGCAAGATCATCAACTGCATCTGGTCTTACAATAATACGCACTTCACGCCCTGCTTGAATCGCAAAGGATTTCTCAACACCTTCATAGGACTCAGAAATCTCCTCTAGCTTTTCAAGACGACGGATATAATTTTCAAGCGTCTCACTACGTGCGCCTGGTCTTGCAGCTGATAAGGCATCTGCAGCAGCTACGAGTACGGCGATAATAGAGGTTGGCTCAGTATCTCCATGGTGTGAAGCAATACTATTGATCACCACTGGGTGTTCCTTGTATTTGGTTGCAAGTTCTACCCCGATTTCTACATGACTTCCTTCCACTTCATGGTCAATTGCTTTCCCAATATCGTGAAGCAAGCCAGCTCGACGTGCCAGCGTTTCATCTTGACCAAGTTCAGCAGCAAGCAGCCCTGAAAGCTGTGCCACTTCCATTGAATGCTTTAAGACGTTTTGCCCGTAGCTCGTACGGAACTTCAAGCGGCCAAGAATTTTGATTAAATCTGGATGTAGTCCATGAACTCCTACTTCAAAAGTAGTTTGCTCCCCAACTTCACGAATATACTCATCTACTTCCCGACGAGATTTTTCTACCATTTCCTCAATTCGTGCCGGATGGATACGTCCATCTTGAACTAACTTCTCAAGCGCTAAGCGAGCAGTTTCCCTTCGAATAGGGTCAAAGCCTGATAGAATGACAGCTTCAGGAGTATCATCAATAATCAAATCAATTCCCGTTAACGTTTCAAGTGTACGGATGTTTCGTCCTTCACGGCCAATGATCCGGCCCTTCATTTCGTCATTTGGAAGGTTGACTACAGAGACAGTCGTTTCCGCAACATGGTCAGCAGCGCAACGCTGGATCGCAAGCGAGAGTATTTCCTTCGCTTTCTTGTCGGCTTCCTCTTTAGCACGATTCTCGCTTTCCTTTATCATTATCGCAGTGTCATGGGTAAGTTCCTGCTCCATTCTGTCAATAATGATTGCTTTTGCTTCCTCGCGTGTTAAGCTCGAAATTCGTTCGAGTTCAGTCTGTTGTTTTCGTACCAACTCGTCCACTTTGCTTTCCATCTCTTCAATATGCTGTTGTCTTTGGTTTAGAGAATCATCCTTCTTTTCTAAAAGATTTTCACGCTTATTTAACGTTTCCTCTTTTCGATCTAAATTCTCTTCTCTTTGCAGTAAACGGTTTTCTTGTTTTTGCATTTCATTTCTTCGTTCACGAACCTCACGTTCTGCTTCTGTCCGAAGCTTGTGAATTTCATCCTTTGCTTCCAGCAAAGCTTCTTTTTTCACTGAATCAGCATCACGTTTTGCATCTTCAAGAATCTGTTCAGCAGCATTCTTTGCACCTGCTACTTTTGCATCAGCAATGGATTTATGACCAAAATAGCCAACAACGGCACCGACGAAAAGGCCAAGCAAAATGAAGGCGATTGTAATTGGTTCCATCGTTACACCTCCTCTTGCTATGAACTTTTGTTACATTTTTTTTAAGTGTCGGCATGTACATTGTTTATGACTCAACATACAGCAAGCACCAAGGCTTTTCGCATTGTAATATTTTCAAAAATGTAAAATATACATGTTAATTGTAAAGGTGGGAATATTCATTGTCAAGGTTTAGAATAATAAGCATTTTGAAATATTTAGAAATTAACATCCTATATTCACTTACTTTATCAGTTTCGTTTTGTATTTTTATTCAAAATAGATGTATTTTTATGCAATTCTGTAAAAAAAGCAAAACCCTTTATTGGGCTTTGCTCAGCTGGATTAATCAAGCAAATTAAACTGCTCATCTTCCTCTGCCTCTGTTACCACTTTATCACCATCTAAACCATAGTGCTCACGGATTTTTTGGTGAATTTCTTGACGAACATCAGGGTTTTCCTTCAAGAATAACTTCGCATTTTCACGGCCCTGACCGAGTCTTTCATCGTTATAGGAATACCATGAGCCGCTCTTTTGAACGATATCTAATTCAGAGCCTAGATCGATGATTTCGCCTTCTTTCGAAATACCTTCACCATACATAATATCCACTTCAGCTGTACGGAATGGTGGCGCCACTTTGTTCTTAACTACTTTTATTTTTGTCTTATTTCCGACCATGTCATTACCTTGCTTTAACGTTTCAGCACGGCGTACTTCAAGACGAATTGTCGAGTAAAACTTGAGCGCGCGTCCCCCAGGTGTTGTCTCAGGGTTTCCAAACATAATTCCGACCTTTTCACGGATCTGGTTAATGAAGACTGCAATTGTTTTAGATTTGTTGATGGCACCTGATAGTTTACGCAGTGCTTGAGACATTAAACGAGCCTGTAAACCTACATGAGAGTCACCCATTTCGCCTTCAATTTCCGCTTTTGGAACTAATGCAGCGACTGAGTCAATTACGATAATATCGACCGCACCGCTTCGAACTAGTGCCTCAGCGATTTCAAGTGCTTGTTCACCTGTGTCTGGCTGTGATAACAATAATTCATCAATGTTAACACCTAATTTTTGTGCATAAGCCGGATCCAAGGCATGCTCAGCGTCAATAAACGCTGCTTGTCCCCCTTTTGCTTGCACTTCCGCAATTGCATGCAAAGCTACGGTTGTTTTACCAGAGCTTTCAGGGCCATAAATCTCGATTATACGACCTCTAGGATATCCACCAACTCCAAGTGCTGCATCTAGTGCTAGAGAGCCGCTTGGAACGGTAGAAATTCTTGTTTCTTGTTTCTCTCCCATTTTCATTACGGAACCTTTACCGAATTGCTTTTCTATTTGCTTTAACGCCATTTCTAATGCCGCTTTACGATCACTCACGTTTTATTTCCTCCCTTATATATAAACACAAGCTTATTGCCGCAATCTATTAAATAAAACCTATAAATAATATAACCTCTTTTGGATAATTTGTCGAGCAAAAAATCGAACATTTATTCTGCTTTATTTTTGCAATTAATACTGGGATAACATGCAGATTAGCCCTCTTTTTGTATTTTCTCATAAATATTACCTTTAAAAAGCAATTTTACTGCCTTTATCTGAAAATTTATTTTTTATAAATAGGCACTGTTAAACTTGTCTGTTGATTTCCGCTCCAGGCGCTCGCTTTCCGCGGGCGGTCTGGGAGCCCGTCTAGCTGCAGCGCCTAGCCCCTCGAGGTCGCTTCGGTCCTGCCGCTGAAGTCAAAGAACGACTTCAACGTCAGGACCTCCAGCGCTTGTCGGGGCTGGACAAGGCGCTTCCGCTTTTCCTTCTCCTCGGCGCTAAGCGCCTGCGGGGTCTCCCTTGACCTGCTTTTCCCGCAGGACATTGAATAAGCTTCCTAGAATAATCACCGCACGAAGGAAATGCGTTAGCATTTTCGTGGAGTCTCGCGCCTTCCGCTCCAATCAGCAGAGTGGTAAAATCAACAATGAGCTTTAACATAGCCTATTAAAAAAATCACAGAACACTAATTAGTATTCTGTGATTCTTTTAAATTTCGCAGTATAAAATAACAGCCGAATTTTACCGCTCGGTTCCGGTTTGCTTCCCTCGTTCCACCAAGGGTAATTTTTTTGACCACCGTTGGTCTTCCATTGATCGCAATTCCAATATAAACAGTACCCACTGGCTTGCCTTCTAGCTCATCGGGCCCGGCCACACCTGTGAAGCTAATCCCAATATCGCTTTTCACCAGCCTGGCAGCATTTTCAGCCAGCTCTTTTGCACACTGTTCACTCACGGCGCCATGTTTTTCAAGTGTTTCTTGTTTCACTTGTAATACTTGCTGCTTTACTTCATTAGAATAGCATACAACCCCGCCTTTAAACACGGAACTCGCACCAGCAATAGATGTTAACTCCTGTTGAAACAACCCGCCAGTCAAACTCTCAGCAGCTGTAATCGTAAGTTTTCTTTCCCTTAAAGCTTTCGTCAGCTCTTCCAATAATGATGTGTTGTCATATCCATATAGAAAATTTCCAACACGCTGATTTATTGTATTTTCCACTTCATCAAGCATAGATTGTGCAATCGCCTCGTCCACATGTTTGGCCGTCAACCTTAAGGTAACCTCTCCATCACCTGCGAGCGGAGCAATCGTGGGATTGCTTTGTGCATCAATTAAATCAATAATTTCGGTTTCCAAAGCGGCCTCTCCAATGCCAAAGAATCGTAACACTCTCGAGACAATTTTCTCGTTCGACTGGTTTTTTGAAGATAGTGCCTGACACCCATGCCGGAGAAACATCGGTTCCATTTCCTTCGGTGGCCCAGGCAAAAGCATATAGATGTGCCTGTCGGTTTCTACAACCATTCCTGGGGCCATCCCATGATCATTTGGGAGGATGTGCGAACCTTCTAATACAAGTGCCTGCTTTCGATTATTATCCGTCATCACACGGTTTGTCCGCTTGAAAAAAAGCTCAATTGATTCTAATGCTGTTTGATCCATAACAAGTTGTTTTCCAACGTGACAGGCAATCGTTTCCTTCGTCAAATCATCCTTTGTCGGCCCTAGCCCGCCAGTAAAGATAATCATTTTAGCACGTTTTTCCGCAATTTCAATCGCTGTTTTTAACCGATCAGGGTTATCACCAACGACCGTATGAAAATAAACATTAATGCCGAGCCCAGCTAATTTCTGTGATAAGAAACGTGCATTTGTGTTAACAATTTGCCCCAGTAATAATTCTGAACCGACGGCAATAATCTCTGCATTCATCCTCAAGTCACCCCTTATGCAAACCACAGTTTAACTTATTTTGAGTTTTTTAGCACATGGCTATTTTTAGCAAAATAATCCCATCCCGACCAAATGGTAAAAATTAAGGCTACCCATAGAGCTACAACATCAAAGCGAAACGGAATCATAGCAAAAATAACATTATGTAATAATAAGGAGGAAATCGCGATGATTTGTGTCCAAGTCTTAATTTTTCCAAGCATATTTGCGGCGACAACCTCACCTTCCCCCGCGAGTAAAAGGCGGAGACCTGTTACTGCAAATTCTCTGCTGATAATGATGATAACAATCCATGAAGGTGCATAAACATCATTAATTTCAACGAGGACAATAAGCGCAGCGGACACAAGTAATTTGTCAGCGAGCGGATCAAGAAATTTCCCCATATTGGTCACAAGGTTATACTTACGGGCATAATAACCGTCAACCCAATCGGTAGTGGAAGCTAAAATGAAAATGAGTGCCCCGACAAAATGGGTTACTGGCATGTCAGCCCCAAGAAGATGCATGTTCCCCCAATCAAAAGGGGCTAACATAATAATCAAGAATATTGGGATTAATAATATTCTTGATACGGTGATTCGATTTGGAATATTCATAATTTCCCTCCAGGTAATGATTAAAAGTGAAAAATAGCCATCAACAGATGACTATTCATTCTTCAGAACATATTGTATCGTGATGTTCTGAACATTCGCTGTCGCTGGTATGGCATACTCAAGCTTTTGGTCATTTACATAAATATCAGTATCTGCCGCGTTCCCAACCCTAATGACAGCCGTACTTTCTGCTGATAAATCTACTATTTGGCTCTCGATATCTCCGGTTTTCAGTGTCCCTTGGAAAAAGGTCTTCCCGTTCCCATTTTTAATACTAACCCAGGTTTGTCCTTTAGAAACCAATTTCACGACAAATTTATCTGCATTTTTCAGATCAAAAGTGGAATTAGTACCACTGCTTTGGACTACTGTAAGTTCCTGCTTTGGAGTTTCATCAACAGGTGTTTTTTCCTCTTCCGGTTTAGTAGCATCCTTCTCTTTTTTGCTGTCTTTCTTTTTTTCCTTTTCTATTTCATCCGCTTTTACCTTTTCCAAGCTTTTTGATTTCTCAATTTTCACCTGCTCACTATCCCTGCTTACTGATCCATTTGTGTCACTTCCAACATAAGTGGATAATAAATAATATATAAGACTGGCAATGCCAATCACAAACACAGCAATTAATATTTTCGGGAGAACATTAAATATTTTAGAATTCCCGTCTGTAATTGTTTTGTGTGTTTTCACCCGTGATAATTGCTGCGGCAAATCATCATTATAGGAAGCAGGTATTTCATTCTTATAAGTTTCAAAAATTTCATCTGGATTGAGCTCCAAAGCCTCAGCATATTGCTTAATAAAAGCACGTACATAAAAATTACCAGGCATGCTGGAATAATTGCCTTCCTCAATTCCTACTAAATACCGCTTTTGAATTTTTGTCATAGTTTGTAAATCATCTAAGCTTAATCCTTTGGCTAATCGGGCTTCTTTTAACCGATTCCCTAATTCAGTCAACTGTAACACCTTCCATTTTATTAAAAATCAAAATCTCCAAAATCTGATCCAGAAAACATACTATGCTGGTCAACAACGTCGTACGTAATCTCTTCGTCCGAGTCATTTCTAAGTTCAATAATATAATCAAAATCGTCAAGCGTATACTCTGAGTTTTGTACGAAGATATCAGGATGCTCTATTACCTTAACAGACGGCAGGCGCATGATTTCGCGGACAAGCTGCCAGTGACGCTCGTTAGCACGTCTTGTTGAAACAATCCCATCAAGAATAAACAGATTATTTTCGTTATACTCGTCTTCAATCAGCTGATTGCGAATTGTTTGTTTTAAAAGTGTGGATGAGACAAACAACCAACGTTTATTCGCACAAACACTTGCCGCCACAAGTGACTCTGTTTTGCCGACTCGCGGCATGCCGCGAATACCGATTAGCTTGTGTCCCTCCTGCTTAAATAATTCTGCCATAAAATCAACTAATAATCCAAGCTCATCCCTCACAAAGCGGAAAGTTTTTTTATCATCTGCGTCCCTTTGAATATAACGTCCATGTCTAACGGCAAGTCTATCACGCAGCTTCGGCTCTCTAAGTTTGATTAGTTTTATTGTGTCCATTGTATGTAAAATTGACTCAAGTCGTTTAATTTGGTCATCATCTTTTGCTAAAATAAGCAAACCCCGCCTGCCTTCATCAACACCATTAATGGTAACAATATTAATAGCAAGCATTCCTAAAAGGGATGAAATGTCACCCAATAGACCAGGGCGGTTTTTCTGAATTTCATACTCTAAATACCATTCTTTTTTCATGATAAAAAACCCCCATAAGAAGTTTCGACATTTTTTTCACATCATTTCATCTAACCCTTATAATAAATGATTTTGATTGAAGATGAAAGGAAAAACAAAGAGAATAACTTATTTATCTTTCATTTTTGCTTGAGGGAATCAAAAAGGGTTCAGAAATGAAAAAAGAGATGAGACCAAAAGGTCCCTTCTCTTCTAGCGGCTTCCGTTATTCGAAATCAATTTTACCATAATATTTGCAATGGCCTGTTGTTCTTGTTTGTCAGCAACTGACCAAAGGTCAGAAAGAATTCTTTGTTGCTCATTTTTCGGCTCTACTTGGTTTGCTAAATAATCACCAATTTGAAAAGCAAGGTTTCCAATCGCACCCTCACTCATACCTTCACTTTGTGCATGGTGAAGACGATCTGCTAAAAAGTCCTCCCACTGTTTCCAGTTTTCAAAAACAGACACATTATTACCTCCTTTAGAATAGTACATAATTATTTTGCGAAGGAGCGACTCAAACTATTCATGATTAATTGGTGAAATTTTAAGTGTACCAGCCTCCATTTATCGCAAGTACCTGGCCAGTAATATAGGAGGATTCCTCCGATAGCAAGAAAGCAACGCTTCCCGCAATTTCTTCCGGCAGACCAAGCCTTCCCATGGGAATCTCAAAAGAAATCTGTTCCACCTCTTCTGGCGTAAACCCTTCCATCATCTGTGTTGCTATAGCACCTGGGGCGATCGCATTGACTCGAATACCGTTTAAAGCTACCTCTTTACTTAGAGACTTTACAAAAGCAATTTGAGCACCTTTGGCAGTTGAATAAGCAACTTCACAAGCGGCACCTGTTTGTCCCCAAATTGAAGTGATCACAATAATATTGCCTGACCCTTTACTTAAAAATTTCGGCAGCAGTTCTTTTGTTAACATTAACGGATTTAATACATGAACATTCATTAGTGCCACAGCCACTTCGTATTCCAAATCCAACAAGAGCCCATATTGACTGTTTCCACCGCAATGAATAATGGCATTTAATGAAAAGATTTGCGAGGATATTGTTTTGTATCCGTTTGCCTCTGCCAAATCAGCATGTACGGGAATATACTCCCCTCCAAATGGCTGCAGCTTTTCCATTAACCCCAAAATGGATTTTTCATTTTTATTGTAATGTAAATACAAGGAATAACCTTTGGCTGCCAAATTATACGCTACCGCTTGTCCGATTCCACCGCTTGCTCCCGTTATAAGTGCGTATTTTTTCATTAAAAATCACTCTCTCTTTTAACTAAAACATTAAACATAGAAGAAGCGCCGGTTACACGACGCTTCTTATCCTATTTTTTCTTTGGAACTACCTGACATACGGAGAAGCGTTCCTCTGAGATCACTTCTGCCGCTAATGTTTGAACATCGTTTAATGTTATTTTTTCTAGTGTTGGCACAACATCGAATAAATTCATTTCATTAAATGCATAACGAGTAAATTGATTGGCAATATATTCAGGAGAATTAATTGCACGTAAAAAGGCTCCAATTTTCTTCTTTTTCGCTCTTTCTAATTGCTGTTCACTAAATATACTCCCCTTCTTTGCTTCAAGAAGCATATTTTTAAGCATGTCAGATAATTTATCTGGTTCACCTGTGTCTCCACCGACCATTGCGAAACCAAAACCTTGTTCCTGCGTGTAATCATATGAAAAGGTTTCATCGATAAGACCTTCATTGTAAAGCTGATTGTAGTTTTCAGAGCTTTTTCCAAACAATAAATCAAGAAATACGTTCATCGTTAACTCATTTTTCAGTAACACATCACCGGTTTGGTCGACATGCAGCGCTTTGATGCCAAGGAGTGATTTAGAGGTTTGCACATTCATCTCAAGTACCTGCTTCTTTTCGGCAGCTTGAGCAGGCTCCTCTTCAAATTGACGTTTGATTTCAGGCATATCCTTATATTCTTTTTTGGCCTGGTTGTCTCTAACTTGAGTCATAATCTTTTCAGGATCTACCGGGCCCACAATAAACAATAGCATGTTACTCGGGTGATAGAAGGTATTGTAACACTCATAAAGTAAATCTTTTGTGATGTGGGATATAGACTCGATTGTTCCGGCAATATCAATTTTAACCGGATGATTTTGATATAAGTTTTGGATTAATCCGAAATATAAACGCCAATCTGGATTATCATCATACATCGTTATTTCTTGGCCGATAATTCCTTTTTCCTTTTCGACTGTTTTCTCAGAAAAATATGGATCCTGAACAAAATCAATTAAAGTTTCAAGATTTTTTTCCACGTCGGATGTACTTGAAAATAAATAAGCTGTACGAGTAAAGGACGTAAAGGCATTTGCGGATGCACCTTGACGGCTAAATTGCTGAAAGACATCGCCATCTTCTTTTTCAAACAGCTTATGCTCTAAAAAATGGGCAATCCCGTCAGGAACCTTGACATACTCATCTTTTCCCAATGGAACAAATGTATTATCTACTGAGCCGTACTTTGTTGTAAACGTGGCAAATGTCTTATTAAAACCTTTCTTTGGCAAAATATAGACATTTAAGCCATTTGCCATTTTTTCATGAAAAAGCTCTTCCTGAAGCTGGTCAAAAGTAATTTTCTCCATTAATTGCCCGCCTCCGTCCCAGTTAAGAAATAAATGGTATCAAGTTCAATCTTGTTTGCAACCGCAACAATTTCTTCCCTTGTTATGTTTTGCATTTCAGATATCCATGAATCAAGTTTAATATCGGTATGTGCCACCACATTATGATAGAGAATATCGGTTAATCCTCTTGCAGTATCAATGGTTTCCATAATTTGATTTTTTATTACAGCCTTTGTTTGTTCTAACTCTTGGTCTGTGAAATCACCTTTTTTCATTGCATCCATTTGCTCATGGATAATTCCAACAGCCTGATCATAGTTCTTTAAGTCAATTCCTGACATAACCATCATTAACCCTTTATGACTTTCTAAGCGGCTCGCTGCATAATAGGCAAGGCTGGCTTTCTCTCGAACGTTGATAAATAGTTTGGAATGTGAAAAGCCGCCAAAAATACCATTAAAAACCTGCAGGGCAAAATAATCAGAATCGCCATAAACAATATTGGTACGATATCCAATATTTAATTTCCCTTGTTTTACATCTTGTTCTTCTTTTACCTCATTAACTTCTGCTCTTTTATTGATCTTCTCTGCCTTTACCTTATTCGGTGTACGGCTTTCAAAGTTAAGAAGCTCCGCTGCTAATTTTTTGACCTCATCCACTTTCACATCACCGATGACATAGAGATCCATCTCATCCTCTAAAAAAGCCTTTTTAAAATACTCGTATAAATTTTCCGCTGTTATGGCATCGACATCTGCCGCATCACCATTTACCTGCAGAGCATATGGCTCTTCTTTACACATTTCCTCTAAAAGACGTACATTAGAATAACGCATTTTATCATCAAAAACTGATTGAATCCGTGACTTAAGTGAGCGTTTTTCTTTATCTACTGTTTCACGGTCAAAGGCATTTCCTGAAATGTTAGGATTGATCAAAACTTCTGCCAGCAATTCAAAGCCTTTTTTTAATAATGGATTAGGATCGCTTAAAAATTTTTCATTTGCAATTTCTAATGAAAAGCTCATAATATGGTATTCACCTTTTTTTGCCAGATCTACAAAAAGAGTCGCACCATATAATTCATCTAAATAAGACCGTAATGCCGTTGTTGTAGAATATTTTCCAGAACTACTTTGTAATACATGGGGAAGAAGTGCCCTTTTCGTTACATCCTCTTTTGTTAATGGAGCTTTCATCCTCCAAACCAATGTATTCGTTTTATATTTTTCTGTTTCAATGACATGAAGGTTGTAACCATGCATTTCTGTTATTTTTTCTGTAGTAGCGTCCATTTGCATTCCTCCTTATGGTTTTATTTAAACATATGTAAACATTTTTCTTTATATCTTTTCCTTTTGGATAAAACCTATACTTCTTACTATAATTTGACAAGCTTGTTCAATACAAGCCAAATACACCTATTATTGTGCTGAAATATTTAAAAAAACCCACAGTTAAAAACTGTGGGTTCCATTCTATATTAATTAACGATTTCCTTTGATATAGTGTGTACCAATTGATTTTGGAGCATCGGCACGGCCAATGAATCCCGTTAATGCCAAGATCGTTAGCACATAAGGAGCTATTAACAAGTATACACTTGGAATTTCCTTTAAGAAAGGTAAACTTGAACCAATGATACTTATACTTTGAGCGAAACCGAAGAAGATCGCTGCACCTAAGGCACCTAGTGGATGCCATTTACCAAAAATCATTGCAGCAAGCGCCATGAAACCTTGACCACTAATCGTTGAATGGCTGAAGTTATTAGCAATGGATTGTGCGTATACTGCGCCGCCAATACCGCCAAGTGCGCCAGAAAGGATAACCCCAAGATAGCGCATTTTTGTAACGTTAATTCCCATTGTATCAGCTGCCATTGGATGCTCTCCAACTGAACGAAGACGTAGACCAAATGGTGTTTTGAAAACTACATACCATACGATGATCGCAACGATAATAGCTAAAAATGATGTCCAATACGTATTTTGGAAAAATATTGGTCCAATAATAGGAATGTCTTTTAAAATTGGTATATCTACTTTACTAATACCTTCACTGATAATGCCTGTTTCACCTTTACCATAGATAAGCTTAACAAGGAATAAAGTTATCCCTGTTGCAAGTAAGTTAATCGCCACACCCGAAACTGTATGGTCAGCACGGAATGTAATCGCAGCAACTGCGTGTAGAAGGGAAAAAATAGCACCTGCAACCATTGCAACCAAAATGGAAATCCAAGGTGTTAAGCTTCCAAATGTATCGACAAAGGTAATGTTAAAAACTATTGCGGAAAATGCACCAATAACCATTAAACCTTCAAGTCCAATATTAACTACACCAGATCGTTCCGAGAAAATTCCGCCTAATGCAGTGAAGACAAGTGGAGCAGCCCATAACAACGTGGATGGAACGACTATCATTAAGATATCCATTAAGCTCAACTTACTTCACCTCCTTCTTGCTTAATCGATCAAGTAACGCTCTAATCATATAACTTGAGGCTACGAAGAAAACAATTAACGCAATAATAATATCAACTAGTTCGTTAGGTACTCCTGCTTCAAGCGGCATGTTTAAGGCGCCAACCTTTAATACACCGAAAAGTATAGCTGATAAAAATACACCTAATGCTGTATTGCCTCCCAATAAGGCAACTGCAATTCCATCAAATCCAACCCCTGTAAATCCACCCTTAACAGCAGCATATCCAAATGTGCCTAATCCTTCCATAGATCCTGCAAGACCTGCAAATGCCCCAGAAATCAACATAGAAAGAATAATGTTTTTATTAACACTCATTCCTGCGTAGTGGGCAGCATGCTGGTTAAAACCAACAGCCCGTAATTCAAATCCCCTAGTTGTTCTTTCAAGCAAGAACCACATTATAAAACAACAAATAATAGCAATTACTATACCCCAGTGAAGCCGTGAGTAATCTGTTAAACTTTGTAACCACTCTGAGCGTAATGAGGCTGACTCGTGAATCATATCTGTTTTATCACCACTTTTTGATGCTAAAACGTTTCTAATAATATAGTTAGTAACGTGGAGAGCCACATAGTTCATCATGATCGTCACAATAACTTCGTGGACACGAAAACGTGCTTTTAAAAGACCTGGAATAAATGCCCAAAGAGCCCCAGCAATCATGGCAGCAAGAATTGCTAATGGTAAGTGAATAGCACGGGGAAGATCAAAGGCAACCCCTACCCATACCGCTGCAAGCCAGCCAACGATAAATTGTCCTTCAACTCCGATATTAAATAAGCCTACACGGAAAGCAAATGCTACGGCCAAACCCGCTAAAATATAGGGAGTAATCTGCCTAACTGCTTCTCCAAATGAATAAATATCTCCAAATACCCCATTCCACAATGCTGAAAAAGCAGCAACAGGGTCATACCCACTCGCTAACATAATAATTGTTCCAACCAAAATACCTAATAATACGGCAATAACTGGAGTTAATAAACCCTTTAAGCGTTTAGACATGAGTTCCTTCACCCGCTTCCTTTCTATTCGACCCAGCCATCAGCAATCCAAGCTCCTGCTCAGTTGTTTCTTTCGGATTTACTATAGCTACGATTTTCCCCTCGTAAATAACCGCAATCCTGTCGCTGACATTCATAATTTCATCTAACTCAAACGAAACGAGTAAAACTGCCTTTCCATTATCCCGTTGTTCAATCAAACGTTTATGAATAAATTCAATTGCTCCAACGTCCAGACCACGTGTAGGCTGGGCAGCAATTAGTAAATCTGGATTACGGTCAACTTCTCTTCCAATAATTGCTTTTTGCTGATTCCCCCCTGAAAGTGCACGTGCTAATGTGTATTCACTTGGTGTCCGAACATCAAACTCACTAATTATTTTCTTTGCTTGTTTATATATTTCTTTAAAGTTTAAAACACCATTTTTAGAATAGGGTTTCTTATAATAGTTTTGTAAAACAATATTCTCGCCAATTGGATAATTAAGTACTAAACCATGTTTATGGCGATCCTGAGGAATATGACCTACACCTGATTCAGTAATCTTTCTTGGAGTATGATTAATTAATTCTTTTCCATTTAATTTTACGCTACCGCTTTCAGATTTACGTAACCCAGTAATGGCTTCAATAAATTCTGATTGTCCGTTACCATCAATACCAGCAATTCCGACAATTTCTCCAGCTTTTACTGAAAGATTAAGCCCATTAACAATGGTAACACCACGAGCATCTTTAACAACCAAATCATTGACTTCAAGGACATCTTGTTTTGGATGTGCCTCTTTCTTTTCAGTTTTAAATACAACTTCACGACCAACCATTAAACTTGCAAGTTCATTCGGATTGGTTTCACTTACATTTACGGTCCCAATCCCCTTACCCTTTCGAATTACCGTACAACGGTCAGCAACTTCCATAATTTCTTTTAACTTATGAGTAATAAGAATAATAGACTTTCCTTCTTTAATAAGCGTTTTCATAATTTGAATAAGTTCTTTTATTTCCTGAGGTGTTAACACAGCAGTCGGTTCATCAAAAATAAGAATTTCAGCACCGCGGTAAAGGGTTTTTAAAATTTCCACCCTTTGCTGCATACCAACAGTGATTTCTGAAATTTTTGCTTGCGGGTCAACAGCTAGTCCATAGCGCTCGGAAATGTCACGAACCTCTTTTTCCGCCTTTTTAATATCAATTCGACCGCCGGAAGTTATTTCTCGACCTAAAATGATATTTTCTGTAACAGTAAAGGTATCGACTAGCATAAAATGCTGATGTACCATTCCAATCCCTAAATCATTCGCAATATTAGGGTTAGTAATGTTTACTGGCTGCCCTTTAACACGAATTTCACCCTGCTCAGGCTGATACAAGCCAAAAAGAACATTCATCAAAGTCGATTTACCAGCTCCGTTTTCACCGAGCAAAGCATGAATTTCTCCTTTTTTTAATTGAAGGGTAATGTTATCATTCGCTACAAAGCCGCCAAACTCTTTACGAATGTTGAGCATCTCAATTACATAATCCATCTTATCTCACTCCCTGTGATATAGGTAAAAGGAAATTTTGACCAATAGTAGTAAGAGGTCAGACCTTTCGAAGTTTTAAAAAAATGGGGATTTCCTCCCCTATAAAATCCTAAGTGAAAAGTAGAATAGTAATTCTACGCTTCAATTAAGATTTTCATTAGGAGGAATAAGCAGGCAGGTTCTTCATCCCGCTTATTCCTCGTAAAAAAATTATTTTACTGTAAAGCTTTTTAATTCATCATGAGTACCTGGAACTTTTACAGCACCGGATTTAATTTTTTCAGTCCATTCTTTTACCGCTGCATCAATTGCATCTTTATTAGAAGCTTTGCTGTTAATTGGTGCTAATGATACACCATCTTCTGCTAATCCATATAATGCAATTTCTCCACCAGGGAAATTACCATCTTTTGCTTTTTTAGAAAGGTCTTGTACTGCAACGCTTACACCTTTCATAGCTGATGTAAGAACTACCTCAGGACCCATATCGTTTTGGTCGCGGTCTACGCCGATAGCCCAAATATCTTTGCTAGGGTCTTTTGCTTTACGGTCCTTTGCTTCTTTGAAGAGACCATTACCTGTACCACCAGCTGCATGGAAGATAACGTCTGCGCCAGATGAATACATTTTAGAAGAAATCGATTGACCTAATTCAGCTTTGTCAAATGCACCTGAATATTGAACGTCAACTTTTACTTCAGGCTTTGCAGCCTTAACACCCGCAACGAAACCAGATTCGAAACGCTCGATAACAGGGATTTCCATTCCACCGATAAATCCTACATGGTCAGTTTTTGTTTGTAGGGCAGCTGCTACACCTGCAAGGAAAGCTGCTTCTTGCTCTTTAAATAGGATGCTGGCAACATTTGGTTGTTTTACTTCAGCATCGACAATCGCGAAGTTTGTATCTTTTTGTTGTTTCGCAATTTCTTCAACGGAAGCTTGCATTAAGAAACCAATTCCGAATACTAGGTCAAATTTTTCACGAGATAGTTTATTTAAGTTTGTTGAGTAATCTGCATCAGATTTTGATTGAAGGTAATCAAAGCCGCCTTTACCTTTTTTCATATCATTATCTTTACCAAAAGCTTGAAGACCTTCCCATGCAGATTGGTTAAATGATTTGTCATCAACACCACCGACGTCAGTAACCATCGCTACAGAGAAAGCTTTTTCTTTATCTCCACCTTTAGGTGTTTCGGTACCTTTGTCAGTACTTTTTCCACAAGCACCTAAAAGTGTTCCAGCAGCAAGAACTAGTGATAGCGCCATTCCAATTTTACGCTTTTTCAAGGTATTGTACCCCCTATGAATTATGTTTGATATAGTAGAAACTTTTAAGCCAGACCTGATTGCGTTTTCAAAAAGGACTAAAAATAATTAAATTCTTTTCCTTAAAACATGAAAACTAAATGTGTCCGCTTTAAAATAGTTTACCGAATATAGGACAGGTTCATCCATTTCATCGAAATGCATTTGTTTCAAAACTAACAATGCTGTTTCAGGATCACATTCTAGAATTGGGGAAATTTTTTCATGATAGCCCAAGGGCTCGATTTGGGCAACCGCGTATGTAATTTTGCGATTTGCCTCTTCATCTAAAATCTGAAAAATAGATTCTTCCTCATGGGAAAATGTCTCTGGCAAAATGCGTTCTGGGACCTTGTCGATACAGTAGACGACTGGTTCTCCATTTGCGGTTCTTACCCTTTCCATCACAAAAATCTCTTCACTAGTAGAACATGAAAAACGACGAATATCCTCTTCGGTAGGACCTTGAGTTGATGAACTTAAGAAAATTGTACCTGGTTTCATTCCAGCTTGTTTAATCATGTTAGTAACACTATTAAGTTGTTCAATCCCCGAAGTAAACATTGGCTTTGCGTTTACAAAGGTGCCAACACCGTGACGCCTTATGATAACGTTTTCTTCTTCTAGAATACGTAGTGCTTCCCGAAGAGTTGCCCTGCTTACACCAAGCTGTTTGGCAAGATCGAATTCAGAAGGTAATTTTTCTTTTTCTTTATAAACCCCATTTTCAATATCTTGCTTTAACCGTTCGATCACTTGTAAATATAAGTGCCGGTTATCTGACTTAATTGATGACATGCTGTTTCCTCCAGCCTTTTCCTAAGACATCAGACATCTGATATCTGATATCATTCCTACTAATCGAAATTATATTAACACTTTTTTTGAGATAAATAAATAGGAATTCAACATTTTGTCGAAAAAAGGTCTGAAGTTAAAAATAATCATAGAGTTGCTGATTTTTTCACAAGAAAATCTGCTATAATTAAATACTACTTTTATAAGAAAACAGATGTCACAGGAAATTTGTTGGATTTTTCCTTGATGCAAGTATCCACCTCCTATAACTATAGTATCAGATTTTTTAAAAAATAGTATTAAAAAAGAGCCAAATGGCTCTTTTTTCATTTCTTTATGAACTTTGTTCTTCATTTGGCTTCGTCTGTAATACAGCACGTGGTTTACTTCCCTCGTATGGGCCTACTACTCCTCGTGCTTCCATTTCATCTATTAGACGGGCAGCTCTTGTATAGCCAATTCGGAAGCGGCGCTGCAGCATGGAAACCGATGCTGTTTGCATTTCAATGATTAAATCCACCGCTTCATCATATAAATCGTCATCGACAGCACCTGTTACTTCTGGAATATCATCCGGAATCATTTCCTCTTGATATTGTGCCTTTTGCTGTGAAATAACGAATTCAACCGTATCTTCAACCTCTTGATCAGAAAGAAAAGCCCCCTGAACCCGAACAGGTTTTGATGCTCCTACTGGCAGGAATAACATGTCGCCTCGACCAAGCAGCTTTTCCGCCCCACCCATATCCAAGATTGTTCTTGAATCGGTTGCACTGGATACTGCGAAAGCAATTCGGGATGGAATATTTGCTTTTATGACACCTGTTATAACATCAACAGATGGCCGCTGGGTTGCTATGATTAAATGAATACCCGCAGCACGGGCCATTTGAGCAAGCCGTGTAATCGAGTCTTCCACATCGGATGAAGCAACCATCATTAAATCAGCTAACTCATCTACAATGACGACAATATACGGTAATAGTGGCTGTTTGTCATTTTCTTCAATATTATGTTTTCTTACGTGTTCATTATACCCTTCTATATTACGTGTACCTGTGTAGGAAAACAATTCATACCGTCTTTCCATTTCACTTACTACCTTCTTTAATGCTTGTGACGCTTTTTTGGCATCGGTGACCACAGGAGCAAGCAAATGGGGGATTCCGTTATAAACATTTAGTTCGACCATCTTTGGATCAATCATCATTAATTTAACTTCATGAGGCTTTGCTCTCATTAAAATACTTGTGATAATACCATTAATACAAACACTTTTCCCACTTCCAGTTGCTCCAGCTACAAGTAAATGAGGCATTTTATTTAATTCTGCCAGTACAGCTTCACCGGTAATATCCCTGCCAAGTCCGATTAACAATTTAGCATCCGGTTTATCATTTTGGGTAGCATCTAGTACCTCCCTTAGGGAAACCATGGCGACCTCTGAATTTGGAACTTCAATTCCAATTGCTGATTTTCCAGGGATAGGAGCTTCAATCCGTATATCTTTGGCAGCAAGTGCTAATGCTAGGTCATCACTTAAGCTAACAATTTTACTGACCTTTACTCCGACATCTGGGTGTACCTCATATTTTGTTACAGCAGGTCCTAAATGAACTTGGGTGACGCGAGCTTTTACTCCAAAGCTTTGAAATGTCCTTTCAAGTTTTGCTGCGTTTGCATGGATTAACTCATATTCACCACTTTGATCTGTTTTCTTGGGTAGCTTTAACAGTCTGAGTGGAGGTAATTCGTAAGCCACATTTTCTACTTCAGTAAATGTTATTGGCGGAGTAGTATCTTCCTCGTCTTCTTCGGGTTTACTTTTTCTTTCCTTCGATTGTTCTTTTTGATTTTTTTCCTTAGGTACCTCTTCTACATAAGCCCTGTCTGCAAAACTTGAAATGATAGGTTCAGGAATGATCGTTTCTTGCTGATTAGGCTGCTGCTGATTGTTTATAACGGGCACACTCTCTCTTTGGCGATTTTCTTGTTCTTTCTGCCTCTGAGATTTTCTCTCATTTTTTCGCTCTTCTTGTTTTTGTTTCCATTCAGACATATCTGTTTTAAAGGCATCCCATTGATTTTTTATGAAATCAAAAAGGGTAATCATGATTTTCCCAATGAAATCTCCAAAGGATTTTCCAGTAAGTAAAATAATGCCAATAATAATGAAAATAAAAGCGATAATTTTTGTACCAGTTTCTGCGAAAAGGTAGTGAAATAAAGCAAACAGGATTGCTCCGAGAATTCCTCCTCCAAGATCGGTAGTGCTTGTTTCCCCTCTAAGTTCCATCATAAATAATTCCCAAGTGTTTCCAATGACACTAGGATCTTTAAATTTCCCCTCGTTTGTTAACAAATGAAAAAGTGTTACATGACTTAATAGAAGGATAGCAGAAACAATAAAATAACTTCCAACTAACTTAATATGGAAGAAAAAAGGAATACAACGTTTCCACATTAAATAAAAGCTTAATATTACCAGCCCAATTAAACCTAGCATATACCATTCCCCCATCCAAAAACGGAAGAATAGAACAGTTGCTTTCCCAACTGCCCCAAGCTTTGCTATCGAAATAATCGCTAGAGCCAAAATAACTAATGCGGATAATTCGTATTGAACGGTTCGTTTTAAATGGTTGTCTCTTTTTTTTGGTTTTCTTCTCTTTCTTTTTGCCATCTAATCACCTTGTGTAGTTCAGTTTGGTATATTATCCATACCTATTATTAGAAATAAAATTGGATAAAAAGGAAAGCAGCCTGTTTGGCTGCTCTATAATTGATAACATAATTATAACATAATCTACTATTGCAATGCGGACATTCCTTCAAGGATACCAGAAGAAATTTTTGCACCAGGGTAAATCCGCTCATTCATAAAATGCTGTGGGTCACTGCTTAAGATGCGAATAACTTGAACATTTTGCTGATCTGAAATCACTACTAAAAGGGGAATCCCTTGATAGGTTATCATTTGTTGTTTGCTATCAGCTTCTGCTTCATATGGAAAAACAAGTTCATTTGGCATCATCGTATATAATATCATTGAATCAGCCCCTCATTTTTTCCTTTATGCAGATCGATCATTTCATTTAACTTTTTCATTGCAGGACCTAGTCCGCCTACTTCATCGATCAATCCATAGTTTACTGCATCAACACCAATTACATTCGTTCCAATATCTCTTGTTAAATTTCCCTTTGCAAACATTAAGTCTTTAAATGTTTCTTCTGTAATTTTGGAATGCTTCGTAACGAAATTGACTACCCGTTCCTGCATTTTATCCAAATATTCGAAGGTAGCTGGAACTCCAATAACAAGCCCTGTCAAGCGAATTGGATGAATGGTCATTGTTGCAGTTTCGGCAATGAATGAGTAGTCGCAAGACACAGCAATCGGGACACCAATCGAATGACCACCACCCAATACAATGGAGACGGTTGGTTTTGATATGGATGCGATCATTTCGGATATGGCAAGACCTGCTTCGACATCCCCGCCAACCGTATTTAAAATTATTAACACGCCTTCTATTTTTGGATTTTGTTCGATTGCAACAAGCTGTGGCAGTAAGTGCTCATATTTTGTCGTTTTATTTTGCGGTGGCAAAGCTAAATGCCCTTCAATCTGGCCAATTATGGTTAAACAATGAATTCTCGAATCTACAGATAGCTGCGGGACATTCGTTTGCCCAAGCTGTTGAATTTTCTCTATTAAAGATGAAGAAGGCTTTTCCTCTTTTTGAGGTTCTTGCTCTTCTTCGTTATCACTATTTTTTTGAATATCAATATCCATAATAATTCTCCCTTCAAGCATGATATATTTTAGTATTTACCTATGGCATAATTTCATGCTTGAAATTATAAAAGGTACTGGTTTACCCCAGCACCTTTTTTAACATTATACTTCCATGATAATTGGTAAAATCATTGGTCTTCTTTTTGTTTTTTCAAATAAGGAACGATTTAATTCATCTCTTATTTCCTGCTTTAGGCTTGACCATTCGAATGAACCTTTTGCAGTATTTCGTTCCACTATATCTCGCACTAATTTCGTAGAATCATCCATTAATTTTTCTGATTCCCGAACATAGACAAATCCTCTTGAAATAATTTCAGGGCCTGCAGCAATTTTCTTTTCTTGTTTCGTTAAGGTGACAACCACTATAAGAATACCATCTTGTGATAAAAGCTTTCTATCCCGTAATACGATATTTCCAACATCACCTACACCAATACCATCAATAAGGACATTGCCAGATGGAACCTTCCCGGTAATGGATAACGTTCCTTCCTTCCATTCCACGATATCACCACGGTCAGGAATGATAATTTGTTCATCGGTAAGTCTGCAGTCAATGGCCACTTTTCGATGTGCTTTCAGCATCCGATATTCGCCATGAACAGGTATCAAAAATTTTGGTTTCATTAAATTAATCATAAATTTCAATTCTTCTTGACTGCCATGGCTTGATACATGAATGGTCCGTTTTCCATAAATAACATTTGCTCCTGCTCGGAATAACATATCGACAGTTTTGGATAAAAACACTTCACTGCCCCTTAATGGTGAAGCAGCAATTAATACGGTATCTCCACGTTGGATGTTCAAAAGCTTATGTGTCTGCTTTGCCATTTTCTGCAAAGCCTCAATAGGTTCTCCTTGGCTG
>Ga0213829_1000839_pt1 | contig 24939 bp, 17 predicted proteins | sample MC6MC0896MG_FD_180665 | JGI IMG/M metagenome (GOLD analysis project Ga0213829, IMG submission 180665) | Enriched soil aggregate microbial communities from Iowa State University, Ames, United States - MC6-MC0896-MG | ecosystem: Environmental > Terrestrial > Soil > Unclassified | place: USA: Iowa...
GTATCCGGCAAGGACGCGGTGGCCCAGGCTACCACTCAGCTGAAAACGACCGAGGCCGAGCTGGTTGACCTGATCTGGCAACGTGCCCAGTTCGAGAACGCCATCGCCGTGCTGATCGGGCTGCCACCGGCGGAGTTCAGCCTGGCCGAAACCCAGGACATCCCGGCCTTGCCACAGGTGCCGTTGACCCTGCCATCGCAATTGCTGGAACGCCGCCCGGATATTGCCGCCGCAGAACGCTCGGTCATGGCGGCCAATGCCAACATCGGCGTGGCCAAGGCTGCGTATTACCCGGACCTGACACTGAGCTTGAACGGTGGTTATAGCAGCAGCACCTCCAACAACTGGTTCACTGTCCCCAACCGCTTCTGGTCGGTCGGACCGCAACTGGCAATGACCTTGTTCGACGGTGGCCAACGTTCGGCGGAAGTCGACCGCAGCGAAGCCGCCTACGACGAAACCGTCGCCAATTACCGCCAGACCGTGCTCGACGGCTTCCGGGAAGTGGAGAACTACTTGGTGCAACTCAAGGTGCTGGAAAACGAAGCGGGCGTACGCCAGGAGGCACTGGACGCGGCGCGTGAATCGTTGCGCCTGACCCGGAATCAGTACAAGGCCGGGGTTATCGCGTATCTCGATGTGGTGGTGGTGCAAGCCACTGCATTAAGTAACGAGCGTAACGTGTTGAATTTGTTACAAAGCCGTTTGATTGCCAGCGTGCAACTGATCGCGGCGCTGGGCGGTGGATGGGATGGGGCGCAGATGAGTGACAACCTGTAGGAGCTGGCTTGCCAGCGAAGGCGGACTCACATTCAACATCGATGTCGACTGACCCACCGCTTTCGCCGGTAAGCCGGCTCCTACAGGGGGCCGTGTTTTATCCCAAAACACGGTATCGGCCATGACCCTGCGTCCATTCAAACAAGCGTTTCATCGGCTTGATGGCCTTTTGCTAATTTTGTCAGTGCGTTCTTTCGCGCAATCAGTACAATCGCCGGATTTTCCCCCTCGAGAAAGGAAGCAGTACGACGGGGGTGGTCGCGAGAAGCCCCATGCTCATCGGTAGCTATTCCCCCACACTGGTTATCATCTCGCTCTGTGTAGCGATTCTCGCGTCCTATACCGCACTTGACCTCACCGAACGCATCGCCACGGCCAAGGGTCGCGCCGTGCATCTATGGACCGCGGGCGGCGCCTTTGCCATGGGCATAGGCGTGTGGTCGATGCATTTCATCGGCATGCTCGCGTTCAAACTGCCCATCGACCTCGGTTACGACGTCACGTTGACCTTGCTGTCCCTGCTGATCGGCATCCTGTCCTGCGGCTTTGCCTTGTGGCTGGTCAGTCAGGCGCAGTTGCCCGCCTGGCAACTGGCTTTCGGTGCCTTGGTCATGGGCGCCGGAATCAGTGCGATGCATTACACCGGCATGGCCGCCATGCGCATGCAGCCGGGTATCGATTACGACCCGACGCTATTCGGGGCGTCGTTGCTCATTGCCGTCGGCGCGTCGGGCGCCGCGTTATGGATCGCTTTTCGTCTGCGTCAGCACAGCCCTTATGTGATCCTGATCCGTGGCGGTGCGGCGGTCATCATGGGCATCGCCATCGTCGGCATGCACTACACCGCCATGGCCGCGGCGCGCTTCGCCGACGGCAGTTTCTGCGGCGCGGCCATCGACGGCTTGAACGGCAAGGGCCTGGATAACCTGGTGCTGATCACCACCTTGGCCATCTTGACCATTGCCTTGCTGACGTCGGTGCTCGATGCCCGCATGGAGACGCGCACCGCCAGCCTTGCCCACTCGCTGACCGAAGCGAATCGTGAACTGACGCAATTGGCCCTGCATGACACCCTTACCGGTCTGCCGAATCGGGTACTGCTGGCTGACCGCATCGATCAGGCCATGTCGAAGGTGCAGGAACAGGGCGGTTGTTTTGCGTTGATGTTCATCGATCTGGACGGATTCAAACCGGTCAACGATGCCTTCGGTCATCACATGGGCGATCAATTGCTGCGAGCGGTCAGCTTGCGGTTGCGCGAGGATTTGCGCAGTCAGGACACCCTGGCGCGGATCGGCGGCGATGAGTTCGTGCTGCTGGTGCAACTGGGCGAGGAGAACCACGCCTTGAACCTGGCGGCCCGCCAGGTAGGTTTGATTGCGCGCCCCTTCCAGGTGGCCGAACATGACCTGCAAATCTCCGCCAGTGTCGGTATCGCGGTCTACCCGGGTAATGGTTACACCGCTGAAGAGTTGCTGATGAACGCTGACGCGGCGATGTATCACGCCAAGGGCACCGGGAAAAACGGCTACAGTTTTTTCGATGTATCGATGAACAGCAACGCCCGCAAACAGCTGCAACTGCTGCAAGACTTGCGCAATGCACTGGAGCAGCAGCAGTTCAGTCTCCATTACCAGCCCAAGTTCGACGCTGCCAATGGCCATCCGGTCGGCGCCGAAGCGCTGCTGCGCTGGGACCACCCGACCCAGGGCATGCTGCTGCCGGACAAATTCATCGACGTTGCGGAGAAAACCGGGCTGATCATTCCGATTGGCAACTGGGTGCTCAATGAAGCTTGCCGGCAGATGCGTGAGTGGTATCTGCTCGGTTACACCGATTGGCGCATCGCGGTGAATCTCTCGGCCTTACAGTTCTGCCACGTCGGGCTGGTGCAAAGCGTCGCCAACGCCTTGGCTACGCACCAATTGCCAGCCAACAGCCTGACCCTGGAAATCACCGAGACCACCGCCATGTACGACGCCGATGTGAGCATGACGGTGCTTCAGGCGTTGTCTGAGATGGGCGTCGACCTCTCCATCGATGACTTTGGCACCGGCTATTCGAGCTTGATGTACCTCAAGCGCCTGCCGGCCAATGAGCTGAAGATCGACCGAGGGTTTGTCCGCGATCTGGAACACGACAGCGACGACGCCGCCATCGTGTCAGCCATCGTCGCCCTTGGCCGGGCATTGGGTCTGCGGATCGTCGCCGAAGGCGTTGAAACCGGGGTGCAGCAGGACTTCCTGACGAAACTCGGCTGTGACTCGTTGCAAGGCTACCTGCTCGGCCATCCGCTGCCGGCGGCGCGTTTCATGGCGGATATTCTGCTGGGCGAAAAATTGGCTGTGAGTTGAAGGTTGTCTTTTGCATGAGCCAGCGGTGCTGGTGGTCCGGAGAACGGGGTGTACCTGCCGCACCGCGTAATCGTTCTTCGCGAGCAAGCTTGCTCCTACACAGGTCATGCAAAAACCGACAATGGCGGTTATTCTTTGCTCCGACTGCTTAAGCTTGAAACGGGGGAAAGCCAGCATGGATAAAGTCATCGTCATCACCGGCGGCAGCCGCGGCATCGGCGCCGCCACTGCTTTGTTGGCCGCCGAACAGGGCTATCGGATCTGCATCAACTATCAGTCCGACGAAGACGCCGCCCAGACGGTGCTCGAGCAAGTCCGTGCCCTCGGCGCGCAAGCCATTGCGATACGTGCCGACGTCAGCATCGAAGACGAAGTGATCGCCCTGTTTCAGCGGGTGGACAGCGAGCTGGGCAGGGTCACGGCCCTGGTCAATAACGCAGGCACTGTCGGGCACAAGTCCCGGGTCGAGGAAATGTCGGAATTTCGCATTCTCAAGACCCTCAAGACCAACGTCCTGGCGCCGATCCTTTGCGCCAAGCACGCGCTGCTGCGCATGTCGCCCAGGCATGGCGGGCAAGGCGGCAGCATCGTCAACGTATCTTCAGTCGCCTCACGCCTGGGATCCCCCAACGAGTACGTGGACTACGCAGCGTCCAAAGGTGCGCTGGACAGCTTCACCATCGGTTTGGCCAAGGAAGTGGCGGGCGAGGGGATTCGTGTCAACGCCGTGCGCCCGGGGTTTATCTACACCGACTTTCATGCATTGAGCGGCGATCCGGACCGGGTCAGCAAGCTGGAGTCGGCGATCCCCATGGCACGTGGCGGGCGGCCGGATGAAGTGGCGGAAGCGATTGTGTGGTTGTTGTCGGATAAGGCGTCGTATGCGACCGGTACTTTTGTCGATCTGGGTGGTGGCCGGTAGCAGCTGAAGATCACAGCGCCTACAGGTGTACGCAAGACCCTTGTAGGAGCTGGCTTGCCAGCGAAGACGTCCGCAAGGTCGATGATGAAGGCGCCTGACCCGACGCGTTCACTGCGGTGCGGCGATCCGACAAGCCACCTCCTACAAAGGTTGCTGCGATTTATTGCTTCAAAACGACCTGACAATCCTGCCCAACGTCTCCATCGCCTTCTCCGCAACCTCACCCCACGGGCTGCCATAATTCAGCCGAATACAATTTCTGAACCGTTGCGCCGGTGAAAAAATCGGTCCCGGCGCAATGCTGATCCCCTGCGCCAAGGCCATCTGAAACAACTTCAACGAATCCATCTGCGCCGGCAACTCCAGCCACAGGAAGTACCCGCCCGTCGGCTGACTGACTCGAGTCTGCGCCGGAAAATAGCGCGCAATCGCCGCCAGCATCGCGCTTTGCTGCTCTTCCAGCGCATAACGCAGCTTGCGTAAATGCCGGTCGTAGCCGCCATGTTGCAGGTAGTCGGCAATAGCCGCCTGGGCCGGCATCGAGGCGCAGAGCGAGGTCATGAGTTTCAGTCTTTCGATCTTCTGCGCGTAACGCCCGGCAGCGACCCAGCCGATGCGGTAGCCCGGGGCCAGGCTCTTGGCGAAGGAACCGCAGTGCATCACCAGTCCTTCCGTGTCGAAGGCTTTGGCCGGTTTCGGCGCCTGTTGGCCGTAATAGAGCTCGGCGTAGACGTCATCTTCGATCAGCGGCACTTGATGGTTGCGCAGCAACTCCACGAGTTCGCGTTTGTTGGCTTCGGGCATGGTCGCGCCCATGGGGTTCTGGAAACTGGTCATGCACCAGCACGCCTTGATGGGGTGGCGCTCCAGGGTTTGCGCGAGTACGCCAAGGTCGATGCCGTCGCGGGGGTGCACGGGGATTTCCACGGCTTTGAGTTTCAGGCGCTCCAGCACTTGCAGGCAGGCATAGAATGCCGGGGCTTCGATGGCCACCAGGTCGCCAGGCTCGGTGACGGCTTGCAGGCACAGGTTCAGGGCTTCCAGCGCGCCGTTGGTGATCAGCAGCTCTTCCATGGGCAGCATCAGCCCGCCGACCATGTAGCGCAAGGCGATTTGTCGACGCAGCTGAGGGTTGCCCGGGGACATGTCGGTGACCACCATGCGCGGGTCCATGTCCCGGGTGGCACTGGCCAGGGAGCGCGACAGACGTTGTAGCGGGAAGAGGGCAGGACTGGGGAAGGCCGAGCCGAAGGGGACGGTGTTGGGGTCCTTGATTGAGTCGAGGACCGAGAACACCAGTTCGCTGACATCGACTTCGGTGGATTCGTTGACCTGGCTGCTGATCACCGGCTCGGAAAACGGGCTCGGGGCATGGGCGTTGACGAAGTAGCCGGAACGGGGCCGGGCGCGGATAAGCCCGCGGCGTTCGAGCAGATAATACGCCTGGAACACCGTGGACGGGCTGACGCCGTAGGTCTGGCTGGCGTAGCGCACTGAAGGCACACGCTGGCCGGGGCCGAGGACGCCGGAGCGGATCAGTTCAGCGATGTCGTCGGCGAATTTTTCGTAGCGTTTCATCGGGGGCCTGGAGAGGTGTCATTCTGAAAAATCGGGGTGACTTTTTCGCGAGCAGGCTCGCTCCCACAAGTACACTGCGATACCTGTGGGAGCGAGCTTGCTCGCGAATGGCAGCACCGCAGTCTAAGGGATCAACGGTTCATCGGCACAACAAACCGGCTCGTGGCCACGCTATAAATGTCGGGCTCATCACCGTCGACAATCTTGAAGCTGATGGTCTGCGAGCCGCTGCTCGGCCGTTCCGCCGTCATCGCCACCGACACCGGCACATCGACGATCTCGCCAGGCGCCAGGCTCAGGTCGGTCTTGCCCTGGAGCTGGAAGCCGTCGCCATCGACCAGGGTCAGACGGTAGTCCTGCCGTTGCTGGGTCTTGTTGATGATTTTCAGGCTATAGATGTTTTCAATCTGGCCCTGGCTGTTCTCGCGAAACAGGCCCCGGTCCTTGCTCACGTCCAGCGAGACCATCGACCGCTCCACCAGCGCCAGTGCGAGGGCGCCGATCATCACCAGCAGCACCGCGGTATAACCGATCAACCGTGGCCGCAGCAGCCGGGTCTTGCCACCCTGCAACTCATGCTCCGAGGTATAGCTGATCAGGCCACGGGCATAGCCCATCTTGTCCATGATCGAATCGCAGGCGTCGATGCACGCGGCGCAGCCGATGCACTCCATCTGCAAACCATCGCGGATGTCGATACCGGTGGGGCAGACCTGCACGCAGAGCTGGCAGTCGATGCAATCGCCAAGTCCGACTTCTACCGGTGCCACCTCACGCTTGCGTGGCCCACGGTGTTCGCCGCGGGCGACGTCGTAGGAAATGGTCAGGGTGTCTTTGTCGAACATCACGCTCTGGAACCGTGCATAGGGGCACATATGCATGCACACCGCTTCACGCAGCCAGCCGGCGTTGATGTAAGTGGCGCCGGTGAAAAACAGCACCCAGAACAGGCTCACGCCGCCCATTTGCAGGGTCAGCAACTCTTCAGCCAATGGCCGGATCGGCGTGAAGTAGCCGACAAAGGTCAGGCCGGTCAGCAGGCTGATGGCCAGCCACAAGGTGTGTTTGATCGAGCGCCGGAACAGTTTGTTCAGGCCCCAGGGGGCCGCTTGCAGCTTGATCCGCTGGTTGCGTTCACCCTCGGTGATCTTCTCGCACCACATGAAGATCCAGGTCCAGGAGCTCTGGGGACAGGTGTAGCCGCACCAGACCCGCCCGGCGAACACGGTGATCGCAAACAGGCCGAACGCGGCGATGATCAGCAGCGCGGAGAGCAGAATGAAATCCTGCGGCCAGAAGGTCGCGCCGAAGATATGGAATTTGCTTTCGGACAGGTCCCAGAGCACCGCCTGGCGGCCGCCCCAGTTCAACCACACGGTGCCGAAGAACAGCAGGAACAGAAAACCGGCGCCGCTCATGCGCAAGGTGCGGAACAGGCCGGTGAAGCTGCGGGTGTGGATCAGGTTGTCGCTGGACTTGGCCTTCATCTTTGGACGCGAAGGCTCGTAGCTTTGTACTGGCGGGACGCTTTCCAGGGTTCGGACGGGGATTCTATCGCTCATGGTCTGTCGCTCATCAGCCTCCATCAGGCGGGAGCACTATGAGCGCCGATCTGTTTGCATAACAGACTCAGCTATTGCAATAAAAAGCGGATCAGATGGGCTGGAGGCCGCTGCTTGCGACAAGTTGAAGCAGCTGGCGCAACGCGATCCCGACGCTTGTATCAGGCGCCGGGAGGTTGTTGATGCGAATCAGTCAAATCACCGAATCACTGTCGGTGGCCTTCAGATGCCTGCGACCGTCTACTGCACCTGCTACGGTCAATGCATCGGCTTGTGCTTCGGTGATGTAGATGCGCTTGCCATCGAGGTCCACCGCCGACATGGCCTTTTCAGGGTCGGTGATAACCGTAACGTCAGGACACAGACGAATTTCTTCGCCGTTCTCGGTGGTAAAGAAGCAGGTCTGGTTCTCGATGCGTACCGTCATGGGAGGTGTCCTTTTTTCGGCGGGTTCTAGACTGTTAGGACGTCATGGGCGGACATCGTTCTATGCAACCGATTAATGGTCGTCGCGGTCCATCTTCTAATCGAGCCATTTCATTACAAGGACTGCACATGAACGCCTGGTGGCATGAGGTTTGGGAAACGCTGCAAGCAGAGTTCGCCGACATCACGGATGCGTCACAGCTGACCCGCATCACCGTCCGCCTGTTGATGGCTGCGCTGCTGGGCGGGATTCTCGGTTTCGAACGCGAGCAGAAGGGCAAGGCCGCCGGGGTACGCACCCACATGCTGGTGGCGCTGGGGGCGGCGCTGTTTGTGTTGGTACCGCAGATGTCCGGCTCCCAGGCCGACGCCATGAGCAGGGTGGTACAGGGCGTGATTGCCGGGATCGGCTTTCTTGGCGCCGGGACCATCCTGAAGAACCAGGAGGGCGATGAAGGCCACGTCAAAGGCCTGACCACCGCCGCCGGCTTGTGGATGACCGCGGCCATCGGCGTTTCAGCCGGGTTGGGGCGCGAAGCGACGGCGGTGCTCAGTACGTTGCTGGCATTGATCATCCTGGGGGTGATGCCGAAGATCGTGAAGGTCTTCGAAAAGGATAACAATCACCTGTAGGAGCCGGCTTGCCGGCGAAAGCGGTGGGTCAGTCGATACCTTCATAGCCTGAACTGACGCCTTCGCCGGCAAGCCGGCTCCTACAGGGATTTTCATAGGTTTGATGCATTTGGGTTCATGGCGTGACGATCACCGGCGGCATCGTGTCCGGGGGTTCTTCCCTTGGCGGTGGGGTGGTGCCCGGAGGATCCTGCTCGGGCACCGGTTCGGGTTCGGTCGGTGGAATCGTCGGGTCATCGATATTCGGATCTGGGGTTTTAGCCGGGACGGGAATAACCATCGTTGAAGCCTCCTTGTGGCACATGGCGTAAGACGTGCTTAAGTAGGTTGACCCTTGCACAAAGGAATTGATTCCCGCGAAGACTCAAGCAAATCCCCGTGAACTTTACCCGCGCCCGTCGCTCGGAACCTAAGTGAGTTCATTCCGGGGCCGACGGCCTTGCGCGAATGGCAACCAAGCACAAGAGCGTCCATGGGGCGTAAAGGAGAGATGCTCGATGACTGCTGAAAAACCGACAGAGCTCAACTACAACCCGCATATGCCGCTGTCGCAGGCTTTGCTGCTGCCACGTATCGCGATCGAAAACACCATGCCGACTCTCGATGGCGGGCAATTTGCCGTCAAGGCCGTGGCGGGGCAGGACGTGGTGGTGACCAGCAAGGTATTTGCCGATGGCCATGATCAACTGGCCGTGCGGGTGCGCTGGCGTGCCGATGGCGACGAGACCTGGCAAAGCGAGGTCATGGTCAGCCTCGGCAATAATGGCTGGCAGGGCCAGTTCCATGTGGTGGAGCAGGGCCGTTACGTATTTTGTATCGAAGCCTGGATCGATCAGTTCGCCAGCTTCCGCTATGAGCTGGAGAAAAAGCATCTGGCGGGCGTGCCCGTCAGTCTGGAATTGCAGGAAGGCCGCAATCAGGTCCAGCAAGCGGCGGAGCGCGCCGAAGGCCAACTGAGCGAAGACCTGGCGGCTCTGCACCATGAATTGTCCGGGCTGCTCGAAACCGAGCAGGTCGCACTGTTCTTGCACCAGCGTAGCGCCGAGTTGATGGCCCAGGCCGATCACCGCGCCTATTTGAGCCTGAGTCCCGAATATCCGCTGGACGTCGAGCGCGGACTGGCGCAGTTCGCCAGTTGGTACGAGTTGTTTCCACGCTCGATCACCGATGACCCGGCCCGTCACGGCACCTTCAACGATGTGCACTCGCGGCTGCCGATGATTCAGGACATGGGCTTCGACGTGCTGTACTTCCCTCCGATCCACCCGATCGGTCGCAGCTACCGCAAAGGGCCCAACAATTCCCTCACCGCCGGGCCCAATGATCCGGGCAGCCCCTATGCCATCGGCAGTGAAGAGGGCGGGCACGAGGCAATCCATTCGGAATTGGGCACCCGTGAAGACTTCCGGCGCCTGGTGGCGGCTGCCGCTGACCATGGCCTGGAAATCGCTCTCGATTTCGCGATCCAGTGTTCCCAGGATCATCCGTGGCTCAAACAGCACCCGGGCTGGTTCAACTGGCGGCCGGACGGCACGATCAAATATGCCGAAAACCCGCCAAAGAAATACCAGGACATCGTCAACGTCGACTTCTACGCCACCGATGCGATCCCCAGCCTCTGGGTGGAATTGCGCGACATCGTGGTCGGTTGGGTCGAGGAGGGCGTGAAGATTTTTCGCGTCGACAACCCTCACACCAAGCCACTGCCGTTCTGGCAATGGCTGATCGCCGATGTGCGGGCGTTGCACCCGGAGGTGATCTTCCTGGCCGAAGCCTTTACCACCCCCGCGATGATGGCGCGACTGGGCAAGGTCGGTTATACCCAGAGCTACACCTATTTCACTTGGCGTAACACCAAGGCCGAACTGGCGACCTATCTCACCGAATTGAACGAATCGCCGTGGCGCGAGTGCTACCGCCCGAACTTTTTCGTCAATACGCCCGATATCAACCCGGCGTTCCTGCATGAAAGCGGGCGTGCCGGTTTTCTGATTCGCGCGGCACTGGCGACCATGGGCTCCGGGCTGTGGGGCATGTATTCAGGCTTCGAGCTCTGTGAAGCCGCACCTGTGCCGGGCAAGGAGGAATACCTCAACTCCGAGAAGTATGAAATTCGCCCGCGGGACTTCACCGCACCGGGCAATATCATCGCCGAGATCGCTCAGCTCAACCGGATTCGCCGCCAGAACCCGGCCCTGCAGACGCATCTGGGCCTCAAGGTTTACAACGCCTGGAATGACAACATCCTCTATTTCGGCAAACGCAGCGCCGACGGCAGCAATTTCATTCTGGTGGCGGTGAGCCTGGATCCGCATAACGTCCAGGAAGCGAATTTCGAATTACCGTTGTGGGAAATGGGTTTGCCCGACGACGCCAGCACCCAGGGCGAAGACCTGATGAGCGGCCATCGCTGGACCTGGCACGGCAAGTACCAGTTCATGCGAATCGATCCGGCGCATCTGCCGTTCGGGATCTGGCGCTTCACTGTTTAAACGCAGAACCTGTGGGAGCGAGCTTGCTCCCACAGGTACATCATCGCGTTCAAGACAGGTGACCGGCCCAGCGGCTTTTTTGAATTCAACAGGAGTTTCAAATGGCGAAGAAACCCAAGGCAGCCACCTTTATCAAGGATCCGCTCTGGTACAAGGATGCGGTGATCTACCAGGTTCACGTCAAATCGTTTTTCGACTCCAACAATGACGGCATCGGCGACTTTCCCGGTCTTATCGCCAAACTCGATTACATTGCCGACCTCGGCGTCAATACCATCTGGCTGTTGCCCTTCTACCCCTCGCCACGGCGCGACGATGGCTATGACATCGCCGAATACCGGGGCGTGCATTCCGACTACGGCACCATGGCCGACGCCAAGCGTTTCATTGCCGAAGCGCACAAGCGTGGCCTGCGGGTGATTACCGAGCTGGTCATCAACCACACTTCCGATCAGCACGCCTGGTTCCAACGCGCACGCAAGGCCAAGAAAGGTTCGGCCGCGCGGGATTTCTACGTCTGGTCCGATGACGATCACAAATACGACGGCACCCGCATCATCTTTCTCGACACCGAAAAGTCCAACTGGACCTGGGATCCAGTGGCCGGCCAGTATTTCTGGCACCGCTTCTATTCGCACCAGCCGGACCTGAACTTCGACAACCCGCAAGTCATGAAAGCCGTGCTGTCGGTCATGCGTTACTGGCTCGACATGGGTATCGACGGCTTGCGTCTGGATGCGATTCCGTACCTGATCGAACGTGACGGCACCAACAACGAAAACCTGCCCGAGACCCATGACGTCCTCAAGCAGATTCGCGCCGAAATCGACGCCAACTACCCGGACCGCATGCTCCTGGCCGAGGCCAACCAGTGGCCGGAAGACACCCAGCTGTATTTCGGCGACACCGACGCCAAAGGCCTCAATGGCGATGAGTGCCACATGGCGTTCCACTTCCCGTTGATGCCGCGCATGTACATGGCGCTGGCCCAGGAAGACCGTTTCCCGATCACCGACATCCTGCGCCAGACCCCGGAAATTCCGGCCAACTGCCAGTGGGCGATTTTCCTGCGCAACCACGATGAACTGACGCTGGAAATGGTCACCGACAAGGAGCGCGACTACCTGTGGAATTATTACGCGGCCGACCGTCGGGCGCGGATCAACCTGGGCATTCGCCGCCGCCTGGCACCGTTGATGGAGCGCGACCGCCGCCGTGTGGAGCTGCTCAACAGCCTGCTGCTGTCGATGCCCGGCACGCCGACCCTGTATTACGGCGATGAAATCGGCATGGGCGACAACATCTACCTCGGCGACCGCGACGGTGTGCGCACGCCGATGCAGTGGTCGATCGACCGCAACGGCGGCTTCTCCCGTGCCGACCCGGCCAGCCTGGTGCTACCGCCGATCATGGACCCGCAATACGGCTACCTGTCGGTCAACGTCGAAACCCAGGCTGGCGACCCGCACTCGCTGTTGAACTGGACGCGGCGCATGCTCGCCGTGCGCAAGCAGTCCAAGGCCTTCGGTCGCGGCACCTTGAAAATGCTTTCGCCGAGCAACCGCCGGATCCTGGCGTATACCCGTGAATACCATGGGCCGGATGGCAAGTACGAAATCATCCTGTGCGTGGCCAACGTCTCGCGCAGCGCGCAAGCGGCGGAGTTGGACCTGTCCGCCTATGCCGGCATGGTGCCGGTGGAGATGCTGGGCGGTAACGCCTTCCCGCCGATCGGCCAGCTGAATTTCCTGCTGACCCTGGCGCCTTACGGTTTTTACTGGTTCGGACTCGCAGCGGAGAATCAAATGCCCAGCTGGCACGTAGAACCGGCGCAAAGCCTTCCGGACTTCACGACGCTGGTACTGAAAAAACGCATGGAAGAACTGCTCGAAGCGCCGTCACGCGCCACGATGGAGCAGGGCATTCTGCCCAACTGGTTACAAAACCGCCGCTGGTTCGCGGGCAAGGACGCGGCCATCGACAAGGTCCACCTGGCCTACGGCGTGCGCTTCGGCGATGCGCAGCATCCGGCGCTGCTCAGTGAAATCGAAGTCACCAGCGGCGGCCAGACCAGCCGTTACCAATTGCCGTTCGGTTTCATTGCCGACGATCAGGTCGGCCCCGCGTTGCCGCAGCAATTGGCGCTGTCTCGGGTGCGACGCGGGCCACAGGTCGGTCTGATCACCGATGCGTTCGCTTTGGAAAACTTCATCCGCGCGGTATTGCAGGGCATGCAGAACAACACCCTGTTGCCTTCGGACGGTGGCGAGATCCGTTTCGAAGCCACCGACGAACTGGTCAAGCTGGGTCTCCCGGCTGAGCCGGAAGTGCGTTACCTGTCCGCCGAGCAGTCCAACAGTTCGGTGGTGGTGGGCAGCAGCATGGTGCTCAAGCTGATCCGTAAAGTCGCCTCGGGCGTGCACCCGGAGCTGGAGATGAGTGCGTACCTGACCGAGGCCGGCTTCGCCAATATTTCGCCGCTGCTGGGTTCGGTGATTCGTCGCGATGCGGCGGGCGAGGACAATCTATTGATGATTGCCCAGGGTTACCTGAGCAATCAGGGGGATGCCTGGGAATGGACGCAGAACAACCTGGAACGGGCGTTGCGCGATGAGTTGGCCGACGCCATGTCCGAACAGGAGCAGCATTACAACGCCCTCGGCGAGCTGAAGGATTTTGCCGGCATGCTCGGCCAGCGTCTGGGGGAAATGCACCAGGTACTGGCGGCACCCACCGACAACCCGGACTTCGCGCCACAAGTCACCACCCAGAAGGAGGCGCTGGCCTCGGCCAAGGATGTGGCGGCGCAGCTGGAAAACGCGCTCAAGTTGCTCAAGCAGCATCAAAACGAACTGAACCCGGCGGACAAAACCCTGGTCACTCGTTTACTGGACAACAAAAAAGCCATTCTCAGCCACGTCCAGGAATTGGGCAAAAAGGCTGCCGGCGGCCTGCGGATTCGCGTCCACGGCGACCTGCACCTCGGTCAAGTGCTGGTGATCAAGGGCGACGCTTATCTGATCGACTTTGAAGGCGAACCGGCGCGTGCGCTGCACGAACGACGTGGCAAACACAGCCCTTATAAAGATGTGAGTGGAGTGTTGCGTTCGTTCGACTACGCTGCGGCGATGACGATCAACGTCCACAACGTCGACAACACCGACGTAGCCCAGGCCGCTCGCCAGCGTGTCGCCGAACGCTATTTAAATGAAGCGCGACAAGCATTTGTCGACGCTTATCGGCTGGCGGCAGCTAGTCTTGCTCATGCGTGGCAAGATCCGGAAGGCGAGGACGCCGCGCTGGCGTTGTTCGGTCTGGAGAAGGCGGCCTATGAGGTGGCGTATGAAGCTGAAAATCGCCCTACTTGGTTGCCGGTGCCGCTGCACGGTTTGTATGGGCTTTTGAGTGGGCTTAAACCCTTTTCCGATATTGATGGAGAGTAGTCATGAGTTTCTCGAACAGGGAACAGGGTCACGCTAAAGAAGCGCTGTTGCCCAAGGCACGGGATATCGATGCTCTGGTACGTGCCGAGCATCATGACCCTTTCGCAATACTCGGCCCCCACGGCGATGGCGCCGGCGGGCAATTCATTCGGGCCTATCTGCCGGACGCCTTGAGCGTGCAGGTGGTGGCCAGGGACTCCGGGGAGGAACTCGGCAACCTCGAGGCCACCCAGACCCCCGGCTTGTTTGTCGGGCACTTCGACCGGGCCCAACCCTATCTGCTGCGTACCCGCTGGGCCGGCGGCGAACAAGTGTCCGAAGACCCTTACAGCTTTGGCCCGTTGCTCGGCGAGATGGACTTGTACCTGTTCGCCGAAGGCAACCATCGCGATCTCAGCGCGTGTCTCGGTGCGCAACTGAAGACAGTCGACGGTGTCGACGGCGTGCGCTTCGCTGTCTGGGCACCGAATGCCAAGCGGGTGTCGGTGGTCGGTGACTTCAACAACTGGGACGGCCGCCGCCATCCCATGCGTCTGCGCCATCCCACCGGCGTCTGGGAAGTCTTCATCCCGCGCATGCAAGCGGGAGAGGCCTACAAATACGAAATCCTCGGCAGCCACGGCATTCTGCCGCTCAAGGCCGACCCCATGGCCCTGGCCACTTCGCTGCCGCCGGACACCGCGTCGAAAGTCGCTTCACCACTGAAAGTGGACTGGCAGGATCAGGACTGGATGCTGTCGCGCGGCGACCGTCATCGGTCGGATGCGCCCCTGTCGATCTACGAACTGCATGCAGGGTCCTGGCAGTGCGAACTGGATGATCTGGGCGAAGTAGCCCGTCAGTACACCTGGCACGAACTGGCTGACCGGTTGATTCCGTACGTCAAGGAACTGGGTTTCACCCACATCGAATTGATGCCGATCATGGAGCATCCGTTCGGCGGTTCATGGGGTTATCAACTGCTCTCGCAATTCGCCCCAAGTGCCCGCTATGGTTCGCCGGATGATTTCGCGGCCTTCGTCAACGCCTGTCACCAAGCGGAAATCGGCGTGATCCTCGATTGGGTGCCGGCGCATTTTCCGACCGACACCCACGGCATGGCACAGTTCGACGGCACCGCGCTGTACGAATACGGCAATCCGCAGGAAGGCTTTCACCAGGATTGGGACACGCTGATCTATAACCTGGGCCGCACCGAAGTGCACGGCTACATGCTGGCGTCGGCACTGCACTGGCTCAAGCATTTCCACGTTGATGGCCTGCGGGTCGATGCCGTGGCGTCGATGCTGTATCGCGACTACTCGCGCAAGGCCGGCGAGTGGGTACCCAACCGACATGGCGGCCGGGAGAACCTTGAAGCCATCGACTTCCTGCGTCACCTCAATGATGTGGTGAACCTCGAAGCCCCGGGCGCGCTGGTGATTGCCGAAGAGTCCACCGCGTGGCCGGGCGTCAGCCAGACCACCCAACAGGGCGGCCTGGGCTTTGACTACAAGTGGAACATGGGCTGGATGCACGATTCGCTGCATTACATCCAGCAGGATCCGGTCTACCGCGCCCATCACCACAACGAACTGAGTTTCGGCCTGGTGTACGCGTGGTCCGAGCGTTTCATTCTGCCGATCTCCCACGATGAAGTGGTGCACGGCAAGCATTCGCTGATCGACAAGATGCCCGGCGATCGCTGGCAGAAATTTGCCAACCTGCGGGCGTACCTGAGTTTCATGTGGGCGCACCCGGGCAAGAAGCTGCTGTTCATGGGGTGCGAGTTCGGCCAGTGGCGCGAGTGGAACCATGACCAGCAACTCGACTGGTACCTGCTGCAGTACTCGGAACACAAGGGCGTGCAGAAACTGGTCGGCGATCTCAATCGACTGTACCGCGAAGAACCGGCACTGCACGAGCAGGACGCCGCGCCGCAGGGTTTCCAATGGTTGATCGGCGATGATGCGGTCAACAGCGTTTATGCCTTCATGCGCTGGAGCAAGGACGGGCGGCCGGTATTGGTAGTGGCGAACTTCACGCCGGTACCGCGTGAGGGTTATCGCATTGGTGTGCCGTTTGCCGGGCGCTGGAGCGAGGTGATCAACAGTGATTCGGCGACTTATGCCGGTTCCAACTACGGCAACAGCGGTGGAGCGTTCACCGAGGATGAGCCGAGCCATGGGCAGGCGCTGTCGCTGGTGTTGAATCTGCCGCCGTTGGCGGTGTTGATGTTGCGGCCGGAGGGCTGATCTAACACTGCGTCGCGTCTTTCGCGAGCAGGTCGGATCGCCGCACCGTCGCTTTCACATTGGATAAATGCCGTATACAAAACCAATGTAAGAGCGGCGGTGGGGTGATCCAACTTGCCCGCGATCGCTTCAAGCCTGATGCCGTATCTTTGTTTATATGCCTGAATGGTCGGTGTGCCGATGTGCCGGTATGTGAGTATGACGAAGCGCTTGTTGGCATCCCTGCTGGCCCTGATCAAAGTGGACTACACATCACACTGCACGAGCTCTATGCTCAACCGTAAATATTCATCTCATGCAGTACATATATATTGCGAAAACCGGCTTGTCCGCTGTTGTAATAGCGCTCGTGCGGTAGACATCTGCCGCGCCGTCTATCCTGCTCTTGCGATGGATGTCATTCAACACCCGGATGTTTTTTATGGCCCCGAAAATTGTTGTTCGCAACCCCCCATACTCACGCCCCCGACCCGGGCGCCCGAGGATCAATCCCCCGCTCGTGTACGACAAGACAGAGGCTTCACCCATGATGGGGATGGGCCTGTAGCCAAGGCCCCGCGTGCTGCGTCTACGCACGAGTCTGTACCTGTGGCAGCGGACGGCGAGCCGCTCCAGTCAAGCGTCTCTGTTGCCCCCGCAATCATCGTTACCGACATGCCGGTTGCCGTCGGTGCGGACATTCGTTCCAGTAGGATGCCATTGGAGCGCTATCAACTCACCGCTCCGGCTCACCTTCAGCCAGCAGATGCCCAAGGTTTCAGGGCATTGGGAAGACGCCAATACGTCGACTTGGCCCAAGGCGCGATAGCGCTGGTTCGACAAGATCCCTTGACCGGTGTGTATCGGGCGGCCCTGGCATCCGAGTTGGAGCTTGGTCCGACACTTATTCTCGATCGCGAGTCAATGACCTGGAGGCAAGCGGCACATTTCGACGAAAATTTAAAAGCGCGTCTTGATTCAATCAAGTATTCACAAAAACGCTTTGATTTTATTACAAGTAATATGAGAAGCGAAATTGGCACATACTCAATGGTGACAAGGTATAAAGATGATAGCTTCACCAATGAGTTCCTGCCAGACACGTGGACATTCATGGGAAATTATCGAGCGCCATCAAACACCGACTACTATGCGAACGATATTATACGTTATCAATACACTAACATCGCGAACAAAGAACATTTTTTTGGGTGTCTTCCTTCTACGATAGTCAGGTCCTATGTGTCGAATAAAGCCTTACTGAAAAAAACAAACAACCTCAAAAGTGGATCTGACGAAATGCTTAACGTATTCCTGAACGAAACGCAAAATGGTCGATCCACGCAAAGAATACTCAACGATTTTGGGTTAATCGCTACGAAAGTCGAAGTGAGAGTTGATGAAGACAATGTCACTGACTTTCTCATAAAGGTAATGCCTGACCTTTTGAGTTGATACCATAGCGGGCAAGCCAGGCGTCTGCCGAACACCACTGTCTTGCAGGACCCGTGCTGGCCCACGATCAGCGATCTTTAATCAACCCATCGAGCGCAACATCAACACTGTCATCGGCTGAAAATCCAATAAAAAGTGCCAGGTTGCACCCGACTTTTTCACCAGCGCATCCGCACCCCAAGGCTGCCGATCAACCCGTTCAAATCATTGTCGTCGACATCACTGCTGTAGTCGGCGCTGACGTACAGACTCAGCGCGGGCGTCACCCGGGCCACCAGCCCCAAACCCACTTCGACCGTCGAGGAATAACGGCTGCTGCTGATCTTGTCGACTTGATCGAGGGTAACCGAATTGCCGGTATACACCGTGTGCCACAAGTTGGTCCGCACATAAGGTTCGACGGGCAGGCCGTTGATGTCGTAACTACCTTTCAACTTTGCGCCGACCCGACCGCTCCAGGAAGTCAGGTCGCTGGATGTAGCGTCCCTCGAGCTTGCATTGGGGGTGTCCAGGGTGATCCGTTGATTGATCAACTGCGCCTGGGGTTCGACCACCCAGTTTTCGCTCAGGTCAATCGCAAAGCCACCTTCCACCGACAGCGTTACCGCGCTGCCTTCGGTCATTTGCCGGGCGCCTTCGCTATTGCGGCTGTAACCGTTGACCCGGCCGCCACTGGCGCTCAAGTCCACGTGCCAGCCTTGGGGGCCCGTCAGGCTCCAATAGGCGCCGAGGCTCTCGCCTTGCAGGCTAAGGGTGTCGGTCTGGGGATTGGAAAGGGCGCGACTGGTCAGTAAACCGTTGCTATTGCCCTGGAACTGGCTCGTGCCGCCGATCAGTCCGACCCGCTGGGTATGGCCGCTACCGCTTCGGACGGTGAGCATTGCCGGGCCTTTGAATTGGTTGACGTTCTGTATCGACGAGCCCTGGGCTTGGGAATCGGTTTGCGCCTGCCTCGATGGCTGCCCATAGAGCTGATCCCAGGCCAATGGCGCGGCGGCTTCAGTGGTGAGGTGTGAACCGCGCAAGTCAGGGTTGGCGCTAAAGTGGCCAGGATAAGTTGTAGCGAGGGAGGGCAGCGACAGCATCTGAACGTCCTGGTCATACCAGGGGGTAGTTGTTTGTTCTTCAGGCGAAGCGTGAGTCTCCATGGCTGAGCACAGCAGGAGAGAACTCGAGACCTTGCAAAACGTGAATTTGATCTCTTGCGGGCTGAGTGGGTTCTTCATGGAGGTCTTCCTTGCAATAGCATGCCTTGTCTCGCTTTGGCGCCTCTCTCCTACCCCGAATGAGGGGCGACCGAATGGGTTGGGCAAACCTCTGGCCGCCCGTTGTAGCGGGAGTCCGGAGGCTTGCCCCTGGTAGGGTTCCGGGGGTAGTAAGGTGTAGCTAAGAAGACCCTTGACATTGCGTCAAGAAATTGGCCGATGAGCGGTACTGGTATTTTTAGGGGCTGCAAGTGACTGAATTCTGGCGCTTCTCTAACCTCTTGTTTGTTGGTTGAATCGTCAAAAAAGCACGAACTGTAACCCCTGCGCAACGCTACCAGCTCACCCTGACACCTGCGTTGCAGAACATTGCACGCTGCTGGTGACTGTCGACATTGCTGCTGTAGTCGACACCCGCATAAACACTGACCGAGGGAGTAAGACTCGATATGATCCCCACGCCGAGATCGGCCTGGGTGGATTGCTGCCGGGTGTCGATTCGATCGGCGTGGTCAAAGGTGACGCTGTCGGTTCCCGAAAAGGTGTGCCACAGGTTGGCGCGCAGGTAAGGTTCCAGTGGCTGGCCGGCGACCGTGTAGCGCCCCTTGAGGCGCGCGCCGAGGCGACCGGTCCAGGCGCTGTCGGAGTCGAACGATACGTGTGAAATACCGTCATCCTGGCTGACGAGGTCGACATTCTGGTAGATCAGTTGCGCCTGAGGTTCCACTACCCAGTTTGCTGCGACCGGGAACGGGTAACCGGCCTCTGCCGAGAGGGTCAGGACATGGCCCTCGGTGTCCAGCGTGAGGCCTCGTTCGGAGTGGTTGTCACCGTCGAGCCAGCTGTACATCGCCACCGTATCAAGGTAACCCCCCTCGGGATCGGTCAGCGTCCAGTACAGACCGAGGCTGTCACCCTCCAGTTCCACCTTGCCGGCGCGCTTGCCTTCGAAACCCTGGTTGAAACCATCGACATCGCCCTTCAAGCGATTGTGGCCAACGAAGAAGCCGGTGCGCCAGGTTTGCCCGCCCGCCAGCTGCGCACCGAACAGGTCATTGCCTACCTGAAAGCCATTGAGCGACCCGTCGAGCCGTGGGGTCACAGTGCCGGCCCAGGTCTGGTCAAAGTTCTTGCCATAGACCCGGCCCCAGCCAGCGCTCAAAGCACCTGTTTCGGTGAGCAGGCGCTGATCGCCCTGACGATCATGGAAAGTGCCTAAAGCCGCGAGGGTCAATTGCGCGGCCGCCGGCGGCAGCACGGACCAGGTCGGGACTTCCGGACGATAAAGGGCAATCGGCGCGGCACCTGGCACGGTGGCTGGCAAATCCGGCAGCGGGTGCACCGACTGGGGCAGGCGCCGCTACCGGTGTGGCGACCACCGGCACCGTGATCGGCGGCAAGCCCGGATCAGGATTGGGAATGGTGGTGACTGCTGGCGCGACAACAGCCGAACGCAGGAACCAACTGTTTTCACTGCCGGCGGTAACGCCCCCTTTGAACAAGCGGTAGTCGTATGCACCCGCCGACACCGCCCCCTTGAGCGCGAAGGCGTCGTTGTTGCTGATAGCCGTTCCTTGGGCCTGTACCAACTGGATGCCATTTTGGCGGGTCAGGGCGCCTGCGCCGCCCAGATTAGTGACGGAAATCAGGGTATTGCCCGTCAATGTCCCGTCGCCGACCACCAATTTGTCGCTGGCGGAATTGTCGTCACCCAGCGCACTTTGTAAAAAAAGCTGACCACCGCGGCCTGAGTAATTGCCCTGCACCGTCAGGGTGTCGCTGGTGCGGGTATTGCCGCTGCTCAAATCAATCACCCCGGCGTTGCTCAAGGTTGCACGCTGGCCAGCAGTGAAAGGCGTGATGCTGCCTTGGGCTGACGTCATCGTGCTGCTGGCGTCGATAGTGAACACACCGGTACCGCTGGCGCTGTCACCCAGCCGAAGCGGGCCGTCCAGGTCGAAACGCGAGCCGTTGTTCAGGCGGATCGTCTCCCAGTTGCGGTAACGATCACTGCCCGCCGAGTTGGTCCCATCGAAAGTCAGCAGGTCATTGCCATTGCCGCCATCGATGGCCGGGGTAAGGACGAGGGTGCTTTCGCCGAGATTGCGCAAGATTGCGTTGTCATTGTCCTCCCCCATGAGGATGGCCGAGTGAATGATACCGCCGCCGTCCCAGAGCAGCGTGTCATCACCGGCGCTGGCGCGAATCTCGCCGGCGATTTCGCCTCCGGTCATCTTGATGCTGTCGTTGCCACCACTGACCGAGACGTTGCCGCCAATCCGTCCGCCAGAGACGATAATCGTGTCGGTGCCGAACCCGGTCACCAGGTTGCCAAGGATCTGCCCGCCGGAGAGATCGAACAGGTTGTTATCGAGTTTCATGTCGACCCGGCCGATGCTGCCCCCTGTCATTCTCGCGGTATCACCATCCTCGAACGCACCGAAGATGGTGCCGCCAATCATCCGGAAAATGTCGCGGCTGTCGCCTTGGGCGAGGGACTGCAGGGTGCCGCCGGTCATGTTGAAATCGTCCACGCCATTGCCCTGGTTGACAGCCCCGGTGATCTGACCGGCGCTGATCGTCAACCTGTCGGCGCCGTCGCCTTGATTGAGGGTGCCGGCCAGGAGGCCGGAATGCATCTCTACGCTGTCGTTGCCCGCGCCGAAGGTCACGTTGCCAGTGATCGTGCCGCTGCCATTGGCGGGGAGGGTCAGAGTGTTATCGCCCGACAGGTCGGTCAACGGCCCGCTGCTGGCACTGTCACACAGGTAGTTGTCGTTGCCGGCGGTGGGTGTCAGCGTGCAACTCCCGTGGGCGTTGGGGGGCGTGCCGATACACAGCCAGATTGAAACAGCGAAGGCGCTGTAACGGAACTTGGGCATCGTTGTCGAAAATTTCATGCTTGTCTCCGCGTATTGATCGGCGACCAGGCCTCATTCGTCACGAAGGCAAGGGCGCATTCGGCAGCGCGAGTTGCGAGACAGCATCGGGAAAGCGATTACCCGGATCGAAAAACCTTCGGCAACGACGGCTACTGTGGCTCGTATGCCCGTACCCAAAACAGAGACGGACGCCGCCACCGTAGCAACAGATTTACATCACGACTACTGTCACAAATGACAGGTTGGCCACAGAGTTGCGGGGCTTCAGAGGTGTACTTCCACCGCCAAAGGCAAGTGATCGGACAGGTGTGTCCACGGTCTGGTGCCCAATATCCGCGGATCATGACTGCTGGCGTTGCGCAGGTAAATCCGGTCCAGGCGCAACAGTGGGAACCGTGCCGGATACGTCTTCGCGGGGCGGCCATGATGGCGTTCGAAGGCTTCATGCAGGTAGTCGCGGCGGTTCAGGGCGGCATTGCCCTGGAGCTGCCAGTCGTTGAAGTCGCCGGCGATGATGACAGGCGCATCGTCAGGCAAGGATTCGAGCAGCTGGCACAAGAGCTGAAGTTGCAGCTGGCGATGGCTTTCCAGCAGGCTCAGGTGCACGCAAATCGCATGGACTTCGGCGTGCCCCGGGACATCCAGTACACAATGCAACAGGCCGCGGCGTTCGGGTCCGGTGATCGAGACATCGAGGTTACGGTATTCGCGGATCGGGTATTTCGACAGCAGGGCATTGCCGTGGTGGCCGTCGGGGTAGACGGCGTTGCGGCCGTAGGCGAAGTCGCTCCACATGCTGTCGGCCAGGAACTCGTATTGCGAGGTTTGCGGCCAATTGTTGAAACGAGAAGAATGACGTTCGTGTTCGCCGACGACTTCCTGCAGGAAGACCAGGTCGGCCGAGGTGCTGCGCACCGCTTCGCGCAGTTCCGGAAGAATGAAGCGTCGGTTGAGCGCGGTAAAACCTTTGTGGGTATTGACGGTGAGCACTCTCAGCCGATGAACCACCGGTGGAGTATCCAACGGTGTGGATTCGAAGGCCTGCGGCTTGGAATCACTGGTCACGTTCACTCCTCTGATTTCGGGCTTCATATGTATGCGACTGATGCGGGGGCGGGCAGTTCAGTAGTGTTCCGGGAAAGTGGGTGCCCCGCCGATCAACTGTGGGAGCGGGCTTGCTCAGACGAAAACGATTTCATACGGCAAGCGTATACGCTCCAGCAATACCCGGGGCAGCAGCGGGGTGAGGCCGATGGCCGGTTCGCCGTCGAGCTGGCTGGCGTATGCGTGGGTGGCGTGGCTTTTGCGCGCGACGGTCCAGGTATCGAGCCGGATCTTGCGCGCGCGATGCCAGGGAATCATGCCGCGATCGCGGGTCGGCCAGTGCCAGGCCCAGAGCGCTACCTCATAAAACGTTGCACCGACCATGGCTGCTGCCTTGGCGCTGGCCCGGCCAACCGCAGCATGGTCATCATTGCTGTCCTCGCCCCAGGTGCTGAATACCACGTCGCCGGGACGCAGGTAACGGGCGATGAATTGAGTCAGTTGAAGTTCCCGCCCGGCCAGGGCGTTGTCGGTGAAACCGCCGCGAATCCACTTCAGGCTGTGCATCGGTAACCCCAGCCGGCGTAAAGCCTCGACGCTTTCCTGGGGGCGAAACACGCTCAGGCGTTTCTCCGACCACTGCTGTGACCCCGGATGGCTGGCACTGCCGTCGCTCATGGAAATCAATTGCAGGGGATGTCCCAAGGTGCTGAGCAACTGCAGCAAGCCGCCGCAGGTCACGACTTCATCCCCGGGATGCGGCGCGATCACCACGACACGCGCGCCAGGGGGAACCAGGGTTTCGGTGTTGATGACGGGGATGGTGTGCAGCTGAGGGGCGCTATTCCAGATCTGTGCGGGGTGGCTGCTTTCATTGATGGAAACAGTCTTCATCGGTGCTACGTCCTTGTCTGATTACAATGTGCAGCGCTCCAAACCCTGGATTGCCGCGAGCAGAGTATTGCTCATGTCAGGCTATTCGTCGCGTCGATGATCTATCGGGTACGTTTTTTATCTTCCTGAGTTTTTAACGAAGCGGCTTATCCCTCTGAAGCGCACGCGCTCCCCTGTAGGAGCTGGCTTGCCAGCGAAGGCGGTGTGTCATTCAATAGCGATGTCGCCTGTCACGCCGTCTTCGCTGGCAAGCCAGCTCCTACATTGAATCGGCGTACACCGGCGTTCTTCGCCACTGGAAAATCGTCCATCATCGCAAGCCTTCCAGCGCCGCAACCGAACGAGGTTCGCGGCTCCACAGTTCCAACAGGAAGTCGGCCTCCTGATGCAGGACCAGGCGCGGCAGGTGCAAATGCTCGTGGAGCAGGTCATGGACGAGTCGGGCATTGAGCGGACAGCCATCGATCGGCGGGCGCCAGTGACAGGCCAGGAGTTGGCCGTCGGCGGTCAGCGATTGTGCGGCGCGTTCAATCAGTTGCTTGAGGTCCGGGGCGTCCAGGTAATAGCCGACTTCGCTGAGCACGATCAGGTCGAACTGTTCGTTGGGCCAATCGCCCGGCAAGCGGCTCTGCCGGACTTCGGCATGATCGAACAGGCTCAGACGGGTGCGGGCCAGGGTCACCGCCGCGGCTGCGGTGTCGCAACACAGCAGGCGGTCGCAGCGGGTGGCCAGGTCGGCACTCAGTTCTCCGTTGGCGCAACCCGGCTCGAAGATGGCGCGATAGTGCGGCCGGGGCAGCGCGGCCAGGGTGATGGCGCGTTTGCGCTGTTCATACCAACGATCGCGGAACGCCCAGGGATCGTCGTTACCCGCAAACAAACCATCGAAGTAGCGATCCTCGACACTCATAGAAACACCACCTCGAAGGGTTGCAACAGTCGATCGAGCACATGGGGAGCCAGGACCGGCGACAAGCCAATGCGCGGATCGCCTTCCAACTGGCTGGCGAAGGCGTGCACGGCATGACGCTTGCGCGCCACCTGATGCGGCGTGAG
>Ga0213829_1000840_pt1 | contig 24913 bp, 20 predicted proteins | sample MC6MC0896MG_FD_180665 | JGI IMG/M metagenome (GOLD analysis project Ga0213829, IMG submission 180665) | Enriched soil aggregate microbial communities from Iowa State University, Ames, United States - MC6-MC0896-MG | ecosystem: Environmental > Terrestrial > Soil > Unclassified | place: USA: Iowa...
GATGTCATGCTCGACCGTTACTGGCATGGTGGTACCTCACGGATTTCCCCTGAGGCGCCGGTACCGGTAGTCAAGGTCGAGCAAATCGAGGACCGCCCGGGCGGTGCCGCCAACGTTGCATTGAACATTGCAGCCCTCGGTGCCCCGGCGTCGCTGGTCGGCGTCACTGGCGACGATGAAGCCGCCGACAGCCTGGTCAATAGCCTCAAGGGCGCGGGCGTGCGGGCCTTGTTCCAGCGCATCGCCCACCAGCCGACCATCGTCAAGCTGAGGGTGATGAGTCGTCACCAGCAACTGTTGCGTATCGACTTCGAAGAACCCTTCGCCACCGACGCCCTGGCGTTGGGCGAGCAGGTCGACGAACTGCTCGAAGGCATCAAGGTGCTGGTCCTGTCGGACTATGGCAAAGGCGCGCTGAAAAACCATCAGGTGCTGATCCAGGCCGCCCGTGCCCGTGGCATTCCGGTGCTGGCCGACCCCAAGGGCAAGGATTTCTCCATCTACCGTGGGGCGAGCCTGATTACGCCGAACCTTAGCGAATTCGAAGCCATCGTCGGTGGCTGCGCCGATGAGCACGAGTTGGTGAGCAAGGGTGCGCAGCTGATGCATGACCTGGACCTCGGCGCATTGCTGGTGACCCGTGGCGAACACGGCATGACCTTGCTGCGTCCGGATCATCCGGCGTTGCACCTGCCGGCACGTGCCCGTGAAGTGTTCGACGTGACCGGTGCCGGCGACACGGTGATTTCCACGCTGGCGGCAGCGATTGCCGCCGGTGAAGAATTGCCCCACGCGGTGGCCCTGGCCAACCTGGCGGCGGGTATCGTGGTCGGCAAGCTCGGTACGGCGGCCATCAGCGCCCCGGAACTGCGGCGGGCCATCCAGCGCGAAGAAGGCTCCGAGCGCGGTGTGCTGGGGCTTGAACAGCTGGTGCTGGCGGTCGCCGATGCGCGTGCGCACAACGAGAAGATCGTCTTCACCAATGGTTGTTTCGACATTTTGCACGCCGGCCATGTGACCTACCTCGAACAGGCACGGGCCCAAGGCGATCGTCTGATCGTAGCGGTCAACGACGATGCGTCGGTCAGCCGGCTGAAAGGCCCGGGTCGACCGATCAACAGCGTCGACCGTCGCATGGCGGTACTGGCAGGGCTGGGCGCTGTGGACTGGGTGATCAGCTTCCCTGAAGGCACTCCGGAAAACCTGCTGCGCGAAGTCAAGCCGGACGTGCTGGTGAAGGGCGGTGATTACGGGATCGAGCAGGTGGTCGGTGCGGACATCGTGGCTGCTTACGGTGGCATCGTGAAAGTGCTGGGGCTGGTTGAAAACAGCTCGACCACGGCGATTGTCGAGAAGATACGCCAATCGGAATGATTGCCCCCCTGTAGGAGCTGGCTTGTCGAATCGTCGCACCGCAGCGAAGGTCGTCAACGATAACGCGTGTATTCCTGAATCAACGCGGTGTCCTTGAGTCCTTCGCTGGCAAGCCAGCTCCTACAGGGTATGTGTACACCTGCGGTAGTTGCCGAAGGCTGCGATCCTTTGTTTCAAGAACTGACTTTTTTCCGCGGCACGATCTTCTTCAGCAGTTGCCTGGCCTTCCCCTGCAACCGCGCCAGACCGGAATCCTTCCCCGGCGGGGTCAGCCCCTGCTGCCGCACCCAATCCTTCCAGCGAATCCGTTCATCGCGCACCAGCCAGCCTTCCTGCAGGGCGAAACTTTCTGCGAGGTACAACCCGCGGGTACTCGCCGGGTACAACTGGTCCTTTTTCAACGTAAAGAGCTCGGCCAACGGCTGGCCGTCTTGTAGTGGCATCAAATAAAGGTCGGGACGCTTGCGGTCGAGCCGGGCCACCAGTTGATCGCCTTCCAGTCGCTCGTCGACATGAAACAGGCTCAGGGACTTGGCTTCCTTGGGCACGTCCAGGCGCAAGTCATAGATCAGTTGCAACGAAGCGGTCGGCAAGTGCACGTAAGCCCGCGGCCGTTCGATCAGCTGCATATTGGCGCAACGTACCGGTCGCGCAGCACCGGACAACGGGGTCAAGCGAAAGGGCATGGCTTCACGGTAATGCAGGGCCGAAGAGTAGGGCGCCGGCAACCAGGTGTCGTTGAAACGTCCGCCGAGCCAGCCTTCCGGCGTTTCCAGCAGGCATTCTTCGGCAATCTCCTGGATCGCGGTGTGCAGCGGCAGGTTCAGCTCGTGGGCTGGCACGTAGCCGGAGATCAGCTTGAGCACCACATCGCCGCGGTCCTGCCGCCGTTGACGCACCAACACCCAGTAATCGCGATTCTGCCAATGCAGGGTCAGGCGCACCGAGACCCCGAGATTGGCCAGCTCCAGCGCGAAGCGTTCGGTATCGGCCACCGTTACCGGGCGGCGACGTTGCAGGGTCTGGGAAAAATTGAGCGGCATCCCGACGCTCTGGTAACTCAAGCCTTCGGGAGTCGCTTCGACGAATAACGGCAGGGTCTTGAAGTTGCTCGGGTTCTTTCTTATGAGCGTACGCGGCATGTCGGCTCCTGCTTAAGGCCGCGTGGGCGGCATCAGTTTCTACGTAGGACCTGGGCAACGGTCGCGACGTTGTGGGCGAGGTGCAGCGGATTGATGGTCCCGACAATAGCACTGGCGACACCCGGATGTTCAAACAACAATTCGAAGCTGGCGCGCACCGGGTCCACGCCCGGGCTCAGGCAGACGTGACCGCTGGCGAGGGCTTTCTTGACCAGGATGGCTTTGCCGTGGGCAGCAGCATAGTCAATGACCGGCTTTTCGTTCTGTTCGTTCAGATTGTAGGTGACCATGGCGCAATCACCTTGTTCCAGAGCCTTCAAACCGCCTTCGACGGTTTTTCCGGAGAAGCCGAAACCGCGAATCTTGCCTTCGGCCTTGAGTTCGGCGAGGGTCGCATAGACCTCGCTGTCATTGAGGATCGCCAGGTCGTTGCCATCAGAGTGCACCAGCACCAGGTCGATGAAATCCGTTTCCAGACGTTGCAGGCTGCGCTCAACCGACAGTCGGGTATGCGCGGCACTGAAATCGTGTCGGGACTGACCGTCGGCAAACTCTTCGCCAACCTTGCTGACGATCACCCAGTCCTGACGCTGTCCATGCAGTAACGGACCCAGTCGTTCTTCGCTGCGACCATAAGCCGGAGCCGTATCGATCAGGTTGATGCCCAGGTCGCGCGCGAGTTTGAGCAGCATGCGCGCTTCGTCATCATCGGGAATCTGGAAGCCGTTGGGGTACTTCACACCTTGGTCGCGGCCGAGCTTTACCGTGCCCAGGCCCAAGGGCGAAACCAGCAGGCCGGTGCTGCCCAGGGGGCGATGCAGATCGTGCAGGGTCGGTAGGCTCATGGCAGCAGTTGTTCCCAGGCTGGAATACCCATCGGCGGTTTTGGCAGTTCAGGCAGCGGTGCCGGATGGCCTGGCTGGATGCCGTCCCGTTGCAATGAACCGATGACACGGTCAGCGAAGTCCGGCGCCAGTGCCAGTTTGGTGGGCCAACCGACCAGCAGTCGGCCTTCTTCGGCAAGAAACGCGTTGTCGGGGCGGGTTAGTCCCGATTGCAGCGGCTCGGCGCGATCCACGCGCAAGGTCGCCCACTGCGCGGTGCTCAGGTCGATCCATGGCAGCAACTGACCGAGTTCTTTGCGGGCCGTGGCGATTTGTGCAGCGGGTTCGCGGGCGACACCTTCGGCTTCGGCGATATCGCCACCCAGGTACCAGACCCATTGTCCGTCGGCGGCCGGGTGCGTGGTCACGGTGATACGTGGTTTGGTGCCACCGCCCAGGCAATGGGCGTACAGCGGTTTGAGGCCAGGGCCTTTGGCGATGATCATGTGCAACGGCCGGCGTTGCATGGCGGGATGGGTCAGTCCCAATGTTTCAAGCAAGCTCGCGGTGCCGGCGCCGGCGCTCAAGACGATGCGCTGGGCGCGGATCTCGTGCTCGTCCACCTTCAGGCCGATCAGTTTTCCACCCTCCAGCAACGGTTCGATCCGCTGCCCGGCGAGCAGGCTGTCACCCGCCAGCTCGGCCAGACGCTGGATCAGGCTGGGCACATCGATGACCAGTTCCGCCAGGCGATAGACCTTGCCTTTGAAGCGCTTGTCTTGCAGGGCTGGGGGCAACTGCTCACCGGTGACCTGATCGACTCGACCGCGCACGGCTTTGCTGGCGAAGAAGCTGGTGAGATTGCCGGCGAGCGTACCCGGGGACCAGAGGTAATGCGCGTCGGACAACAGGCGCACGCCGGACAGGTCCAGCTCACCGTCCCCGGCCAGCGCTTCACGCCAGCGGCGGGGCATGTCGGCGATGGCTTCCGAGGCGCCCGTCAGGGCGCCATGCAGTGCGTACTTGGCGCCGCCATGGATGATCCCTTGGGATTTCAGGCTCTGCCCGCCACCGAGGCTGGCGCTTTCCACCAGCACGGTCGAAAAACCCTGGCGGCGCAGGCGCGCATTCAGCCAGAGCCCGGCGACACCAGCGCCGACAATCAGAACGTCGGTGGAAATAACGGATGGCATGCAGCGACCTCAGTGTTCAAGACGAGGGCGCAGTATACAGGCTCGACGAAGAGGGGATTAGTCAGGGTGTACCCAAAACCTGTGGGAGCGAGCTCGCTCCCACAATTAGATCTCAGTGACCGGCAGTTTTTGAGAACAGCTGGATCACCACGACGCCGAGCACAATCAACGCCATCCCCAGCATCGCCGGCACATCCAGTTTCTGCCCGTAGATAAACAGCGCCGCGACGCTGACCATCACGATGCCCATGCCGGCCCAGACGGCGTAAGCGACGCCCACTGGAACGCTGCGCACCACCAGTGTCAGCATCCAGAAGGCAATGCCATAACCGACGATGACCAGAATCAATGGCAGAGGCGTACTGAAACCCTTGACCGCTTTCATCGAAACAGTGGCGATCACTTCGGCGCAGATGGCAATGGCCAGGTAGTAGTAAGCGGTCATGGGTCAATCCTCGTATGAAGTGTTGCTTTCCGAGTTGGCATTCTAGAGATTCGCCAGATGCGGTAAAGTCATTACCTATCTGTTCTAGCGATGGGTTTGGCCATGAACATGCAATGGAATCTGGATCAGCTGCGTTTGTTTGTCAGCGTAGCGGAGCAGCGGTCGTTCTCCGCCGTGGCGCGGGAGCAGCGCAAGGCGCAATCGGCCGTGAGCGGTTCGATCGCGCTACTGGAAGAGGACCTGGGCGTCAGCCTGTTCGATCGCAGCAGCGGCCGTCAGCCAAAGCTCACCGATGCCGGCAATGCCTTGCTGGAAGAGGCGCGGGAAGTGCTGCGCCAGTGTGAACGCCTCAACGGTCGGGCATTGGCGATGATGCAGGGTCAGGAGGCACGCCTGTGCGTGGCTCAGGATGAAGCGATGCCTTTTCAACCGGTCATCGACAGCCTTGAAGCCATGGCAGAGCAGTTCCCCAGCCTCGAGGTTCAGCTGTCCAACGGTACTCAGGGCGATGTGGCGCGCAAACTGGTGGAGCGCAAGGCTGACCTGGGGCTGCTGTTCTACCATGATCAAATCCCGCAAGCCCTCGAGCGGCGGGTGTTGGGCAGTATTGAAATGGTCACGGTGTGCGGTGTCGACCATCCATTGGCGGCCCAGGGGCGCGTCAACTGTCAGCAGATGGCTCAGCATCGGCAGTTGTTGATGGCCACGCAATCCAGTGTCTATCCCGGCAGCGAGCCAGCCAGTCCGCAGGTCTGGCGGGCCGATAGTTTTTACGTGATGGCCGAACTGTTGATGCGCGGCCTCGGCTGGGCATGGTTGCCGAGAAACGTGGTCCAGTATCCGGCCTATCAGGATCAGATTGTCGAACTGGTCAGCGAGTGGACCCCGCCGGCATTGATCGTGGAACTGGTCTGGCGCCGCGACGAGCCCCTCGGTCCGGCCGCCCGTTGGCTGGCGGAACGTTTTGCCGTGCACTTGCAGGCGATCGGCGAAAAAAACGATAAACTCCGCCGCCATGAATAGAACTCTCTACACCGCACTGTTTTACCTGGGGCTGCCATTGGTTGCGATTCGGCTGTGGCTGCGGGCGCGCAAGGCGCCGGCCTATGCCAAGCGCATTGGCGAACGTTTCTCCCTTGCACTGCCAGCGATGAAACCGGGCGGTATCTGGGTGCACGCGGTCTCCGTGGGCGAAAGCATTGCCGCCGCTCCGATGATTCGCGCCTTGCTGCAACGTTATCCGACGCTGCCGATTACCGTGACCTGCATGACCCCGACCGGTTCGGAACGCATCCAGGCACTGTTCGCCCAAGAGCCACGTATTCAGCACTGCTATCTGCCGTACGACTTGCCTTGCGCCGCGGCGCGCTTTCTTGATCGGGTCCGGCCGACACTGGCAGTGATCATGGAAACCGAGCTCTGGCCGAACCATATCCATCAGTGCGCCAAGCGCGGGATTCCCGTGGCGCTGGCCAATGCGCGCCTGTCCGAGCGTTCCGCCAAGGGCTATGGTCGCTTTGCGAAATTGACCCGCCCGATGCTTACCGAAATGAGTCTGTTCGCGGTGCAGACCGAAGCCGAGGCTCAGCGTTTTCGCAATTTGGGCGCGCGTCCGGAAACGATCGAAGTGACCGGTTCGATCAAGTTCGACCTGACCATCGACCCGGCATTGCTCCAGCGTGCCGCCGCGTTGCGTGCGCAATGGCAGGCGCAAGAGCGTCCGGTCTGGATCGCCGCCAGCACCCATGACGGTGAAGACGAAGTGGTGCTGGCGGCTCACCGTCAGTTGCTCATCAGTCATCCCGATGCGTTGCTGATTCTGGTGCCGCGCCATCCTGAGCGTTTCAATGCGGTGTTCGAGCTGTGCCGGCAGCAGGGTTTCGCAACGGTGCGGCGTTCCAAGGGCGAACCGGTGACCGCGGCTACTTCGGTGTTGCTGGGCGACACCATGGGCGAATTGCTGTTTCTTTATGCCCTGGCCGACAGTGCTTTTGTCGGCGGCAGCCTGGTGCCCAATGGCGGACACAATCTGCTGGAACCGGCGGCGTTGGCCAAACCGGTGCTTAGCGGGCCGCACCTGTTCAACTTTCTCGAGATCGCCGCGCAGTTGCGCAGTGCTGGAGCATTGCAGGAAGTGGAGGATGCCGAAAGCCTGGCGGTGGCGGTGCAGCGGCTGATCGAGTTGCCCGGGGATGCGCAGCGGATGGCGGAGGCGGGGTTGAACGTAATGCGCAGCAACCAGGGCGCGTTGCAGCGGTTGCTGGATGGGTTGGGGCGGTTGATCGAGCGTTAGATCGCGCAGTCTTCATTCGCGAGCAAGCCCGCATTGGATCGCCTGCGAACACAAAATTTGTGTCAGGCAGAGATCCCTGTAGGAGCTGGCTTGCCAGCGAAGGCGTCATCAGATTCAACAATGATGTTGGCAGACAGGCCGCATTCGCTGGCAAGCCAGCTCCTACAGGGGGGATTTTCAAGGCCGGGCTTTGAGTTGATCTGCTGCAGCCTTGGCCAGGTCCGGCGGCAGGAAGTCCTTGTCCGGGTTGTAATCGGGCTTGAGATAGCGCTTGAGATCCTGCAGATCCCCAGGGTTCAAGGTGCCGGCAGCCTGTTTCAGGCGCAGGTTGTCGAGGATGTAGTCGTAGCGGGTGTTGTTGTAGTTGCGCACCGAGGTATACAGCTCACGCTGGGCATCCAGCACATCAACAATGTTGCGCGTCCCCACCTGATATCCGATTTCGGTCGCTTCGACGGCGCTCTGGTTGGAGATGATCGACTGCTTGCGCGCTTGAACCTGCTCGACGTCGGTGTTCACCGCACGGTGCAGGTTACGGGTATTTTCCACCACTTGCCGACGCAGGCCTTCGCGCTGTTGTTCGGTCTGGTCCAGGCGTGAATAAGACTCGCGTACCTGTGAGGTGGTCAGGCCGCCGCTATAGATCGGGATACTCAATTGCAGGGCCAGCGTGCGCTGCTCGACGTTGCCTCCATAAGGCTGGCCGAAGGCGTTCGGGTTGCTGAAACCCAAGGCGTCGTTGTCGCCCTTCTCGTATTTAGCCACGGCATCCAGGGTCGGGGCGTGACCCGCCTTGCGTTGCTTGAGGGTTTCTTCGGCGGCGCTGACCGCGTAGTTGCTGGCCAGCAGATTCAGGTTCTGCCTGGCGGCAGTGTCGACCCAGGCCTTGGCATCGTTCGGTGCCGGCGGCAGGATCGGCAAGGTGTGGACAATCCCCTGGATCGAGTTGTATTGCCGGTTGGTCAAGGTGATCAAGGCTTCGAACGCGTCGTCCACCTGGCGTTGCGCAACGATCCGATTGGCGCGCGCCGTGTCGTAGCTGGCCTGGGATTGCAGCACATCGGTCTTGTCCGAGAGGCCGACATCGAAGCGTTCGTTGGACTGATCGAGCTGGCGCTTGAAGGCCGCTTCTTCGGCCTTGGTCGAGGCCAGGTTGTCCTGGGTGCGCAACACATTGAAGTAGCTTTCGGCCGTTTGCAGAATAAGATTCTGCTCGGTCGCCGACAGTTGCAGCGCGGCTTGCTCGTTGACGTTCTTGGCGGCCTGATACTGGAACCAGCGATCGGCGCGGAACAGTGGCTGGGCCAGGGTCGCCTGATAGGAGTTGGCACTGCGGTTGGCAATGGCCGCCGGTTGATCGATATCGGTACGCACGTTGGCGACCTGCGCGCCGCCGGAAAGGTTCGGTAACAAGCCGGCGCGGGCCTGGGGCACGACTTCCTTCTGGGCGCCATACTGGGCCCGGGCCGCAGCCAGGTCGGCGTTGTTATCCACCGCTTCCTGATAGACGCTGACCAGGTCAGTGTTGGTCGATAGGGGCGCTTCCGCTGCCCAAGCCATTCCATTGGACGCACAAGACACGGCAAGGGCCAATGAGAGTTTGCGCAGCATAAGGCCATCCCTAAAAAATTACGCTGATAATTTGAGCGCCAAGGCTACGGCGCGGGCCTTGCAGCGTCAAGGCGCGGCACGGCTTGGCGAGTGTAGTTGCGCATACGTTCGGCAACAATCCTGTAATTGCGCCATTCATCATGGTGTTTACTGCGGCGTTGGCGTTCTTTGCCAGTTATGTCTAGACTGGCCACGTTCTTGTCGGGGTGCCTTGCTATGAGGCTGAGATCGAATAATTTCGGATCCCGTTGAACCTGATCAGGTTAGCGCCTGCGTAGGGAACAAGATTTCTCGTCACCCGGCGAGTCCTCTTGTGCTTCGTCCGGGATGTTGTTCGACCATCGAACAGCCCTCGTGCATCGAGCACAGCACAGCTGGTTTTCCAGCGCCCGTGCGTCCATTCGTTTACAGGTTCGCTCCGACAAAAATCCACTGCCTGGATGTGTTCGGAGAGCCCGTGATGACGATAAAACTAAAAGACAATACGAACCTGAGTGACTCGGCCAAGGTCGATCAACAATCGGTTCAACCGTTTACCCGCTCGCAAAAAATCTACGTTCAAGGCTCGCGCCCGGACATTCTCGTGCCAATGCGCGAAGTCAGCCTCGACGTGACCCCGACCGAATTTGGCGGCGAGATCAATGCGCCGGTGGTGGTGTATGACACCTCGGGCCCTTACACCGACCCCAACGTTGTCATCGACGTTCGCAAAGGCCTGGCCGATGTGCGCTCGCCGTGGATCGAAGCCCGTGGCGACACTGAGCGTCTGTCCGGCTTGAGCTCGAACTTCGGCCGGGAGCGTCTTGCCGATCCGGAACTGACCAAGCTGCGTTTTGCCCACGTGAACAACCCGCGCCGGGCCAAGGCCGGGGGCAACGTCACCCAGATGCACTACGCCCGCCAAGGCATCATCACGCCCGAGATGGAATACGTTGCCATCCGCGAAAATATGAAGCTCGAAGTGGCCCGCGCCGCCGGGTTGCTGGACCAGCAACACGCCGGTTACAGCTTCGGTGCCAGCGTGCCGAAAATCATCACCCCTGAATTTGTCCGTGAAGAAATCGCCCGCGGTCGCGCGATCATTCCGGCCAACATCAACCACACCGAACTGGAACCGATGATCATCGGCCGTAACTTCCTGGTGAAGATCAACGGCAATATCGGCAACAGCGCGTTGGGTTCGTCCATCGAAGAAGAAGTGGCGAAACTGACCTGGGGCATTCGGTGGGGCGCGGACAACATCATGGACTTGTCCACCGGCAAGCATATTCACGAAACCCGCGAATGGATCATCCGTAACTCGCCGGTGCCGATCGGTACCGTGCCGATCTATCAGGCCCTGGAAAAAGTCGGCGGCGCGGCCGAGGACCTGACCTGGGAGCTGTTCCGCGACACGCTGATCGAACAGGCCGAACAGGGCGTTGACTACTTCACCATCCACGCCGGTGTGCTGTTGCGTTACGTGCCGCTGACCGCCAAGCGCGTGACCGGCATCGTCTCCCGGGGTGGTTCGATCATGGCCAAGTGGTGCCTGGCGCACCACAAGGAAAACTTCGCCTACACGCATTTCGAAGAAATCTGCGAAATCATGAAGGCCTACGACGTCAGCTTCTCGCTGGGTGATGGCCTGCGTCCGGGCTCGATTGCCGATGCCAACGACGCGGCACAATTCGGCGAGCTGGAAACCCTCGGCGAACTGACCAAGATCGCCTGGAAGCACGATGTACAGACCATGATCGAAGGCCCTGGCCACGTGCCGATGCAGCTGATCAAGGAAAACATGGACAAGCAGCTCGAGTGCTGCGACGAAGCGCCGTTCTACACCCTCGGCCCGCTGACCACCGATATTGCACCCGGCTACGACCACATCACCTCCGGCATCGGTGCGGCGATGATCGGCTGGTTCGGCTGCGCCATGCTCTGCTATGTGACGCCGAAGGAACACTTGGGCCTGCCGAACAAGGATGACGTGAAAACCGGCATCATCACGTACAAGATCGCCGCACATGCCGCCGATCTCGCGAAGGGCCATCCGGGCGCACAGATACGCGACAATGCCTTGAGCAAGGCGCGTTTCGAATTTCGCTGGGAAGACCAGTTCAACCTGGGCCTTGATCCGGACACCGCGCGTTCGTATCACGATGAGACCCTGCCGAAGGATTCGGCCAAGGTCGCGCACTTCTGCTCCATGTGCGGGCCGAAATTCTGCTCGATGAAAATCACCCAGGAAGTCCGTGAATACGCGGCCAACCAGCGGATCGACTCGATCGATGCCGAAGTAGCCAAGGGGCTGGCGGAACAGGCCGAGCGGTTCAAGCGGGAAGGTAGTCAGCTGTACAAGAAGGTTTGATCTGAGCTGAAAAGATGGGGCCCGAAAGGGCCCCATCGCCAGCAGGCTGGCTCCCACACTGGATTTGTGGTGTTCACCAGTCCCCTGTGGGAGCCAGCCTGCTGGCGATAGCGATCTACACAACAACAAGTGTCCCTCTGAGATAACACCCTTGAGCATTCAACCCAGCACTTACTCCCCCGACATCACGGTGCCCGCCGACAAACGTGTGTTCGGCGGTCGCGATCTGTTTTCCTTATGGTTTTCCCTCGGCATCGGCCTGATGGTGCTGCAGACCGGTGCCCTGCTCGCGCCAGGCCTGGGACTGTCCGGTTCGTTGCTGGCCATTTTCCTCGGTACCCTGATCGGCGTTCTGCTGCTGGCCGCCGTCGGCGTGATCGGCAGTGACACCGGCCTGTCGTCGATGGCCGCGCTCAAGCTCAGCCTCGGCAAACACGGCGCGAGCCTGCCGGCGGTGCTGAACCTGCTGCAACTGATCGGTTGGGGTTCGTTCGAGATCATCGTGATGCGCGACGCCGCCAGCCTGTTGGGCGCTCGTGCCTTCAGTGAAGGTAGCCTGCTGTCCAGTCCGCTGCTGTGGACCTTGTTCTTCGGTGGGCTGGCGACCTTGCTGGCCGTCAGCGGCCCGCTAACGTTCGTGCGGCAGATCCTGCGCAAGTGGGGCATCTGGCTGCTGCTGGCCGCGTGCATCTGGCTAACCTGGAACCTGTTCGCCAAGGCCGATCTGGCGGCGCTCTGGGCGCAGGCCGGTGACGGTTCGATGCCGTTTGCCGTGGGCTTCGACATTGCCATCGCCATGCCGCTCTCGTGGCTGCCGCTGATTGCCGACTACTCGCGTTTCGGCAAGCGCGCGAAAAATGTGTTCGGCGGTACCGCAATAGGTTTCTTTATCGGTAACTTCTGGCTGATGAGCCTGGGCGTGGCCTACACCCTGGCGTTCGCGCCGAGTGGCGAAGTCAATGCCTTGCTGCTGGCGCTGGCCGGTGCCGGCCTGGGGATTCCGCTGCTGCTGATCCTGCTGGACGAGTCGGAAAACGCCTTTGCCGATATTCACTCGGCGGCCGTATCCAGCGGGATTCTGTTGCGCCTGAAAGTCGAGCATCTGGCGCTGGCCATCGGCGCGATCTGCACCCTGATCGCCTGCCTGGCGCCATTGGCGCAGTACCAGAACTTCCTGCTGCTGATCGGTTCGGTGTTTGCGCCACTGTTCGGCGTAGTACTGGTGGATCACTTCATCTTGCGTAAACGTTCCGCGCAAGTGAAGGCAGGCGCATTGCGCTGGCCGGCGCTGCTCGCCTGGCTGGGCGGGGTGAGCACCTATCACTTGCTGGCCAACCTGTACCCGGATGTCGGCGCAACCCTGCCGGCGCTGGTCCTGGCAGGGCTGCTGCAGCTGGTACTGGGCCGGGCTTTCAGCTACGGCCGGGAAACAGCTCGGGCTTGAGAATGCCGTTCAGGCGAGGGTAGGGGATCTTCAATTCGACGTGGCCCAATGCGTAAGGCGCAATGGTGCTCACTTCGTATTTGAGGATCACCCCGCCATACGTCAGTGCCACGTTCTGGGTCTTGACGAAGGGCCAGCTTTTCACGAACTCCGGTTCCTGATCGAGCTTGGTGCTGATCAGCCAGCTGTTGTGCGCGACTTGCGCGGCTTTCCAGAACGCTTCTTCCTGCCCCGGGACCAGCATGTCCGACAGGGTCAGCACCTTGTGCTGCTGGCGCGAGTAGTTGATGAAACTACGGCCCGGCGTGCCATGGGCGCCGCCGGTGTCCAGGTAGCTGGAAAACTCGACGATCACCAAGCCGTCATGCTGCTCACGTACCTTGGCTTGCAGGTAGCTGCTCTGACGCGGGCCGGCACTGCTCAGAAATTGCTCGCGATACGCAGCCAGCGTCGGCGCCACCGGGGCGTCGGGCGAGGTGCGGGTCATTTGCAGCAAGCGTTTTTCGATGATGCCATCCAGTGCCGGTTCGGCAGGGAAGCGCAGGGTGTCGATGTTCACCAGCGGGCAGTCCTGGTTGGTGCAGCCCGGTTTAAGCTGTTCAGAGGCATCGCGGGTAGTTTCCAGCGGTGCCCGGTAGCTGGGCTGGAACAGACTCTGGCAGGCGCCCAGGGTCAGGGCGATTGCAGCCACGGAGGCGATTTTAAAAAGCGACATGGGCGTCCTTCATGAAACAGGGAAAGGCGAAAAGTTACCCGCTTCGACTCTCGGCGCAGGAATCAGTTCGCCACTAAGCTAATTAGAGTTGGTTTCACCCTCACCGTCTATCCCGCTCGCTGGAAAGGGGCTGCATCAAAGGTCTCGGGCGCGTTAGGATGGCGCGAAGTCGAGGCTGGAGCCTCGGTGTAGAAACGAGGATTGTCATGACTGATATTGCCAACGCTATTCCGACCGCCGTTGAGATCGTTCGGCGCGAAAAGTGCTTCGACGGCTTTTACAAGCTCCACCGTGTGCACTTGCGTCACGAATTGTTCGCTGGCGGCATGAGCTGCGAGATCAGCCGGGAAGTGTTTGTGCGCCATGACGCGGTGTGCGTGTTGCCTTACGATCCGCAGCGCGATGAAGTAGTGTTGATCGAGCAGTTTCGCGTCGGCGCCATGGGCAAGATCGACAATCCGTGGTTGGTCGAACTGGTCGCTGGTCTGATCGATAAGGATGAAGAACCAGAAGAAGTTGCTCACCGCGAAGCGCAGGAGGAAGCTGGGCTTGTATTCGGGGCGCTTTGGCCGATGACCAAATATTTTCCATCGCCGGGCGGCAGCAATGAATTCGTGCATTTGTACCTGGGGCGCTGCGACAGCGCCGGGGTCGGCGGCCTGCATGGGCTGGAGGAAGAAGCAGAAGATATCCGCGTCACGGTCTGGGCCTTTGAAGATGCCCTGCAGGCCGTACGCGACGGGCAAATTGCCAACGCGGCCAGCATCATTGCCTTGCAATGGCTAGCTTTGAACCGCGCTGAAGTGAGGGGGTTATGGTCGTAAACAAGCTGCGCGATCGCTATCGGGTAGACCTGGCAGGGTTGCAAGCGTCCTGCGAGGCCAACTACGCGCGCCTCATGCGACTGTTGCCGGACATGCGCAACGAGCCCGAGGCGCGGCGCATTGCCGTGACCCATGGCGACCAGATGCTCGGCGTACTGGCCCTGGAGGTGCTGCAGGTCTGTCCGTACACCACGACCCTGCAAGTGCGCCAGGAACACAGCCTGCCCTGGCTGCCGGTGCCACAACTGGAAGTTCAGGTCTATCACGACGCGTGCATGGCCGAAGTGGTCAGCGCCGAACATGCACGACGCTTTCGCGGCATCTATCCTTATCCGAACGCTGCGATGCACCAGCCTGACGAAAAGGCCCAGCTGAATATGTTTTTGGGCGAATGGCTGAGCCATTGCCTGGCCTGCGGGCACGAGTATGCGGTTGTGCGCTGACGCAAACGGCGTCAGGTTTACCGTTTCCTCTTTTGGTCGTCCCCCAGCATAATTGCGGCACTCATCCATCCCCGTGATCACGCCCCGGGAGAACGCCTTGCCACGCGTATCCACATTGACCACCGCCGATCCGGCGTTGCTGGTGCAACTCTCCGACAGTCATCTGTTTGCCGAGGCGGACGGCACGTTGCTGGGCATGAATACGCGTGAGAGCCTGCAAAAGGTCATCGAACTGGTCAGGCTGCAACAGCCGCGGATCGATCTGATCGTTGCCAGTGGCGATATTTCCCAGGACGGGACGCTGGAGTCCTATCAGCAGTTCCGCGACCTGACCCGGCAGCTCGATGCATCGGCGCGCTGGATTCCCGGCAATCACGACGAGCCTCGGATCATGGCTGAGGCTGCCGTGCAGAGCGCCTTGCTGGATCCGGTGGTGGATGTCGGTAACTGGCGAGTCACGTTGCTGGATTCGGCAGTGCCGGGCTCGGTGCCGGGGTATCTGGAAGACGACCAGTTGCAGTTGCTGGCCCGCGCGCTGAGCGAGGCGCCGGAGCGGCATCATCTGGTGTGCTTCCATCATCATCCGGTGTCGATTGGCTGTGCGTGGATGGAGCCGATCGGGTTGCGTAATCCAGAGGCGTTGTTTTCGGTTCTGGATCGATTCCCGCAGGTGCGGGCTGTTTTGTGGGGGCATGTTCATCAAGAGATCGATCGGGAGCGTAATGGCGTGCGGTTGATGGCTTCGCCGTCGACCTGCATTCAGTTCGAGCCCGGGAGCGATGATTTCAAGGTGGGGGATCAGGCGCCGGGGTATCGGTGGTTGCGGCTTATGCCGGATGGCGAGCTGGAAACCGGTGTGGAGCGTGTGACTGGGTTCGACTTTCAGGTCGACTACGGCTCCGACGGCTACTGACACTTTTCCTGCAATGTCCCCATTCCCCTGTAGGAGCTGGCTTGCCAGCGAAGGGGCCGTCACATTCAACATTAATGTTGTCAGACAGTCCGCCTTCGCTGGCAAGCCAGCTCCTACAGGGGATCGCGTTCTTTCAGAAGGTGATGGCACCCAACACCCCCCGACACCCTGTAAACTGCGCCTCTTTACCCGACGCACAGGGAGCTCCAATGTCCGGTTCGATCCTTTATATCCACGGCTTCAACAGCGCGCCGGCGTCGAACAAGGCCACTCGGTTGATCCAGGTGATGGACCAACTGGGCTTGAGCGATCAGTTGCGCGTGCCGTACTTGCATCACCATCCTCGTGAGGCCATCGGTCAGCTGGAGCAGGCGATTGAGGCGCTCGGGCGGCCATTGCTGGTCGGCAGCTCACTCGGCGGCTACTATGCGACTCACCTGGCCGAGCGCCATGGCCTCAAGGCCCTGTTGATCAACCCCGCCGTCAGTCCGCATCGGATGTTCGACGGGTATCTGGGGACGCAGAAAAACCTGTATACCGACGAGGCCTGGGAATTGACCCACGACCATGTGACGGCCCTGGCCGAGCTGGAAGTGCCGGCGCCCCAGGATCCGCAGCGGTATCAGGTGTGGTTGCAAAGCGGCGACGAAACGCTGGACTACCGCCTCGCCCAGCAGTATTACCGGGCCTGTGCCTTGCGCATCCAGGCCGGCGGCGACCATGGTTTCCAGGGTTTTGCCGCGCAATTGCCGGCAATGCTGAGTTTTGCCGGCATCGGCGCAGATTTGTATCAGGCGATTGATTTCACTGCATTGTGATTGCTTGCCTCTTTTTCACTGACACACTGACGACGAGACCCCATGGCCACTCCCAGCGCTAGCTCTTATAACGCAGACGCCATCGAAGTCCTCTCGGGCCTCGACCCGGTGCGCAAACGCCCCGGCATGTACACCGACACCAGTCGGCCGAACCACCTCGCCCAGGAAGTCATCGACAACAGCGTCGATGAAGCCTTGGCCGGGCATGCGACCTCGGTGCAGGTCATCCTGCACGCCGATCACTCCCTGGAAGTCAGCGATGACGGCCGTGGCATGCCGGTGGACATTCACGCCGAAGAAGGCGTGTCGGGCGTCGAGCTGATCCTCACCAAGCTCCATGCCGGCGGCAAGTTTTCCAACAAGAACTACCAGTTCTCCGGCGGTCTGCACGGGGTGGGTATTTCCGTGGTCAACGCCTTGTCGACCGAAGTCCGGGTGCGCGTGAAGCGTGACGGCAACGAATACCAGATGACCTTCGGCGACGGCTACAAGAAAACCGAACTGGAAGTGATCGGCACCGTCGGCAAGCGCAACACCGGTACCAGCGTGTTCTTTGCGCCGGACCCGAAGTATTTCGATTCACCGAAATTTTCCATCAGCCGCCTCAAGCATGTGCTCAAGGCCAAGGCCGTTCTGTGCCCGGGGTTGCTGGTCAGTTTTGAAGACAAGGCCTCTGGCGAGAAAGTCGAATGGCATTACGAGGACGGCCTGCGCTCCTACCTGGTCGACGCCGTCAGCGCATTCGAACGCCTCCCCGACGAGCCGTTCTGCGGCAGCCTGGCCGGCAATAAAGAAGCGGTCGACTGGGCGTTGCTGTGGTTGCCGGAAGGCGGCGACAGCGTCCAGGAAAGTTATGTCAACCTGATCCCGACGGCCCAGGGCGGTACTCACGTCAACGGGTTGCGTCAGGGCTTGCTCGACGCCATGCGCGAGTTCTGCGAGTTCCGCAGCCTGCTGCCGCGGGGCGTGAAGCTGGCGCCGGAAGACGTCTGGGAACGCATCGCCTTCGTCCTGTCGATGAAAATGCAGGAGCCCCAATTCTCCGGCCAGACCAAAGAGCGCCTGTCGTCCCGTGAAGCGGCGGCGTTCGTTTCCGGCGTGGTCAAGGACGCGTTCAGCCTGTGGCTCAACGCCCACCCTGAAACCGGCATGCTCCTGGCCGAGCTGGCGATCAACAACGCCGGCCGTCGCCTGAAGGCCAGCAAGAAGGTCGAGCGCAAGCGCATTACCCAAGGGCCGGCGTTGCCAGGCAAGCTTGCCGACTGCGCCGGGCAGGACCCGATGCGTTCCGAGTTGTTTCTGGTGGAAGGTGACTCCGCCGGCGGTTCGGCCAAGCAGGCGCGGGACAAAGAATTCCAGGCGATCCTGCCGTTGCGCGGCAAGATCCTGAACACCTGGGAAGTCGACGGCAGCGAAGTGCTGGCCAGCCAGGAAGTGCACAACATCGCCGTGGCCATCGGCGTCGACCCGGGCGCAGCGGACATGAGCCAGCTGCGTTACGGCAAGATCTGCATCCTCGCCGACGCCGACTCCGACGGTTTGCACATCGCCACCTTGCTCTGCGCCTTGTTCGTCCAGCATTTCCGTCCGTTGGTGGATGCCGGCCACGTCTACGTCGCGATGCCGCCGCTATACCGCATCGACCTGGGTAAAGAAATCTACTATGCCCTGGACGAAGCCGAGCGCGATGGCATCCTCGATCGCCTGGTGGCCGAGAAGAAACGCGGCAAACCCCAGGTCACCCGATTCAAGGGGCTGGGCGAAATGAACCCGCCGCAGCTGCGCGAAACCACCATGGACCCGAACACCCGGCGCCTGGTGCAGCTGACGCTGGACGATTTCGAAGCGACCTCGGAAATGATGGACATGTTGCTGGCGAAGAAGCGCGCCGGCGACCGCAAGTCCTGGCTGGAATCCAAGGGCAACCTGGCCGAGGTTCTGGGCTGATGTGCCGAGGCTTTGCCTTGGCATGTGCGTTGCTGCTGACCTCGATGACGGTGGCTGCGCAGTCGGCGCCAGAGTTGCGCCTGTTATCCGAGCATGCCATCGATGGCATGCGCGGCGGCAACCTGTCCGGACTGGCTCAGTGCGGGAAGGATTTGTGGAGCGTATCCGACCGGGACGACGAGCAGATATACCGACTCGATACCCGTGACCCTGTCTGGCACGCCGAAGCCGTAGGCATCGATGTGCCGGCGGTGCCGGACAGCGGCTTGCCCTGGGGGCTGCGTTCGCGGACCTGGGCGGCCTCGTTGGCCCGTGGCGGGGATCTGGATTTCGAAGGTATCAGCTGCGACAACGCCGGTAATCGCTACATTGTCAGCGAATCTCATGGGGCGGTGCTGCAAGTGCCGCCAACGGGACCCGCCTCCTGGCTGAAAATTTCGCCGATCCTGATTCGCGAAGCGCGCGCCAGCGGCATGTTGCTGAAATTCAATGCGCTGTTCGAGGGCCTGGCGATCAGTCCTGAAGGTGATCAACTGTGGCTGGCCGCCGAGCGTGAAAGCCGCGGGTTGCTGTTGATCAAACGACAACAGACCCTCTGGGACTGCGATGGCGGCTGCGTGCTGCTGAGCGAGGCCGGGATGGAAATGCAGCCGGCACAATTCCCCGGCGCCAGGGCGGTGCCGCGGGACTTCGCCGACCTGTCATTGTTCGAGGGCAAGTTGTTCACCCTTGAACGCAATGTCTTCGAGATCTGCCGCCGGGACGCGCAGACGGCCAAGGTCGAGCGCTGCTGGTCATATGCCGCCGAGGCGTTGCAGGAAAACCGGCGTTATCCACAGGCCTTTGGGCTGGAAGAAGCATTGATCGTGGACGCCGACGGTGCCTGGATCGGCATCGACAACAACAACGGCATACGCGCCGATGGCGAGGTCCGTCCGATCGTCATGCGCTTTGCCGCGCCTGAGGGTGGCTGGAGTGCCAGTTCATGAGTCAGCAGCCGCCGGGCAAGCGCATCGGCCGCGTATTGATGGTGCTGGCCTGGTGCGCCGCGCTGTTTCTGGCGACGCGTTTTTTCGGGCAGTGGGAGCAGCGCCAGCAGAATCCCAACGTCGTGGTCAGCTCGGAACAGGGCGAAGGTTTTATCGAAGTGAAGCTTGCCAGCAACAATCAGGGACATTTTGTTGCCAGCGGCCAGATCAACGGCCAGCCGGTGGACTTCATGCTCGATACCGGGGCAACCGATGTGGCAATCCCGGCCGTTATGGCCGAACGGCTGAAACTGGAAAAGGGCTTTCCGGTCACCTTGAGCACGGCCAGTGGTCGTGCCGAGGGTTATCGGACCCGTATCGACCGCCTGCAACTGGGCGACATTGTGCTGCGTGATGTGCGCGCCCTCGTCGTGCCAGGCCTGGAAGGCAATCAAGTGCTGCTCGGTATGAGCGCGCTGAACAAACTTGAATTTACCCAGCGCGGTGGCACCATGCTGCTGCGCCAGACAACGAACCAATGAGGCCCGCATGAGCGACTCCCTTGATCTCAGCCTGGACGGTGTAGAGCGCCGGTCATTGGCTGACTTCACCGAAAATGCCTACCTCAACTACTCCATGTACGTGATCATGGACCGTGCCTTGCCGCATATCGGCGACGGCCTGAAACCGGTACAGCGGCGCATCATCTACGCGATGAGCGAGTTGGGGCTGGACGCCGATTCCAAGCACAAGAAGTCGGCACGTACCGTCGGTGACGTGCTCGGCAAGTTCCATCCGCATGGCGATTCGGCCTGCTACGAAGCCATGGTCCTGATGGCCCAGCCGTTCAGCTACCGCTACACACTGGTCGACGGCCAGGGTAACTGGGGTGCACCGGATGATCCCAAGTCCTTCGCCGCCATGCGTTATACCGAAGCGCGGCTGTCGCGTTATTCCGAAGTGCTGCTCAGCGAGCTGGGCCAGGGCACGGCGGACTGGGGTCCGAACTTCGACGGCACCCTCGACGAGCCGCTGGTGTTGCCGGCGCGTCTGCCGAACATCCTGCTCAACGGCACCACCGGCATCGCCGTGGGCATGGCCACCGACGTCCCGCCGCACAATCTGCGCGAAGTCGCGACCGCCTGCGTGCGTCTGCTCGATGAGCCCAAGGCCACGGTCGAACAGCTCTGCGAACACATCCAGGGCCCGGATTACCCGACCGAAGCGGAAATCATCACGCCTCGGGCCGATTTGCTGAAAATGTACGAAACCGGCAAGGGCTCGGTACGCATGCGTGCGGTGTACCACATCGAGGACGGCGACATCATCGTCACCGCGCTGCCGCATCAGGTCTCCGGTGCCAAGGTGCTGGAGCAGATCGCGGCCATGATGCAGGCCAAGCCGTCCAAGGCGCCGCAGATTGCTGACCTGCGCGACGAGTCCGACCACGAAAACCCGTGCCGGATCGTGATCATCCCAGGCGCACGCAAGAATTTTGACCACGATGCCCTGATGCAACACCTGTTCGCCAGCACCGAGCTGGAGTCGAGCTACCGGGTCAACATCAACATCATCGGTCTGGACGGCAAGCCGCAACTGAAGAGTCTGCGCGCGTTGCTGGTCGAGTGGCTGCAATTCCGGGTTCAGACTGTACGTCGCCGTCTGCAATTCCGCCTGGACAAGGTCGAGCGTCGCCTGCATTTGTTGGACGGTTTGTTGATTGCTTACCTCAACCTGGATGAAGTGATCCACATCATCCGTACCGAGGAGCACCCGAAAGCCGCGCTGATCGAGCGTTTTGCCCTGAGCGAAATCCAGGCCGACTACATCCTCGACACCCGTCTGCGTCAATTGGCGCGACTGGAAGAAATGAAATTGCGTGCCGAGCAGGATGAACTGCTCAAGGAACAGGCCAAGCTGCAAGCCCTGCTGAGCAGCGAAGCCAAGCTGAAGAAACTGGTCCGCACCGAGCTGATCAAGGACGCCGAAACCTATGGTGATGATCGCCGTTCGCCAATCGTCGAGCGCGCCGAGGCCAAGGCCCTGACCGAACACGATCTGCTGCCGAACGAGAAAGTGACCGTCGTACTGTCGGAAAAAGGCTGGGTGCGCTCCGCCAAGGGCCACGAAATCGATGCCACCGGGCTTTCCTACAAGGCCGGGGATGGTTTCAAGGCCTTGGCGCCCGGGCGTTCCAACCAGTTTGCGGTGTTTATCGATTCCACCGGCCGCAGTTATTCCGTGGCCGCACACACCTTGCCGTCGGCCCGTGGCCAGGGCGAGCCGTTGACCGGCCGTCTGACGCCGCCGCCCGGGGCGACGTTTGAATGCGTGTTGATGCCCGAAGACGATGCGTTGTACGTCATCGCCTCCGACGCCGGCTACGGTTTCGTGGTCAAGGGTGAAGACCTGCAAGCCAAGAACAAGGCGGGCAAGGCCCTGTTGAGCCTGCCGAACAACGCCAAGGTGATCCTGCCGCGTCCGGTGGCCGATCGTGAACAGAACTGGCTGGCCTCGGTGACCACCGAAGGTCGCCTGTTGATCTTCAAGATCAGCGATCTGCCACAATTAGGTAAAGGTAAAGGCAATAAGATCATCGGTATTTCCGGTGAGCGTGTAGCCAGTCGCGAAGAATATGTCACGGACATTGCCGTTCTTCCGGAAGGTGCCACATTAGTGCTGCAAGCCGGAAAACGTACCTTGTCGCTGAAAGCGGACGACCTCGAACACTACAAAGGTGAGCGTGGACGTCGTGGTAATAAACTGCCTCGTGGCTTTCAGAGGGTGGATGCGCTGCTCGTCGAAAACCTCAATTAGGCGTCCTAGAGCGCTCGATCTACGATTTAACGTGTAGATCGACGCATTGGCGCTGGAGTCGGAACGCATATTCACGGATGATATGGCCTTTCAAGCGCCGGCGTGGCTGAGCGTTCTTCATATTTTTTGAGTATTTTCACTGTGGTTAGCCTTGTGGCAACCACCTGGATGGGACGATGACTGCTCTGCGCCTTCCGTTTTTTTTGATGCTCGCCGGGGTCCTTGGCCTCGCGGGTTGCAGCGTTCACCAACCGGTGTCGCTGTATCAGCTGGACAGCGGAAGTCCGGCTCAGCCTGCGCAAAGCGCGGGCATGGCCGTATTGCTGGGGCCGGTGACCGTTGCCGATTATCTGCAACGTGAAACCTTGTTGCAGCGTCAGCCCGACGGGAGTCTTCAGGCTGCCACTGACGGCCGATGGGCGGGTAGCCTGTCGTCCGATATCGATCAGCTGTTGCTGCGCCAGGTAGCGGGGCATCTGGATAGCCAGCGCGTGGTGCTGGCGCCAGCGACGGTAGGTTTCACCCCGGACGTCCAGGTGCTGCTGACCATCACCCGCCTGGATTCGGGTAAGTCGCAACCGGCGATCCTCGACGCGCAATGGCGTCTGATCGACCGTCGTGGTCAGGTTCGCGACAACCGCATCATTCATCTGCAGGAACAGCATGCCGGCGGTACGGCGGCGCAGGTGCAGGCTCAGGGTGTGTTGTTGCAGAAACTCGCCCAACAACTGTCGACCGCGCTCAAGCCGTTGGCTAACCAGCCACCCATTGCAGAGGCGCCAAAAAAGCCTGCGGCCAAGGCTACGGCACCTGCGGCAGAAAAGGATAAGCAGCCGAAGATCCCGATGGCTGCGCCGATCCGGACCGATATGGAAGTGTTCAGGTTCTAGAGCTGGATTGATTCAAAGCAAAGCCCGCCATTGTGCGGGCTTTGCTGTTTCTGCAGGTTGGAGATCTTCGGTGTTCTGGATGGCCTCTTCGCTGCGGTGCGGCGATCCGACAAGCCAGTTCCTACAGGGGGCGTGTCGTTCACGCGATGTGGGTACGACACGATACCTGTAGGAGCTGGCTTGCCAGCGAAGGCGTCAGGACAGGCAACAAAAAAGCCCGCAGACGACCGCTCATCTGCGGGCTTCTTCACATCAGGGCTATCGCTTAAGCCCGGCGCTCATGCATCCGCGCCAATTGCCGCTCGAGCATCGACGGATAAGGCTCCATCAACCGCTCTACACAGCACGCGCCCTCCGGGCTGGCAATCGGCCGGATCCGGGCGCGCTGACGGATCAGCGCGTCGTCACTGATCTTGCGTTCCACCAGCAACAGGTTGCGGCTGTGTTGCGACAGGGCCAAGGCGTCCTGGGCCGATTCGGTCAACAGCAGATCGATCTGGCTCATGCCGAACAATTCGTCGCCCAAGGTCAGGCCCAATTGCAATTGCAGGGTAATGCCACTGTCGGCGACTTCGATCTGCAACTGGTGGCCCAAGGCCCGCAACAACTCGCCGCAGCAAATGGCATTGGTCAGGTAATCGTCGCCGCTGTCTTCGTTGTGGAACAGCATCAGCGTGCTGCCGTCGTTCAGGGTATGCAGTTCACTCTGGTAGAGCGAAGCGGCCTGATCGAGGCAATCGCGATAGCGTTTGAGCAGTTCTTCCAGGCGTGCCCGGGGCAGGCGGCGCAACTGATCCTGCGCGCCCAGTTGCACGGCGAGCACGGCACTGTGTTGCGGCTCGTTCGACGGCTTTGGTTTTACCAGCGGTTTCGGCGCGCTGTCGGCAGAGACATCACGCAGGTCGGCAAACGGATCGTCGTCGTCATCGTCATCCTCGACGGTGCTGACAATGCGCCGCGGTGCAGGCTTCAACGCGGCGACCGGGCGACTTTCGTCAAAGCTCGGATCGCGCAGGTTGCGCACTTCAAAGGCCGGATCGGACGCTTCGTCGTCATCGGCATCGTCGAACTCAGGCTCCGGCACGGGTTCCGGTTCAACCGGTTCCGGTGCGAAGTCCGCGTGCAACTGGCGAGCGAGGTCGCCGATTTCATCCTGGCGTCCGGTGCCCGGCGTGTGTTCGTCGATGTTGCGCAGCCATACGCGCAATTGCATCAGCGGCGTGGAAAGGTTGCGTCCCAGGCGCAGGCTCAGGGCCAACGACAATGCCAGCAGAATGGCACTGAGAATGCCCATGCTTTGCAGGCTGATGGTCATCGGCTGCTGGAATTGATCCATGTCCAGGCTGATACGCAGTTGCCCGGCGGTCACGTCCTGAAAGGTGATCTTGCTCTGGTACATGCCCTCGGCTTCGCCCAGCAGGCTGTGCTTGGGGCGCTGACCGGCTTCGGCGAGGATGCGGTTATCCACGCTGTAGATGGCGGCATGGGCCACCAGCTTGTTCTTGGTCAGGTTGTTGAGCAGCACGTTGAGACTGAGGATGTCGTTGGACACCAACAGCTCCGTGGCCGACGTGGCGGTCTGGGTGGTCAGGCTTTCGCCCAGGGCATCCGCCTGCTCATGCATGGCCTGCTTGAACTGCAAACCCATCACGCAGGCATAGATCACCAGGGCCAGAGCGACCAGGATCACGTTATGGCTGGCGATGCGCAATGCAATCGGTACACGGCGGTGGCGCAGTGCACGGAAGATCAGCAGGAAGAAGTTATCGGTTTTTACTGGCGTGGGCCGGTTCACTTGAGCTCGGCTCTTTTGTCCGTGAAGTTGACGCGCAGTATAGCGACAGGCCCTAGACCGTCAAAGCGCTCACGGTGCCCGATGGTCACTGAAAGTGGGTAGAATGC
>Ga0213829_1000841_pt1 | contig 24908 bp, 10 predicted proteins | sample MC6MC0896MG_FD_180665 | JGI IMG/M metagenome (GOLD analysis project Ga0213829, IMG submission 180665) | Enriched soil aggregate microbial communities from Iowa State University, Ames, United States - MC6-MC0896-MG | ecosystem: Environmental > Terrestrial > Soil > Unclassified | place: USA: Iowa...
GCAGATGTATTATGTCAACAATGACAATCTATACTTGATCCCTACGGCAGAGGTTCCGGTAACCAATATTTACAGAGATGTAATCGTTAAGGAAGCGCAGTTCCCGATTAAGCATTGTGCCTATACGCCATGTTTCCGTCGCGAAGCAGGTTCTTATGGTGCTCATGTACGCGGTTTGAACCGTCTGCACCAGTTTGATAAAGTTGAGGCTGTACAGATTGTTCATCCGGAAAAATCGTATGATGTGTTGGAAGAAATGAGCCTGTATGTACAAGGTCTGCTTAAAAAATTGGAACTACCTTATCGCGTGTTGCGTTTATGTGGTGGCGATATGAGTTTTACTGCTGCGTTGACTTATGATATGGAGGTGTATAGTTCAGCCCAAAAACGCTGGTTGGAGGTTTCTTCCGTATCTAATTTTGAAACATATCAGGCCAACCGTCTGAAAGTACGTTTCAAAAATTCCGAAGGAAAAATGCAATTAGCTCACACATTAAATGGGTCAGCTTTAGCCTTACCGCGTATTGTTGCGGCTATTTTAGAGAATAATCAAACGGATAAAGGCATTCGGATACCAGCTGTTTTGGTACCTTATACCAAATTCGAATACATTGATTAATGTATGTAATTAAATAATAAATTCCTGTTTCAGGATTTATATTGAAAAGGGACTCTACCTGAACAGGTAAAGTCCCTTTTTTTTGGAATAACTCGATTTAAAACAACTTTAGAATCATTATAAATTACGCCTTTTTTTGTTGTGAGAAATAAGTCAATTCTTATGTTAATGTTTTCTTATTACATTGTTAATATTTTGTTAAATATAATTGATTCCGTATAAAATTCTGTTTTGAATTTGTTTGTAGAGTTTTTATTCTAAAATGAATCTCCTGTTTGAATTTGTAATATACTACTGTCTTTGTTGCAGTATTTTTTGTTTTTGCGAGCGAATGTTAAAAAACTTGTAAAAGCAACTTTGGCTTTATATATTTGGAACCGCTAATAAAAATCGCACTAACTATTATATACTGTAAATGCTGAAAAGAGCAAATTTTACAGCTGAGTATTTTCAACGGATTGACTCTATATCTACCTAGGGTTGACTTTTTCAATAATATTTTCAACTGTTACCACTTGAATGGCGATATGCTGTTTTGCTTATTGCTATTTATTGTCTAAGCAATGTATGTTTAGACAGTTATGTTAACGGATATAATTTATATCAATATAAAGGACTAGAAAAATAATAAAATTAACTAACTAAAACATGAAACAAACATTACTAAGTTTTCTTGTTGGAGGAATGATCCTGACTTCGGTCGCATTCGCACAAGAAAAAAAGATTAGTGGTCGTGTTACATCTGCTGATGGTAAGGGGTTACCGGGGGTTACAGTAGTCGTACAAGGAACTAATCAAGCGACACAAACAGATGCTAGTGGTAATTATTCATTAAATGTACCTGCGGGCAAAGTTGTTGTCTTCCGTTCAGTTGGTTTTGACGATAAAACCATTATTGTTAATAACAATAGCACTGTATTCAATGTTTCTATGGAGAATCATGACAATGCATTGGAAGAGGTTGTTGTGACTGCGATGGGGCAATCGCGCCAAAAACGTGCATTGAGTTATGCTACACAAGAAGTAAAAGGCGATAAATTGACTGAGGCTGCAAATAGCAACTTGGCTACAGCATTACAAGGTAAAGTGTCGGGGGTTCAGGTAACACCTTCATCAGGTATGCCAGGAGCATCTGCGAATATTACTATCCGTGGTGCACGTTCATTTACAGGAAATAACTCGCCGCTATACATTGTCGACGGATTGCCAATTTCTTCGACTTCAGATCAGTCTACAGGTAACTCTGTTTCCGGTGCAGACTATTCATCCAGAGGGCTTGATATTGATCCAAACGATATCGAAAGCATCAATATCCTAAAAGGACAAGCAGCGTCAGCTTTGTATGGTATGCGTGCCTCTAATGGTGTAATTATTATTACCACAAAGAGCGGTAAAGGAAAACAAGGTAAGCCACAAATATCATACAGTTCCAATGTTTCCTTCGATAAAGTTTCAGTTCTTCCAGACTTTCAAACAAAATATGCGCAAGGAACAGGTGGAAAGTATTCACCACTGTCTTCGATGTCCTGGGGACCTGCTATCGATCAATTGGCTAATGATGCGACTTATGGCGGAAATACTGATAATGAGTATACGAAGCAATATGGTAAGCATCAGGGACAGTATTACGTTCCGCAACGTGCTAATGCAGGGTTAGATCCTTGGGCAACTCCGCAAGCATATAACAATGCGAAGGATTTCTTTAATGTTGGAAATACCTTTAATAATTCTTTTAATATTGTACAAGGATTTGAAAAGGGAAGTTATGCGTTGTCTTTAGGTTCTACCAATGCCAATGGTATTGTCCCCTCGACAGGAATGGACCGCTATACGGCTAAATTATCGGGTGAGGCTAAGTTGTCAGATAAATGGACGACTGGTTTCACGGGTAACTATGTGAATTCCCATATCTCAAAACAAACAGGTGCAAATAATGGGATTGTAGCTACTGTGTATGGTGCTCCGGCTTCCTATGATTTAAAAGGTATACCATCACATAATTTAAACGCTCCTACAAGCCAAAACACATACCGTGGTACATCGGGATTTGACGGTGCTTATTGGGCAGTTGAAAATAACAAGTTTACAGAGGATACACAACGTTTCTTCGGTAATGGCTTTGGACAATATGCCACTAACTTAGGTGAGAATCAAAAATTAACGTTGAAGTATCAGGCAGGTGTTGATTCATATACAACAAACTACACTGATCTTTGGGGTTATGGTCATGCGAATGGTTTTGGCGAAGTCGAAAATTTCAACGTCTCTGTTACAGAGTGGAACTCCTTAGGAACAGCTGCTTACAATTGGAAGATTAATGATGATTTGGTCTTTGATGCCATGGTGGGTAACGAGATTGTAAACCGTGTTCGTAGAAGAGATTACGCTTATGGAATGAATTTTAACTTTCCTGGATGGAATCATATCAATAATGCTTCAAGTGTAACTGGTGAGCAAACTTTGCGTCACACACGTACTTTTGGTACTTTTGGTAGTTTAGCGTTGGCGTACAAAAGCATGTTGTTTTTAAATGCCACTGGCCGTAATGACATCGTTTCTTCCATGCCTAGAAACAACCGTTCATTCTTCTATCCTTCTGTTTCGGCAGGTTTTGTCTTTACAGAATTGGAAGGTGTTAAAAATTCGGTATTGACCATGGGTAAATTGAGAGCATCGTATGCTGAAGTTGGTCAGGCAGGAGATTACTATGAGAGCTATTATGACAAACCAACATATGGAGGCGGTTTTTCTAGTGGTACACCAATTATTTACCCAATTAACAGTGATGGTATAACTTCTTATACGCCATACTCCATTGTTTATGATCCGAATCTGAAACCGCAAAATACACAAGCGATTGAAGTTGGTACAGATTTAACATTCTGGAATGGTTTAATTAATTTGAATTACACCTTCTCACGTCAGAATGTAAAAGACCAAATATTTGAAGTGCCTTTAGCGGCTTCTACAGGTTACTCTAGCTTAGTTACAAATGGCGGTAGAATTCATACCAATGCACATGAGGTTACTTTAGCGGTTGCACCATATCGTAAAGGAGATTTTAAATGGGATTTTGCGTTCAACTTTACCAAAATAGATAACTATGTCGATGAATTGGCAGAGGGTGTAAACAGTATCTTCATGGGCGGTTTTGTTACGCCGCAAGTTCGTGCAGGTATTGGATCTAAATTCCCGGTAATTTACGGTGTATCTTACTTGAGAAATGACGCGGGGCAGATTGTCGTTGATAAAAACGGCCTTCCACAAGCAGGTGAGGAAAAAGTAATTGGTAGCGTTTCTCCAGATTTCAATTTAGGTTTCAATACTAACTTTGAATATAAAAAAGTAAGACTCTCAGCGGTATTGGATTGGAAACAAGGTGGACAAATGTATCACGGTACTTCAAACACGTTGGATGTTTATGGTGTTACACAGAAAACTGTGGATTTCCGTGATGGAAATGGATTCTTATTTGAGCAGCCTGCAGTAAAAGAAGTAGCGCCAGGTCAATATGAGACAAATGACATCCTGATTGATCCTTCCAAAGCATATGATTATTTCAATACGTTGAGTAATATCTCCGAAGCTGGTATCCGTGGAACTTCGTTTGTGAAGTTACGTGAAATTGCTGTAGGATATCCTGTATATCAAAATTCAAAAATCAAGGTTGATGTAAATGCCTTCGCACGTAACATCATTCTTTGGTCCGAATTAAAGGGTTTTGATCCCGAGGTTTCACAAGGAAATACAAATATGTCGGGTGCATTTGAGCGATTCTCTCTACCGGGCACATCAAGTTATGGACTAGGTGTTAACGTTAAATTCTAAGATTAATACAATGAAATTAAAATTAAATATAGTAGGATTATTGGCCATGGGCGTTTTGGCTGCTCCAGTAATTTTTACTTCTTGTTCAGAGGATGCGATGGACAAGATCAACGAAAATGTAAACAAGCCTACAGATGTACAAGCTAAATTTGTTTTGACTGATGTGATCACAAGAACTGCTTTTTATAATATTGGCGGTGACTTCAATACTTATCTTTCCACGTATGTGGAGCATGAAGTGGGAGTGTTCAATCAGACATGGAATGCGGAGCATCGTACAAATGAACCATCGGCAGCATCGACGTTTAACAATACCTGGGGGAATATGTATTTTGCCCTTCGTGATGCCCGTATTGTCATTGAGAAATGTTCAGAAGGTGGCCCACAAGCGGGCAACTATACCACATTGGGTATGGGGCAGGTTATGGCGGCTTACAACTTAGCTTTGTTGACCGATATGTTTGGTGATGTGCCATATTCTGAAGGGTTTAAACCGTTGGAAATTAAGAATCCCAAATTAGATAAACAGCAGGAATTATATAAACAAGTCATCGCTTATTTGGACGCGGCTATTGCTAATCTTCCTAAAGGAGATACGCATGCGTCGGGTGCTGCGGGTGGACAAGACATACTATATAATGGTAACAGCGCTAAATGGCTGAAATTTGCATATGGGCTTAAAGCTCGTTACGGAATGCGTCTTTTGAATGTTTCTTCAAATAAGTCGGCTGCATTAACTGAGGTTATCGCAAATGTAGATAAATCTTTTGCGAGCGCTTCGGATGAAGCGAAATTTACGCAATACAGCAAGACAAACTTAAATCCATTATTTGATTTTCAGTGGTCAAGAGATGGTTTAGCTGCAAGTAAAAGTCTAGCAGATAAGATGGTTGCACGCAAGGATCCACGTTTAGTAAGAGATTTCTTTACGCCACAGAATTCAAAAACTGGTGTTTGGACACAAGTAAATGATATCGCGTCAAATGCAGCATCATATAAACTATTGGCTCCAAATGGAGAAAGCGAGCAAGTACAATATCAGTACTTAACATCAACATTTGTGTTTTCTCAAACTGCTCCTACTCAGTTTTTGAGTTATCATGAGTTGTTATTTTTGAAAGCAGAGGCTATGCAACGTTTAGGACAGGGAGCAAGTGCCATCGAACCGGTTTTAAAAGAAGCCGTGATCGCTTCAATTGCAAACTCGGAGATTTCAGTTGATGCCGCTTTGGTTGCACCAACAGTAGCGGCAAATGGTACAATGGTTGAAACGTCAGATAAAATTACAAGTTCAGCTGCTTCGGATTATTTCAATAATAACGTTAAACCATTATTTCAAGCTAATGCATTGAAAGAGATTGCTAACCAAAAATATTTAGCCTTCTTTGGCGCTTCTGGTGAGTCAACTGAGATGTACAACGACATCCGCCGTTGGAAAGCAAATGGTGAAAATCTTATCGAATTGAAAAATCCTGGTAAATTCCCACTACGCTTACCATATGGTAACGATGATACAACGACGAATCCAAATGTTCAGGCAGCATACGGTAATGGACAATATGTCTACACTGAAAATGTTTGGTGGGCAGGTGGTACACGTTAGTCTATCGGCTTAAGGTTATAAATTGGAAGGCGGTCTCGAAAGAGGCCGCTTTTTTTGTTTCATATTGCTATACCCCGTACATTTTAAAATTAATAACAATTGTATCATTGAGACGGATTGACCAAACATGCTAAACCGGCAATTGCTCCATTAATCAAGTATAGTTGCATTTAGGTAGGCGAAACTTTATTTTAATTTTTACACTTCAAATTCTCGATATGTTATGAGCCTATTTCTCCTGTGTTGCTAGCCCGGTAAGTGTAATTATAGTATATATTCTGGATGCGACACATGAGTTTGTCGTTCTAAGGTACGTTCACGTGATATGGAATTATACTATCATGACGTTTAACATGAACTATTATATTTTCACCAATATTACCGCTTGAAATGATTATCTGCCAACTTGAATAGTTTCCTCTCGTATGTGCCGCAGCTATCTTTTTCTCAATACAAATGTCATATCTTGGATATCGCCGAGATGGCAGATTTTGTTATTTTGAAAAAAATTATACTGGAGGTAATTTTAGTTGTTGATAACCTATTTATATCTCTGTAATCTTAAGCAACTTAAAGTTTGATCTATTTCTCTATGTAATTAATAGTTTTCTTTTAGTTGGTGCGCTTTTTAAAAAAATAATTATCTATATATCAGTGTTTTAGATTTTTTTAATGAATTTATTTTGTTGTATATTTATACTTCTGTATTAGAATTTAAAAAAAATTATAACTTTGTGTTTAACATTTTTTAGCTAGCTGTATAAGGTTTGATTGAAAATATATTGCCAACTACAATATATATATATAAATTATTGAGAAGTAAATTATTAACCATAATATTTATTGAAAATAAATATTTTTTATAAACGTAAACATGAAACAAAAATTACTTAGTTTTTTCCTGGGGAGTGTGATTCTGACTTCCGTTGCATTTGCGCAAGAAAAAAAGATAAGTGGTCGCGTAACTGGATCTGACGGTAAGCCGTTGGTTGGTGTGACGATAGCAGTCCGAGGATCGAGCATAGCTACACAAACGGATGAGAACGGTAATTATTCTTTTTCTGTACCAATCGGTAAAGTGATTGTATTCCGCTCGGTAGGTTATTCAGATAAAACCTTGATTGTCAAAGAAGGTCAGTCAATGTTTAATGTCGCATTAAGTGGTCTGGAAAATTCGTTGGATGAAGTCATTGTAACTGCTTACGGTACGCAAACGAAAGAATCTATAGCTGGTTCAATTTCAACTTTGAAGTCGAAAGATTTAGAACAGGTTCAATCTGCAAACGTTGTACAATCACTTGCCGGTAAAGTTGGAGGGGTGCAAATCAGGTCAACTTCCGGGCAACCAGGCGCTCCAGCGACCGTTCGATTTAGAGGATTGGGGTCAATCTCATCGTCAAATGATCCATTATATGTAGTTGACGGAGTTCCATTTAATGGCGATGTTGCATCTATTTCTTCTCAAGATATAGCTGAAATGTCTTTTTTAAAGGATGCGGCGGCGAATGCCTTATATGGAAGTAGAGGCGCAAACGGAGTTATTATTATAACGACCAAGAAGGGGTTAAATAATAATAAGATTGATATGACACTAGATTCTAGGGTAGGGGTGAATTCCAGAGCCACAAAAGATTATGATTATATCACCGACCCCATAGAATATTACGAATTAAGATGGCAGAGATTAAGACTAGGGCAGGTTACTGGTGGTAAGACAGATTCAGAAGCAAGATCATACGCAACGGAAAACCTTGTTAAAGACTTAGGATATAATATATTTAATGTAGCCAATAATAAAATTATTGATCCGGTTACAGGGAAAGTTGCTTCTGGTACCATGGTTAAATATCATGATGATTGGAGCAAATATTTATTCGATAATAGTATACGACATGAACATAATTTGAATTTGCGTTATGGAAATGATAAAGTGACGACATATTTATCTGGTGGTTATCTAAAAGATAATGGTTATGTAGTTAATTCTGGATTTGACAGGGTTACGACACGTGGAAATTTGGAATTCAAGCCTTATTCATTTATGAAGTTGGGAGGTAATTTTAATTATGCTGGTACGAAAGCCAGGGACCCACAGGCCGGCAAAGGGTCAGCAACGTATTCTAATTTATTTTCGTGGTCGAGAAACCAGGCTCCCATTTACCCAATATTTGCGAGAGATAAAAATGGTAATATGATTAGCAAAGCTGACGGAACAACAGCATATGATTGGGGAGATGGCCAAACAACTAACCCCGATGGTACCTTAGCTAGGAGACCATACATTACCAATATGAATCCTTATGCTTCAACTATATTAGATGCTCAAACTAATAGTAATTCAAATATCAGTTTGAGGGGGTATGCGTCAATTGATTTCTTAAAACACTTTAATTTTATATATAATTTAGGGTATGATTTTAGATCTTCGAATCGCTTAAGATATTCTAACAACGAGGGTGGGGATTCTCAGCCTTATGGAGGATCAATTACAAATGCATTGTCAAACGAAAAGACATTGACAAATCAGCAGTTACTTTCTTACGACAATAACTTTGGGGATCATAAATTGAATATTATGATTGGTCATGAAAGTTCAAATTATGAAAATAAAATGATCGCTGGGTCAAAGACGAATATAGTAATTCCAAATGAACTATTTCTATCTAACGCAAGTAAATATAGCGCTTTGAATGGATATAACGATTTATATAAAGTTGAAGGTTATTTATCAAAATTGACATATAGTTATTCAAATAAATATTATTTAAATGCTTCATTTAGAAGAGACGGTTCTTCTGTTTTTCACCCTGACTATAGATGGGGAAATTTTTATGGGGTAGGCGGAGCTTGGGTTATTTCCAACGAAGATTTCTTGAAGTCTAATCAAACGATTTCAAATTTGAAATATAAAATTAGCTATGGTGAACAGGGGAATGACAACTTGTACTACCCTAATTATGTCACAATGAGCCATCGAACACATTTTGGATTTGCAAGAAATTATTATCCATATATGGATCAATTTGAAATTACGGCAGATGCGGAAGGTAATCCTTCAATTAGACAAGTTTATACTGGTACAAAAGATCTGAAATGGGAAGTGTCTAGAAATTTTAATACTGGATTTGAATTAGGCCTTTTCCAGAATAGATTGAATATTGATGTAGAGTATTTTGTGAGAAAAGTTTCTAATATGCTTTATAACTTTCCTCAAGCCCCCTCGTCTGGCATTCCTGCCGTTTCGAAAAATATTGGTGATATGCGAAACGCGGGATTTGAAGTGTCGATTGACGGGGATATAATTAAAAATGATGATTTGACTTTGAATTTATGGGCTAATGCCACCCATTATAAAAATAAAATAACCCGGCTTCCACAACCTTTTGTTAATGGGACAGTGTTTAGGTTTGTAGAAGGTGAAAGCGCATATAGTTACTACCTAAGAGAATTTGCAGGTGTAGACCCGAAAACTGGTCTAGGCATGTGGTATAAAGGAGAAACTGATCCTATAACGGGAAAAGCGATAGGCGAAAAAACAACAACCCAGACTCATTCAGAAGCTACTCAGTTCCTAAATAAGAAAACAGCTAATCCTGATGTTTATGGTGGTTTTGGCTTAAATCTTTCTTATAAAAAGTTCTCATTTAATGCAGGTTTCGCATATCAATTAGGAGGATATGTTTACGATAACGTTTATCAGGGACTATTTGGAGAAGGTACTGGAATGGGAAGCAGTGGCGCCAACTATCACAAAGATGTATATAATACTTGGACACCAGAGAATTCAAGTGCAAGTCTGCCGGTTTTGTCTAGTGTTGACCGTACGCAATATGGAAATTCGGATTTATTCCTCGTATCCGCGAACTATTTGAGCTTGGAAAATTTTGGAATTTCGTATGATTTTTCAAATAGGACTTTCGAAAGAGCCGGAGTAAAAAATGCCAAGCTTAGCATTATTGGAAACAATTTATTTATGTGGTCTAAACGTCAGGGAATGGATCCTCGTATGATGCAATTAGGAGGGGATATTAATAATGGTTTAACATTAAATAGCTATTCTTTGTTACGATCTGTATCCATGGGAGTAACCGTTAATTTTTAAGATATGAAAAAGAAAACAAATATTATATATCTGTTGACATTCGGGTTATTATTTAGCTCATGCAGTAAGGATTTTTTGAATGTAGATCCTCAGTCAACAATAAATCCTGAACAATTAGGTTCGTCTCCAGCTGCTACCTTAGGTATTTTAAAGGGAGTATATGCAACATTACGCACTGACCAAACCACTGGTTATGCAGGTCATGAAGATTATGGACATAAAGGGGTTCTTTCTGTGTTAGATTTAATGGGGAATGATGAAATTATGGAAAACCTGAGTTGGGGAGGGTTTAATTATAATTATACAGGACGTGTGGCTACCAATTCGAGAGCACATTTTCCATGGTTTACCTATTATACACAAATAAAAAATGTTAATACAATTATTAATAATGTTGACGAGAATACAACAGACCCGTCTTTAAAAGCCATTAGGGGACAAGCAATTGCATTGCGAGGCTATTTTCATTTCATGTTGGCGAGGATATATGGCCCGACTTACGTTGGACATCAATCTGAGGTCAGTATTCCAATCAATGCGACAGAATTATCTTCTAAAAGAAATACAGTTGAGGAAGTTTATACGCAAATTATTAGCGATCTTCAGAAAGGAATAGAACAACTAGAGGGGTACACAAGACCTAATCGTGAGATGATTGATCAAGGTGTCGCCAAAGCGTTCTTAGCCGATGTGTTTTTGGAAACTGGAAACTATAAAGATGCAGCAAAATTAGCTCGCGAAGCTAGACAAGGTTATACGCTTTTAGATGTGAAAGGGTGGAAAAATGGATTTTACGATATTAACCAAGATGAAACAATGTGGGGAGCAGATATTAACTCTGAATTGACCTCTTTTGTTGCTAGTTTCTTTTCTTTATTCGATAATACAAACACTGGATATGCAGAGGGGGGGAATATTACTATGGATAGAAGATTGTATGACGCAATGTCAGATTCAGATATTCGTAAATCTCTTAACCTAGGTGCTTCTGAGGGTGAGTTCGAAGGTGTAGAATATGGACCTTATATGAATTTCAAATTCCGCGATTTGACAAGCGATAGAGTATCGGGAGATTACTTGTATTTAAGATCTGCTTTGATGTATTTTATTGAGGCGGAAGGTTTAGCCAGAACGGGGGACGAACAGGGAGCGAAAAATGTTTTATACGAAATCACGAAAAAGAGAGATCCCAAGTATACCTTATCTTCTAATAGCGGACAAGCATTGATTAACGAAATAATTTTACAAAAAAGAATTGAGATGTGGGGTGAAGGTTTCGCTTGGTTTGATTTGAAAAGACTGAAACAAGGAGTAGTTAGAAACTACCCTGGTTCCAATCACCCAGATTATGGTAAAGTTAATATCCCAGCAGGGGATAGTAAATTCCTTTTCATGATCCCTCAGGCGGAGGTCGATGCTAATCCGGCAATTCTTCCTAATAATCCGCAATAGAGATAGATTTCTGAAGAAGATACCATTTGCAAAAAGACCTCTTTTCTAAAAAAACGAAAAGAGGTCTTTTTGTCTTGTCCGGTGATGATGTTACAATAAAAAGTATTCTATAAGGGTGTTAAATAGTTGATTTTGTATTGTTTGTGTTTTTTTTAATATTTTTTTGTTATTAAAATATTATGTATGCATTGTAAATGTGGAAATATATTCTAATATTTGCTTTAACATTTTTTAACAAACAGAAGCTGTCTGATGAAAAGCATGTTACTAACTATAATACATATATAAATTATTGGAAAGTATATTACTAACCATAGTATTTTTCAAAAAAAATAAACATTTTTTAATAAACGTAAACATATGAAACACAAATTACTCAGTTTTTTCGTGGGCAGTATGATCCTGACTTCTGTTGCGTTCGCGCAGGAAAAGAAGGTAAGCGGTCGTGTTACTGGAGCTGATGGAAAACCATTGGCAGGTGTGACGATAGCTGTACAAGGATCTAACGTCGCCACGCAAACGGATGCGAATGGTAACTACTCGTTATCTGTTCCAACAGGAAAAGTTATTGTCTTTCGTTCTGTTGGATTTGCTGACAAAACCCTAATCGTAAGAGAAGGTCAGTCAGCTTTTAATGTAACATTAGACAATTCCGACAATTCATTGGAAGAAGTTGTTGTAACAGCGATGGGAGTATCCAAGCAAAGTAAAGCACTTGGTTATGCTGCATCAACGATTAAAGCGGAAGATATCACTGCAGCAAACAATATGAATGCTATGACTGGTCTTCAAGGTAAAATGGCTGGTGTAAGTATTTCAAATTCTGGAACTACAGGCGGATCTACGAAAGTAATCATCCGTGGTGTCTCTTCTCTAACAGCAAACAACCCTTTATATGTTGTAGATGGTGTCCCAATTAGTAATGGGTATCAAGCTGACGTTAATTTTTCTCGTTCGGTGGATTTAGGTAATCAGGCAAATGATATTAACCCTGATGACATTGAATCAATGACTGTACTAAAAGGAGCTTCGGCTACAGCTCTGTATGGTTCTCGTGCCGCACATGGTGTTGTAATGATTACTACGAAAAAAGGTAAATTGGGTCAAAAATTTGAAGTTACCTATACGGGAGCAATTAATGCCAGTAAGGTTCTGAAAGTGCCTCAAACTCAAAATGTTTTCGGACAAGGGTGGCCTAATTTTGATTATCTTGAAAATGGATCATGGGGACCTAAATTAGATGGAATCGAAAGACCCTGGGGTTCAGAGGTTGATGGCGTAAGGCAAACAAAGCCTTATGCATATGTAAAAGATAATATCCGAAACTTCTATGAGACAGGATTGGATGCTACAAATGCAGTATCGCTTTCGGGTGGAGGAGAGAAGTCTTCTTATATGTTCTCTTACGGTAATTTTTACCAACATGGGGTTTTACCAGGGCACCCAGATAAGTTAAAGAGAAACAATTTTTCATTCCGAGGTAATACGAACTTGGATAAATTCTCATTTAACTATGGGGTTAACTATGTTAGACGTGATTTAAATGCAGTTTATCAAGGTCAAGGAACAAGCGATGGTGGAGATGTGACATTTCAAGAGTTAATTCAAATTCCTGTCGATATCAATATTTCATCATTAAAGGATTTTAATAATAAGTATAATAATTATGATAACTATTTTACGGCGTATGCGTCAAATCCTTATAAAGCTTTGTTAGACAATGGTTCTAGATTGCAAGATGATCGTTTTTATGGGAATATTGATTTATCGTATAAAATCTTACCTTGGTTAACCGCTGTTGGTAAATTGGGTGGAGATTTTGCTAATACTCGCACTATTGATTTTGCTCAGAAAATTACATACACGCCTGGTTCTCCTTCGGCTGAAAACGGCAAAGCACCAGTAACTGGACGTTATGGTGAAAATTATCGTAAGACAAATCAATTGGATGCGACATTTATGTTCCGTGCAGATAAAAATGTAACAGAAGACATCAATTTGTCAGGATCTCTAGGCTACAACTATAATCAACGTGGTTATAGCTATTTGGATGCTTATGTAAGCGGATTGAATGTACCGGGCTGGTATAGCATTAAAAATACGAGTGAAGCACCTATTGTAAATAACGTTTTCGTACGGCAGCGTTTGATGGGCCTTTTTGCTGATGCAACTTTTGGGTATAAAAATTATTGGTTTGTCAATGGGTCATTCCGGTCAGACTGGTCTTCTACACTGCCGGTGAAAAATAATAATTATATTTATGGCGGTATCAATACATCGCTAATTGTTACTGATGCATTTGAAGAATTGAAATCAGACAATTTTAATTTTTTAAAATTGCGAGCTGCATGGGGTAAAACTGGGGCCGATGCAGGTGCTTATTTAACCGAAAATTATTATCAATCTTCTCAAATTGGTCTAGGCTTTGGAAATACCATTCTACCATTAGGTGGAGTTGCTGGATTACAACATGCTAAAACTCTTGGAAATGAGGATTTGAAACCTGAAATTACAACCGAGCTTGAGTTTGGCGCTGAAATGCGATTCTTGAAGAATAGGATTAGTCTTGATGCATCTTACTATAGTAGAAAAACCGTAGATCAAATTTTTGCGATTAACTTATCGCCGGAGACTGGTTATACACGACGTACACGAAATATGGGCGATATTCGTAATAAAGGTTTCGAAATTGGTTTGAATACGATTCCATTGAAATTTAATGATTTTCAATGGGATTTAGGTGTTAACTTTACTAAGAATACAAGTAAAGTAATGGCACTATACGATGACACCAAAGAAACATTGATTGAAAATGCTTATTCAGTTGATTTTGTCGCAGAGATTGGGCAACCTCTTGGGGTTTATAAGGTTCCCCAAGTAATGGTATTGAAAGATGGTGAATTTGCTGGTAAAACTGTTGTGAATTCAGCCGGTATTCCCATTACAGAGCCAAATGTAAAAAGGACAATCGGTAAATATGAACCAGATTTTCAAATGGGCTTTACAACGAAATTTAGATACAAAGACTGGAGTTTAGGTGGAGTACTCGATTGGCGTAAAGGAGGATTCTTTTACTCATACACTGCTCAGTTAAATTACTTTGTTGGAAATGCAACTGAAACTACTTTCAACGAAAGACAACCTTGGTTGGTTCCAAATTCTGTCAAACAATTAGCTAATGGTAATTATGTTGAGAATGATGTTCAAATTTCGGTAAATAACCAATATGCATACTGGTATTCAAATACCAATAATTCAATGTATGATAGAGCTGTATTGAAACGCGACTTTATTAAACTACGTGAATTAGTATTAACTTACTCTTTACCAAAAAGTATTCTAGGATCTAAGATTAAAGGGGTCGATTTCAGCTTAGTAGGTCGTAACTTATTCTTATGGACACCAAAATCAAATAATTTTGTCGATCCTGAAGCGACTAACTACGGTAATGATATCAGCTCTAATTTTGGTGAATTTGCAGCTGGCCCCACTTTTAAAAGCTATGGTGGTAGTGTAAGAGTTCGATTCTAAACTTATTCGATTAATTAAACATGAAAAATTTAAAGAAAATAACTTATATATTGGTTGCAAGTGCTTTAGCTTTTGCTTCCTGCAGTAAGGATTTGGATATCAATAGAAGTCCATATAATCCTACAGAAAATGATGCTAAGCCCGAATTGTTATTTCCATCAGGAGTTGCTTATAGTGCTGCTAAGATTGGGGGGGATTTGCAACTTATTGGTGCTTTTTGGTCCCAGCATTATACACAGAATAATTCTTCGAATCAGTACACAGCAATTGATTCTTATAATTTGACTATTGCTTCTTACAATGGTATATGGTCAAATTTAATGGGAGGGGGAATGAAAGATTTGATGATTACAAAGGAGAAAGCCGCTTCCGCTGGACAATGGGATTATTATGTCACCGCATCTATCATGTTGGCATTTGATTATCATGTATTAGTTGATTTATATGGAGACCTTCCTGTGAAAGAAGGCCTACAAGGAGATAAAGGTATCTATACACCGAAATGGGATGATGGTAAGACTGTTAATCAATTAATAGTAACGCAATTAGATGATGCAATCAGTAAAGTAGCAGATGCAAAGAAAATATCATCTATTGGGACTCAAGATTTTGTCTTTCAAGGCGATCTTGATTTGTGGCAAAAATTTGCTAAGACATTGAAATTGAAAGTTTTAATACGTGATTTTGCGACTAATACTGCAGCTATTACTACATTGTTAAACAGTGGTGATCTGTTAGAATCTGATGCAAAAATGACCGCTTTTATTGATGCTGTAAATAAATCTAATCCACTTTATGAATCAGATAGAAGAGCATTGAATACGGCGGCCAACTTACGAGCAAGTAGGACGCTAATGTCATATCTTAAAAAGTATAATGATCCGCGAATTGAGGACTTTTATGAATTGACTACACAACAAGATAAGCCTCAAGTTTATGCTTCATTAAGACAGGGTGACTATAATGCTGCAACAACAGATTATCCTATAGGCTCTACTTCTCGTGCGAAATTGGGGGCAACTGATCCTGTTTATTTTCAATCTGCTGCTGAGTCTGAGTTTTTGCAAGCTGAAGCATGGGCACGTTTAAATAATAGCGCTAATGCAAAATTACACTATAATGAAGCTGTCAAATTAGCATTCTCTCGTTGGGGTAAAGACGGTTCTTCGTTTATAGCTGCTGGTGGAGCTTATGAATTCAAATCAGGTTCTGTCGAGTCAATGGTTGAGCAAATTATTATGCAAAAATGGGTTGCCGCTACTCGTTGTCAAGCTTGGGATTCTTTTTATGATCAAAATAGAACAGGATACCCAATGGTGAGTGCTGTAGATGCTGAAGATCCGTCCTATATTCCTGGACAATATACAAGGTCTATTACTTCAGTCTTAACTGGCAACACTCTTCCTAGACGTCTACCATATCCTAAAAATTCTTCAGATAATAATGCCAATACGCCTAAAGCAGTACCTATTGGTACTAAGATGTGGTGGCATAAATAGTAGTATAATTTTAATAAAAAGAAAAATGAAACATATATTTAAATACTTTTTAGGACTTCTAGTATTGGGATTTGTAGCCTGTGAAAAGGATCACCCTGAAGTAGAACATTCTCTTATTTTCCCGATATCGGGGGAATGGCATACACATGTTTTTAATGAAGATGGATCTTCCGCAAGCGCGAGCTTGTTTGCATTAAGTACCTATAATACGTCTGATAATTTATCAGACGTAGCTTGGTTTAAATTAAGTACTGCTGCGCAACCATTTGGTGTCTTAGCGAAAGTAAAGGTTGATGTTCCTAATAAAACATTCGTTGCCGGCGAGTATAAAAATACATTAGCTGTACCAGCGAATAGTACTGCCATCACATTGATCGAGGGTAAGATAATGCTCAACGCATCACCTCAGCCGAGTAAGGCAGTAGCAGATAGTATTTATGTTAAATACAAAACTGCAGTAAATGGAAAAACTTACATTGTAAAAGGTCATCGTCGTACACAATGGCCAGAAGATCAGCGTTAAAAATAAATATGTTATTTATAAGGAAGCTTGGTCGATGAATCGACCAAGCTTTTTTGTTGAGATGCTCAATCGTAAGACAAAAGAAATAATGCAAGTGTCGACTTTGAGAAAGGTTCATGACCTGAGGTCAGGACTGAAATGACGATTTCAGCAATTCAGTCTTTAAGTCAATAAGGTATTGGATATATCGTTACTGCTTTGATCTAAATAAATAATATCGCTCATCACTAGTATGTCGATATCCCCCTTTTTTAATGAGAGTAAGGTCTCTGAGTAGCAAATGAAACTGTTGTCTACATAACTTCCTTGTTTATTTTTCTATATTTTTGTTGCAATATCTATGTGAATATATTGCAAATATAAAAGTTTACATTATCTTTGTTTTTAACATAACCTTAACATTTGTTATAGTGTTTTGTTAACACTAACTTATTAATCCAAATAGCTCGCTATTTTTTGATAATCATATTCAATGCTTTTTAGAGCATTTTAGGTAATTATTGTAAAATTCTAATTATTAACACTTAATATAAACATATGAAACACAAATTACTCAGTTTTTTCGTGGGTAGTATGATCCTAACTTCTGTAGCGTTCGCGCAAGAGAAAAAAGTAAGTGGTCGTGTAACTAGCGCTGATGGTCAGCCATTGGCAGGTGTGACGATTGTAGTACAAGGATCAAATACTGCTACACAAACAGATGCGAATGGTAATTATTCAATTACTGTGCCAAATGGAAAAGTTATTGTTTTTAGATCAGTTGGTTATGCTGACAAAACATTAATTGTAAAAGAAGGTCAATCACTATTCAATGTCGCTCTCGATGACCAAAATGAGAATTTAGAAGAAGTTGTAGTCGTTGCTTACGGTACTGCAAAAAAGAAAGAAGTTACAGGCTCAATGGCAACTATGAGCTCGCAGGATCTAGAGAAACGAGTTGTTACGAATGTTACTAACGCATTGGCTGGTATTGCACCCGGCGTAGCAGTAAATGCCGGTAATGGTCAGCCGGGTACAGGATCGTCTATTCGTTTGCGTGGTTTTGGATCAATGTCTGCATCTCAATCTCCATTATATGTTGTCGATGGTTCGGTATTTGACGGCGATATCGGTGACATCAACGGAACAGACATTGAAAGTGTATCCGTTCTAAAAGATGCCACATCAGCTGCATTATATGGATCCAGAGCTGGTAATGGTGTGATTATTATTACAACCAAAAAAGGTAAAAGAGGGGGAACATTAAATGTGAACTTTTCTCAAGGCCTCTCTTCTAGAGGTATTCCTGAGTATGACCTAGTCGATACTTACAATTATTATCCTGTAGTTTTCCAAGCAATAAAAAACTCTTTAATGTTCCCTAATAGTGGAAAGGGCATTTCTGAAACTGAAGCTGCGGAGAGAGCAAAAAACACCGTTAAAAATAATCTTGTTTACAACCCATTTAATGTTGCGGATAATGAAATTGTCGGTTTAGATGGTAAAATGAACCCTAATGCGAAATTATTGTATGATGATTTTGATTGGTATAAATATATAGTGCGGACAGGTAAAAGAACTGAAGCTAATATGAGCGCTTCTGGCGCTTCGGACAAATCCGATCATTATGCTTCATTTGGTTACCTGAAAGATCAAGGGTACGTGCAACAATCAGATTTTGAACGTTTCAACGGCCGATTGAATTTAAATACACAGGTGAAAAGTTGGTTAAGAGCTGGGTTTAATATCGCAGGAAGTATGTCGCAAGGAAACCTTGCTGCTGATGCAGCTACTGGTAATGGGGCATCTTATGTAAATCCCTTTAATTTTATCCGTGGTATAGGGCCTATTTACCCTGTAAAAGCCTGGGACAAAGACGGCAATCCGGTAATCAATTCTATAACGGGTGAGCAATGGTATGACTACGGTATGCATCCCGGTGCTGTCAATCGTCCCCAAGGTGCAAGTCCTGGACGTCATGTCTATTACGAGACCTTAGTCAATGATCGTGACAACAAACGGACTTTGTTGAGTTCGAGAACTTTTGTTGAAATTAAATTCCTAAAAGATTTTACATTTACTCCTAGCTTCAATGCGGATCTAAGAAACCGTACCTATCGTACTTTTTGGGATAACACAGTAGGTGATGGTGTCACACTGAATGGATCTGGTTATGAGCTAAACTCACAAGTTAGATCATATACCTTCAACCAAATCTTAAATTATACAAAGAAAATAGATAAGCATAATGTTTCTGCCATCTTGGGACATGAAAACTATGACTATTATTTGCACAGTGCTGCGGCTGAAAAAAGGGGATTAATCTCAGCTGGGAATACTGAATTTGACAACTTTGTTACACCTTATTCGATCAGTGGATATACAGATAAGAATAAATTAGAATCTTATTTTGCAAAAGCTTCCTATAATTTTGATGAAAAGTATTTCTTTGATGGAAGTGTGCGCCGCGATGGATCTTCTATCTTTCATCCAGATAAGCGCTGGGGAACATTCTTTTCACTTGGAGGTGCATGGGCATTGAAGAAAGAGAAATTTTTGGAAAATGCAGATTGGTTGAGTGATTTAAGGCTAAAAGCTTCTTACGGGCAAGTAGGAAACAATAACCTCCTAGATCCTGATGGAAATACTATATTTTATGCTTACCAATCTCTTTATACTTTAGGGTTGAATAATGGAGTCTCTCCAGGAACTTTATTGTATAGCGCCCCGAATCCAAACTTGACTTGGGAAAGCTCAAATACTTTTAACGCTGGAATTAATTTTGGACTTTGGAATAATCGTTTGACAGGGGAAATTGAAGTATATAAAAGAGGATCAGATAAACTATTATTATCCGTTCCACTCCCTGTTTCGGATGCCATTAATACACAAATTAGGAATGTTGGGGCAATGTATAATTCCGGATTGGAAATTTCTTTAAACGGTGATATTGTTAGAAAGGAAGATTTTAGATGGAATCTGGCGACGAATTTTACAACGTTTAAAAATAAGATTACAAAAATGCCTGTGGAAAATCCAGTTATTACGTCTGGAACTAAACGTCGGGAGGTTGGAAAAGACTATTATTCTTTTTGGTTAAGACAATATGCTGGAGTTGATCATACAGATGGAGCTTCACTCTATTTACCAGCTGAAGGTACGGAGGCGAAGAATATTACAGTGATAGACGGGAAAGAGTATGTTAAAAATCAAAATTATGCAAAATTTGACTATTCAGGATCAGCTATTCCAGATTTTTCTGGTGCTGTAACGAATACGTTCAATTATAAAGATTTTTCTCTTTCTTTCCTAATAACCTATCAAGTAGGGGGGAAATTCTATGATTCTAACTACGCGGGGCTAATGAGTACTTCAACTTATGGAAAAGCTTATCATTCGGATGCGCTTAAAGCTTGGACAACTGAGAATACGACTAGTGATATCCCACGTCTTGATGCTGCGAACTCAAACAATATCAACGCAGCTTCTACCAGATGGTTGATAGACGCATCTTATATCAGTTTTAGAAATGTGAATTTCGCTTATTCTCTACCGAAATCATTTTTGAGTAAACTGGATGTATCGAATGCTAGAGTATTCTTTACAGGGGAAAATTTAGGATTGATCTCGAAGAGAAAGGGAATGAATCCAACGGAAAGTTTTGATGGAACAAATTCATCTACTTATTTGCCGAGCAGAACGTTTACCGTAGGAATTAATGTATCATTATAATTTATTTGAAAACAAGTGATGAATAAAATATATTTAACTTTTGGATTGGCCGCCTTATTTGCGTTCAGTTCATGTAGAAAAGATTACTTAGATACTGCACCTACAAATAAGGTGGATATGTCGAAGGTTTTTACGACGACAGAAAATGCCAATACGGCTTTAAGTGGTATTTATAGATATATGTTTGAGCGTACAACTGAGGTCTCTAGCAATCAACAAAATAAACCTGGCGTAGGTGGTATCTTATTGAATATGGACTTTATGGGGGAGGATCTTGGTATATCTGCTTCAAATTGGTTTACTTCATCTGAAGGTAGCTGGGTTGGTCACAGAACAGATAATAATATTGTGACATTCTATGTATATCGCACCTTTTACAAGATTATCGGAAACGCAAACTTTATTATTGATAATATAGACGCTGCGGAAGGAGCAGAAGCAGAAAAATCGCGGATCAAAGCAGAAGCATTAACTCTACGTGCCTACGCTTATTCTTTTTTGGTCCAGTTATATGCGAAACGTTATAATGCCAATGCAAAACCAAATAGTCAGCCGGGAATTCCTTTATTATTAAAATCTTCTGATACGGCCAAACCAAGAGAAACAGTAGAAAATGTATATGCTGCAATTATCAATGATTTGGAAGAGGTGATCAAACTGAATGTTGAAACACGTGGTAATAAGTCTCAGGCAAACGTGCATGTTGCGATTGGTTTGCGAGCTCGCGTGGCCTTAACTATGCAGGACTATACAAATGCAATTAAATATGCAAATATGTTTATTGCTACTGGGAAATATCCACTTATGGATCAAGCTACTTACCAAAAAGGATTCAATGATGCTTCACTCATGAGTGAAGAGGTATGGGCATCGATGCCAACACCGGATCAGGGAGATACCTTTGGGTCTTATTTTGCTCAAATAGCGTATGATGCAAATACATCGTTTATGAGAGCAAATCCTAAACGAATTAATTCCGCATTATATGATAAAATCTCGGAGACCGATGTCCGTAAAAAAATGTGGGAACCGAAACCAACTGCAGATAATTTTCCTCTTCCGGCTTCTACATTTGCTAGACAGGATTATATGTCACGCAAATTTGCTGTTAAAGCCGCAGGTGGAACTTTAGGAGATGTACCTCTACTGCGTGCTTCCGAAGTATACCTAATTTTAGCAGAAGCTTATGCTAAGTCGAACCAAGATGGACTTGCTCAAAATGTTTTGTATGACTTCGTTAAGGTTAGAGACCTCGCTGCGGTAAAATCAACGCAAACTGGCCAAAATTTGGTTGACGAAATATTAACTCATCGTCGCGTCGAACTCTGGGGTGAAGGATTTAGATTTTTGGATCTTAAGCGCTTGAATCAACCATTAGATAGAACAAAAGCACCCAATTATATTTCAGGATCTGTAAATAATTTAATGGAAGTTCCAGCTGGAGACGATCGTTGGCAATTCCTTATCCCTAGAACTGAGATGGAATCGAATCCAAATATCGGTGAGCAAAATAAATAATAATTTTTAGATCAACTCAACTTTGATCTAGAAAATTATTATATAATTGTTTTAATAGAAAGCCAACAAGTAGTATTACTCGTTGGCTTTTTATTTTTGTCCGTTTTGCATAGTTATAACATAAGTATTATCAAATCATTAATTTTATGTATATAAATTAATAGACTAACAATTTATTAATACTAACTTAACATTGGGAATCTATTTTTACGGCGTGAAATATGAGGGCTTATAATATTTAACGAGAAACCATAACCCTCTTAAAATTCATTCATTATATTAGAGATTATTATAATACCAATGAACCATCAGGACAGAAGATCTGTTTATACAGATTTTTACAAGTCCCGGTGATATCATTGCCACAAAAAAGTTATTCAATGAAAAAAGCACTTTTACTCGCAACTCTGATTGGTCCAGCAGTGGCCATGGCACAAAATAATAATGCACCTTCAAGTTATGACCCACATGATATCAAAATCACAGGGTACCTTCAGACGCAGTTTCAAAAGGCTCAATCACCGGGAATAACTTCTTTCTCCGGTGGTGATTTCTCCAAGAATTCCGATAATCGATTTATGATCCGACGTGGCCGCCTCAAAATTGACCGTGTGGATACCTATTCAAGTATTGTATTCCAGATTGATGCGACTCAGGATGGTGTACAGTTAATGGATGCTTTTATCCAATTGCGTCACCCCAGTCAGAAAGGCTTGAGCCTGACGGCCGGTCTCTTCAACAGACCATTCGGATATTCTATTGTATATTCTTCTGGCTACCGTGATTTTCCCGAACGAGCACGTGTTTTCCAGACGCTAATGCCCCGTGAACGTGACCTTGGGGGGATGGTCAGCTACCACCCTGGAGGCAAAATGAAATTCCTCAACCTGGACTTGGCTCTTGTAAACGGAAGCGGCCACTCAGCCAAAGACTACGATTCTAAAAAAGATCTGATCGGTAACTTGGGATTTAAATTCGATAGCCTTGCAGATAAAAGATTGCACCTCGGATTTGGTGGCTCCTTCTATAAAGGTTCTGTCCGCAACGACACCAAAACATACTACACAGCTATAGCTAATGGTTATACTGCTCATACCAGTGATGACAATGAAGGAAAAGCCATTGGTCGAAACTACTATGGTGCAAATTTACAGATTGAACTGGACAATAGCTTCGGGAAATCCAGCTTCAAGACGGAATATGTAGCTGGTGATCAACCTGGTGTCGCAGGAGGTGCGGATATCAAAGGTCCTTATGCGAGCAGAAGTTTTACGACACAACCTGCGACGGATTTATACCAACGGAAATTTAACGGTTATTATCTTTGGCTTACCCAAGAAATCGCAAAAACGGGTGTTACAGCTTTATTGGCCTATGATGTATACGACCCCAATACAAAAGCGAGCGGTATGACCATTGGAATGCCGGATAATTTTACTGCAGACGGCGATGTTAAATTTAGTACATTGGGTTATGGCGTCGCTTATCAGATTAGTAATAGATTAAAACTTACCGTATATAATGAGCATGTGACCAATGAAAAGACGAGTTTGAAGAATTTTTCTGATGATCTGAAAGACAATGTTTTTACGACCCGATTGTTATACCGCTGGTAAAATGTACCAGTTAATTTTATTGAATGTTTAAAAATTAAAGCACACTCTTCGACTTAGGCAGGATATTTGATCATGTGGTGAAATAAATGACTTAGGTTTTGAAAAGAGAAATTGCATGAGAATAACATTCCTATTTTTATTGTTCTTGTTTTTTGCTTCTTGTACAGGGAAAAAAGACATTGGACAATTCGATAGCCGGACAGAGATGCTGGCTCATATCCGTAAGCTTTCCCCTCAGGATCGGGCGAACTTTTTTAAACAGCAGGTCCAATTGATTGATACCGCCCTAGCGAAGGTCAAAGAGCAAACCATTTATTTTAGCTTTTCCATGGGATTATCTTCAGGTGATCCTAAGGAAGTTAATTGGGATACGGTAAACTGGAATCGGATGGATATCCAAAATAAGGCCTTTGTTATTCCTAATCCCGATACACTAAAAGCTGCATTTGAAAGCTATTCCAACACGCTTAAAGCTGTACAACGTTTTGGCGTTCCACACTCATCATTTGAGCTAGATGCTGCTGATGACAATATATCGGAAACAGGACAGCTCTCAACCTCATTTAAACAATTGTTCCAAGGAAATAAATCCCTTGATTCATCCAAAGTTGGCCTTTTGCCCGTTAGTCAGGCTCTTGTGGAAATAAAATATCAACTTCCACATGAATTGGATTCTTTAGCAATCGTTCCGGATGCTAAAACGGTGAAATATATGGGCTACGATTTAACGATCGATACGATTAGTCCACAGGGAATAGAACTCGATCTGCCGCTGGATTTATATTACAACTATCTTGGTCATCGGGGGAAAATTCCAAATGATAAACTGGTGGAATCGAATTCTTATTCAGCGATGCCACTTTATGGATTACATCCAGAAATTCAGAAACAGGCGAAGTCGGCTGG